>Ga0208411_1000120_pt1 | contig 62269 bp, 63 predicted proteins | sample ETN01SmetaG_4_FD_185793 | JGI IMG/M metagenome (GOLD analysis project Ga0208411, IMG submission 185793) | Marine microbial and viral communities from oxygen minimum zone, Eastern Pacific Ocean - ETNP2014F12-01SV261 (SPAdes) (version 2) | ecosystem: Environmental > Aquatic > Marine > Oceanic ... | reverse complement strand
TATACTTCGCTCCCTTTGATGCGGGGTGGAGCAGTCTGGTAGCTCGTCGGGCTCATAACCCGAAGGTCGTAGGTTCAAATCCTGCCCCCGCTACCAATAATAAGCCCTGAATGGGCTTTTTTTGTAAAAGAAAAATGGACACGAAATATATAAAGTACATATTAACTGAAGATATAAGATCTTTGGGATTTGATATATGGGGCATAGAGTTTTTTGGAAAGCATAAGAACCAGACTCTAAGAATTTATATCGATAAGAAAGAAGGTGTTTCTGTAGAGGATTGTGAAAAAGTTAGCAAGCATGTTATTAAATTATTAGATGTTGAAAATGATTTTTCAAATAAATATTTATTAGAAGTTTCTTCACCTGGCTTAGATAGGAAATTCTTTTCTGAAAAACAGTATCTAGATTACATTGATTCTGCTATTAAAGTTAGATATATCAACAATATAAATAAAAAATTATCAGTGAAAGGAATACTGTCAAATGTAACAACAGAAGGCTTGTTAATAGAGTTTGAAGACAAACATCAAAAAGTTCCTTTTTCTTCTATTATTCAAGCAAATCTTATAATGTGAGGGGTTAGATTATGCAAAACGAGATTTTACTAGTCGCAGAAGCTGTTTCTGGAGAGAAAGGACTCCCGAAGAGTACAATTTTTGAAGCAATAGAAATGGCTTTAGCAACAGCAACGAAAAGAAGGTATGAAGAAAATTCAAATATAGAAGTCAAGATAGATTCTGTTACTGGAGATTATGTAACATTTAGAGTATGGACAATTGTTTCAGATGAAGAATTAGAAGATAACGGCATAGAGATAGTTCTTTCTGAAGCAAAGGCAAAAGATAAAGATTTAGATATAGGTTCAGTTATTAAAGAAAAAATAGAAAATGTTGAGTTTGGAAGAATAGCTGCCCAAGCTGCAAAACAGGTTATTGTGCAAAAGGTTAGGGAGGCTGAAAGAGCTCAGGTTGTTGAGAAATACCGTTCAGTTTTAGGAGAACTAGTAAATGGAACAGTAAAGAAAGTAACTAGAGAATTTCTGATAATAGATTTAGGCGATGGAGCAGAGGCAATTCTTTCTAGAAATGAACTTATTCCAGGAGAAGTTTTTAGAATCGGAGATCGTTTAAGGGCTGTCTTGCAAGAGGAAGAAAGAGAAAATAGGGGCCCTCAATTAGCATTAAGCCGAAGATGTCCAGAAATGGTAGGTGAATTATTTAAATTAGAAGTTCCTGAAATATCCGAGCAAGTTATTGAGATAAAAGCTATAGCCAGAGATGCCGGATCTAGAACAAAGATAGCGGTTAAAACAAACGATAATAGGATTGATCCAGTTGGAGCTTGTGTTGGAATGCGTGGCTCTAGAGTGCAAGCTGTTTCTAATGAACTTGGCAATGAAAGGCTTGATATAGTGATATGGGATGATGATCCCGCCCAATTATTAATAAATTCTATGGGCCCTGCTGAAATAACTTCCATAGTGTTAGATGAAGTAAAAGGAACCATGGATGTTGCAGTTACCCAAGATACTCTTGCTCAGGCAATAGGAAAAAGCGGTCAAAATGTTAGGTTAAGTAGCCAAATTACTGGATGGAAGCTTAATGTCATCGATGAAGAAACTGCTCAAAGTAATGAAGAAGAAAAGAGTCAGAGTGAGTCAAAGAATTTAATAGAAAATCTCGATGTAGATGAGGGCTTAGCTCAGGCCTTAATAGAGCAAGGTTATCGCAACCTAGAATCAATCTCTTCTGCATTAGCTGAGGATCTAGTAGACATAGAAGGTTTGGATTCAGAAATAGCTGAATTGTTAATTAATAGGGCCAAAGAGGTCCTCTTAACCCTTGCAATGCAGATAACCGATGAAGAAGGAGAGCCCAATGATTTAATGTCTGTAGAAGGCATGGATATGGTCTTAGCTCTTGAATTAAGCCAGAAAGGCATTAACGACAGAGAGGAGCTAGCAGAACAATCTATAGAAGAACTAACAGGTTTAATTCAAATATCTGAAGAAGATGCGGGAGAGTTGATCATGAAAGCCAGAGCTCATTGGTTTGAATAATTAAGAAATTTTATGGCAAATTTAAGCGTCGAGAAACTAGCCACTGTTATTGGCTCAGCTCCTGATTTGCTTCTTTCACAAATGAAAGAAGCAGGCTTAACACATTCAAAGGTGTCTGATGAAGTCACTGATTCTGACAAGAGAATTTTATTGGAATTCCTAAAAAAACAACAAAGCAAAACAACTAAAACAATCTCTCTAAATAAAACAAAATCGAAGGATGCTGTCAAAGAATCTGGTGTAGTTGCTATAACAAGAAAAAGAGCAAGCAAGGAAACAGCCTCTGATTTAGAGGAAACAGTAAGCAAAACATCAACATCAATAGACTTTGAAGGAATAGAAAAAAAGAGGCAGGCTGTTGAAACGCAAAAGCAGGTCGATGAAGATGAAAGAAAACAACAAAAAGAGCAGAAAACTCTAATAACAAGAAGAAAGGCAAAATCTAAGGAATCGCCAAGCCCTTCTAAAGATGTAAAACAGGTTGTTCAATCTAAAAAACCTCCTAGAAGTCAAAGATCTGATATTTCAAAAAAAGAAAAAAGAGAACTTGAAGGGGAAAGTTATCTTTCAAATGTAGAAAAGCAAGAATTTGAAAAACCAAACGAATTCATTTCTAAAAACATCCAGATCCCTGAATCAATCACCGTTAGTGAATTGGCTCAAAACCTTTCTATTAAAGGTGGAGAAGTAGTTAAAAAGCTAATGTCTATGGGGGTTATGGCTACTCTCAATCAGCCACTAGATCAAGATACAGCTATTTTAGTTACTGAGGAATTAGGGCACAAAGGTGAACCTGCAGAAAAAGTAGAAGTAGAAGATAAATTAATGGAGCTCGTTACCTATGAAGGGGATGAAGAAAGAAGGAATCCAGTAGTTTCAGTTTTAGGTCACGTAGACCATGGAAAAACAACTTTATTAGATTATATAAGAAAAGCTAATGTTGCCGGAGGCGAGGAGGGAGGAATTACCCAAAAGATTGGTGCTTATCAAGCTATTACAGAATTAGGAATTATTTCTTTTATAGACACTCCAGGACATGCTGCTTTTTCCGAGGTAAGAGCTAGAGGAGCTAATTCTACAGATATAGTTATTTTAGTTGTAGCAGCTGATGACGGTTTACAACCTCAAACAGAAGAAGCTATAAGTCATGCTAGGGCTGCAGGAGTTCCTATCGTTGTTGCTGTCAACAAGATGGACAGGGAAGAAGCAGATATTGAAAAAGTCAAAACAGAATTATCTAACAAGGAATTGATCCCAGAAGATTGGGGTGGCCAAACTCAATTTGTTCCTATATCCGCATTAAAAGGAGATGGGATTAATGAACTCCTCGAAGCAGTATCTCTAGAAGCAGAGGTCCTAGAGCTTAAAGCTCATCATAAAGGCCCAGCCTTCGGTGTAGTTTTAGATTCAACTACGGAAACAGGCAAGGGAGCTGTTGCAACTATATTGGTTCAAAAAGGAACACTAAAAAAAGGCGACACAATATTAGTAGGAGATCAAACTAAAAAAGTAAGAAGTTTAGTTGATGAAAATGCTAATAATATCGATTCTGCTGGCCCATCCGTTCCTGCTTCAATAACAGGACTTGATCAGCCTCCTAAGGCAGGAGAAGAGTTTATTGTTGTGACTAGTGAGAAAATGGCGAAAGAAATCTCTACTGAAAGAGCAGAAAAAGCAAGAGAAGAACGTTTAGCAAGAAATCAGATCTCAAATTTAGAAATGTTGTTTGATTCTGAGCTGGCGAACCACACCATCTTAAACATCGTCTTAAAAGCCGATACACATGGATCTTTAGAAGCTATCGTTGGTTCTTTAAAGAATTTAGAGAATGAAGAAGTTAAAATAAATCTAGTTCACGAATCAGTTGGTTCTATCAATGCAAATGATTTGAATCTAGCTCTAACTACAAATTCTTTTGTTATAGGTTTTAATGTAAGAGCAGATTCTGCAGCCAAGAAATTATCTGAAAAGGAATCAATAGATGTTTTATATTACGGAATAATTTATGACCTGATCGATGGAATGAAAGTTGCTATTGAAGGACATCTAAAACCTGATGTTAAAGAAGAAATATTAGGAACAGCTGAAGTAAAAGATCTCTTTAAATCTCCGAAATTTGGCCTAATTGCTGGTTCTATTGTCATAGAAGGGACTATAAAGAGAAACAAACCGATAAGAGTTCTGCGAGACGATATAGTTATATTTGAAGGTGAATTGGATTCCTTAAAACGTTTTAAAGATGATGCTAATGAAGTTCCTATGGGTACAGAATGTGGAATAGGAGTTTCAAACTATAAGGATGTTCAGGTTGGCGATAAGATAGAAGTATTTGATAGGGTAGAAGTTAAGAGAACTTTAGATTAGATGCCATCTCCAGATTTTAAGAGATCTGACAGGATTTCTGACTTAATAAAAGTAGAAATATCTAATATTTTATCTTTTGAAGTAAAAGATCCCCGTGTTAGAGGCATTACTGTCTTGAGAGTAGATCTTTCTTCTGACATGAAGAATGCTTTCATCTTTTTCTCCAGTGATAATAGTTTCAATGACCTAGATACCGAAGAAATCTTGGTAGGATTAGAAAAGGCGAAAGGCTTCATAAGAAAAAAGTTAAGTAATAATTTAAGCCTAAGAAGAACTCCAGAGATTCACTTTAAAGAGGAGTCTTATTTATCAACATGAATGGCTTTTTATTAATAGATAAACCCAAAGGTGTAACTTCAGCAAATTGCGTTTATCAATTAAGAAAAATTTTAGGAATTAAGAAAATAGGTCATTGTGGCACTTTAGATCCACTTGCAACCGGGTTGCTCCCTGTTTGCATAGGAGAAGCTACTAAGTTCAGTTCATTTATGTCTGATTTAGATAAAACTTACGAAGTAGATATAAGTTTCGGATTAGAGACAGATACTGGTGATATAGATGGTGAAATTATTTCTGAAGGTATTAATAATTTTAGTGAAATAGACCTTAAAAGGGTTCTTGAAAGTCTTGAAGGACCGCAAACCCAAACTCCTCCAATGTATTCAGCCTTAAAAAATAAAGGAAAGCCTCTTTATTGGTGGGCCAGGAAAGGAGTTTTTCTTTATAGAAGTGAAAGAAATATAACTATTCATAAGATAGAACTTATGGAGTTTAGAAATAATTTAGCTAAATTGAAGGTTTTTTGTTCTAAAGGTACTTATATAAGAAGTCTTGCTGAGTCTGTTGGAAGAGCCCTTCTTACAAAAGCTACAGTAATTTCCTTAAGAAGATTAAGTGTTGGAGATATTAAAGCTGAAGATATGGTTCTTATGCCTAAAGAGGAATCTAGTGATATATCTAGTTCTATCTTGCCAAGCGATTTTCTTTTAAAACACTTATCTAAAGCGGTGTTAAATGAAGAAGATGTAAAAAAAGTTAGAAATGGGCAATCAATATACTATAATGCGCAACTTGAAAAAGAAGGATTAGTAAGAATATATACAAATAAGAGTTTATTTATGGGAATTGGTGAATTGTATTCATCAAACAAATTATCTCCTAGGAGATTAATAGCAATGAATTAAACTTACTTATTTAATTAGGAAAGAAATTGGCGTTAAGTACATCAAATAAGAAAGAAATTGTTTCTAAATTTGCAAGAACACAAAATGATACAGGTTCACCAGAAGTTCAGGTTGCCTTATTGTCGGCTAACATAGATGCTTTACAAGCACATTTTAAAGCCAATGCGAAAGATCATCATTCTAGGACGGGCCTAATAAGGATGGTTAATCAAAGAAGGAAACTTCTCGATTACATAAAATCTTCAAAACCAGATACATACAGTAAATTAATTACTGACTTAGGTTTAAGAAGATAAATCATATTTATTCAAATCTTTTAATCAATAAAAATAAAATGCATGAAATTTGTCGTGCAAGAAATATATAGGAAAGAAAATGGAAAGTTATAAAAAAATTATAAATTTAGGCGATCAAGAGATCACCTTAGAAACAGGCAAAGTCGCGAGACAAGCCACCGGAGCAGTATTAGCTACTTGTGGAAATACACAAGTCCTAGCAACGGTAGTAGTGGGGAAAGCTCCAGGTGAGCATCAAGACTTTTTCCCATTAACTGTTAATTACCAAGAAAAGACATATGCAACAGGGAAGATTCCTGGAGGCTTCTTCAAAAGAGAAGGGAGGCCGACTGAAAAAGAAACATTAACTTCTAGGTTAATAGATAGACCTTTAAGACCTTTATTTAATGATGATTTTCTTTATGAAGTTCAAGTTATATGTACAGTCGTTTCTTCGGATAAAGACGTGGACCCAGATATTCTGTCTTTCATAGCTGCATCTGCTGCTATTGGTATTTCAGGTTTGCCTTTCAATGGTCCTTTAGGAGCAGTTAGGGTAGGTTTTATAGAAGGACAATATTGCTTAAATCCGAAAAGAAGCGAGTTAGAAGATTCTTTATTGGATATGGTTATAGCAGGGAGCGATTCTGCTGTGATAATGGTTGAATCAGAAGCTAAAGAGCTCTCCGAAGACCAAATGCTTGGTGGTATTCTTTTTGCGCATCAAGAAATGCAAGTAATAATAAGTGCTATTAAAGAAATGGCTTCAGAGGTAGGGAAACCAACTTTTGAATACGTACCAAAAACTTTGGATAAAGATTTAGTAAGCTCTGTTAAAGATTCTTATTCAGATTCAATTTCTGATGCTTACCAAATCCAAGACAAGCAAGAAAGAGTACAAACCCTTAATCAGTTAAAAGAAAAAATTGTTGAAGACCTTGTTAACGAAGAAGAAGGTTCCCCAAAAAGTTCCGATCTAATGGATGTTTTCAAAAAAATAGAAAAAACAATAGTGAGATCAAACTTAATTAAAGGCGAGCCAAGAATAGATGGAAGAGATTTGGATACTGTGAGGCCTCTCTTTATTGAAGCAGGTGTTTTGAAGAATGTTCATGGATCGGCTCTGTTTACTAGAGGAGAGACACAAGCACTTGTTGCAGCTACCCTAGGTTCTCCTAGGCAGGCTCAGCTTATTGATGCGTTAGAAGGAGAATTTAAAGACCAATTTATGCTTCATTATAATTTCCCTCCTTATTCCGTCGGTGAAGCAGGATTTATGTCGGGTCCTAAGAGAAGGGAGATTGGTCATGGAAAGTTAGCTAGAAGAGCATTGGAAGCTGTTTTACCTTCTCCAGAAGACTTTCCTTATACAATCAGAGTAGTTTCTGAGATTACTGAATCAAACGGTTCAAGTTCAATGGCTAGTGTCTGCGGATCAAGCTTAGCTCTTATGGATGCAGGAATACCTATGAAAGCTCCAGTTGCTGGTATAGCTATGGGCTTGGTTAAGGAAGAAGATGGATTTGCTGTTATTACAGATATTTTGGGTGATGAAGATCATCTTGGGGATATGGACTTTAAAGTCGCAGGAACTGAAGAAGGTATTACTGCCCTTCAAATGGACATAAAGATTGACGGTATTACTGAAGAGATTTTTGACGTTGCTCTTGAAAAAGCTCAAAAGGCTAGGACCCATATTTTAAATAGTATGAACGAAGTTCTTTCTGCATCAAGAGAAGAATTATCAGATAAGGCTCCTCAAGCAGTCGTTATTCAGATAAATACTAAAAAGATAAGAGACGTTATAGGTAAAGGCGGAGAGACTATAAGAGGTTTAACTGAAGAGACTGGAGCTATCATTGAAGTAGAAGATAGCGGTAAAGTGACTATTTATGGAGATACCCCAGAATCAAGAGAAAGTGCCTTAAAAAGAATAGAAGAAATAACCGCTGAGCCTGAAGTGAATAAGATCTACACTGGAACCGTAGCGAATATTATGGATTTTGGAGCTTTTGTAACCATAATGCCTGGAAGAGATGGTTTAGTGCACGTATCAGAAATTTCTGAAGAAAGAGTTGAAAATGTTTCAGATTATTTTGTTGAAGGCGAAGAGGTAAAGGTAAAAGTATTGGAAGTTGATAGGCAAGGGAAGATACGTTTAACTATGAAAGGATTAGAAGACTAAAAGTTTGTATATTTTGTATAAATATGCTAGCTCAGGTTTGTTTTAATTCAATTCATTTAGTTTAATACACCTGTTCAGATTTATCTGGACGTTTGTTTAGCTAATAAATGGGTGAAATATGAATGCTTTAAATAATGTAAGAGACATCATAGGATCTTTAACTGGAATCATTGTTTCTTTAGTTGCGCTAGGAGTTGCAGCTGGAGTTGTTTTCGGTGGTGGAGTTCCTTTTGTCGGTGGAGTTCTAGACAACCTTCTTGGTCTTGTTAACACTTTAGGTGGTGAAGGCTTAGTTGGACTAATTGTTCTAGCGGTTCTACTGGACATGTATAGATAAGTCTCTTCTTAGCTATTATTGGAAAGGGGGCCGTAAAGGTACCCCTTTCTTTTTTTTAAGCTAAAGTACGGGGGAAGAAATATGTTGGATATGATGAATAGAGTGGGACATGCTTTGTGGGAAATCACTAAGTTCTTGTCTCTAGTCGTTGCAGTAGCAATCCTAATCTCGATGTTATTTGGTACCGGTATTCCTTTTTTTGGAGGGATATTGGACAATACTAAATCAGTTATAGACGCTCTTGGATCTGAAGGTCTTGGATTAATTATTGCGATAATAATTATTTTAAGTGTTTGGAACTCAAGATCTAATTAAAAAAGGAATTTATAAAAAGGCACCTTTTCGGTGCCTTTTTTTTACAATCTCAATATGGAAGATTTAGTAAATATAAAAGACAATGTGAAAATAGGTTTGGCTGGTAAAAGAGACCTCGAAGGAGACTTATTTATTCCTCCTGGTGAAGAAAAGAATAGGCCAGCTATTTTAATAGTTCATGGCGGAGGCTGGAGAGAAGGTGATAGAAAACAGCTAAGAGGATATGGAATATTGTTGGCTAGAGAAGGTTTTGTATGTCTTTGCAGTTCGTACAGGTTATCTACAGAAGATATTTGGCCTGCTCAAATTCAAGACGTTAATTGCGCTATTAGATATTTAAGATCAAATCACGAAGATTTGGGTATAGATCCTGATCGTATCGGCATCACAGGAAACTCAGCTGGAGGTCATTTATCTTTAATGGCTGGTTTAAGAGATTATGACAAAAGTTTTGAAGGAGAGGGGGGTCATGGAGAGGCTGCCTCAGAAGTAAAAGCTATTTGTGCAATATATCCACCAGCAAAGATAAGAAAAATAGAGAATACCGATCCAATTATTGATGCTTATAGAATGCTAATGGGAGACGTTGATCAAGAAGAGTATGACAAGGCTAGCCCTCTTCTGCAGATTAAGAAAGATTTCCCTCCTACCATGTTAGTACATGGTTCGTCTGATAGTGTAGTTAGGCTGGAAGACTCAACAGATTTATATCAGAAATTAAAAGAAGAAAACATACCCGCAGAATTACATATTTTCTCTGAAGAAGATCATGCTTTTGATTCAGCAAGAGGGTATGGACGATCTGTTGCTGAGCTACAACATTTATTCTTTAAGAAGTATCTCTAACTTAAACTAGTTAAAAGTATTTTCTTCTGAAGAGCTTTCTTCAATGCCTGCTTTCTCTACAAAAATTTCTGTAAAGAAATCTTTAAGCCAGAGAAACAAGATCGCTAAATAATATAAACACGTAAGTGAGAAGGCCAGTATCAGAAGACCGTATATCAATGTCCACATAGAAATTAGTATACCGTATAAATATAAACGCAGTATTAAAGTTCTTTGAAATAATTTTCTAAGAAATCTTTATTCTGTATTTATATTTGACTTATGATCATCTAATTGAGAAGGTGGTTATATGAATACTAAGATTAAAATAAAACTTTTACTTCCGTTATTGTTTTTACTTGCAAGTTGTGCAACCGGACAACTTTATCAAGATGTAGTTATTAAAAATGTCTCAGATAATGAAGGAAGAATATATTTTTACAGAAACAAAGCTGCAGGTTTTGGAAGCGGTATAAGACCTCCAATCAATGTAGGTGGAGTAACTGTTGGAAGAGCTATTTCAGGAGGTTTTTTCTATATAGACAGACCTGAAGGAGTTTACAATATAAGTGTCAAATCTGATCTCCAAGAGAAAGTAGTTACAGTTAACTTAAAGCAAGGTGAAGTATATTATGTTCAACTCCAGACGAGGATGGGGTTAATGACTGGAAGAATTCTTCCAGTAGTAGTTGATTCTTCCAAGGGCCAAAGTGAAATAGAATCTTGTAAATTAGATAATGGGCTATAGAACTATGAAAAAAATATCATTAATACTATTTCTGTCTTTATTTTTATTTAACTGCGCTTCAATTACACAAGGGTCAGATCAGATTATTACAATAGATACACCTAATTGTCCTGGTGCTCAATGTAAATTGACAAATAATGATGGAACCTACTTTATAAATGAAACTCCTGGAACCGTTTCTATTAACAAATCTAGATCTCAATTAAGTGTAGAGTGCTCGAAGGGCGATATTAAGGATGTTACCTCTTCATCATCAAGTGTTGAGAATATGGCCTGGGGTAATATATTAATTGGCGGAATAATAGGAGGCGGAGTTGACATGGCAACAGGGGCTGCATATAAGTACCCTGCACTAGTTACACACCCCCTAGATTGTAGAGACGAAGAAAAATCTTCTTCAAATTCGAGAGACGATGAAATTGAAGAGCTACAGAAAAGATTAGACGAATTAAAAGACACAAATTAAGAAATTACTTCTTAAGTATGGTGGCTATGGAAAGACTTGAACTTTCGACCTCAGCATTATGAATGCTGCGCTCTAACCAGCTGAGCTACATAGCCGTGATGCGGATTTTAGAGATGACTGAACGTAAAGTCGAGAAGCGATTACACATTAAATCTAAAATGCATAATATCCCCATCTTTAACTAAATATTCGCTTCCTTCAGATCTAAGCTTACCGGCTTCTTTAGCACCGCTTTCGCCATTAAATTCAATAAAATCAGAATAAGATGTAGTTTCTGCTCTTATAAATCCTTTCTCAAAATCAGTATGTATTGCTCCTGCAGCCTTAGGGGCTGTAGATCCTTCTGTTACAGTCCAAGCTCTTACTTCCTTTTCTCCGGCTGTAAAATAAGTCAATAAAGAAAGCATCTTGTAACTTTCTCTTATAAGCTTGTTTAGACCAGGTTCTTCCATTCCTAATTCATTTAGAAATTCTAAACCCTCATCTTTATCTAGCTCAGCTACTTCTGCTTCTAATTGGTTGCACATTGGTATAACAGATGAACCATTATCTTTTGCATAACTCATTAATTGGTCTAGTAAAGGGTTATCAGTATCTAAATCTTCTACGTTACCTAAATAAAGGCATGGTTTAACTGTTATCAATTGTAGGTCTCTAAAGTAATCTTCGTTATCAATAAATACGTTAGAATTTCTTCCCATTACACCCTTATTAAGGTCAGCTGATAACTCTTCAAACTTTTGCTTGGTAGTTAATATTTCTTTATCTCCAGATCTTGAAGCTTTTTCTAGTCTTAGAATCGCGTTTTGAAGTGATTCAAGATCTGCAAGTAATAATTCTGTTTCTACTGTCTCTAAATCAACAACAGGATCAATCTCATCATGGACATGAGTTATATCTGAATTTTCAAAACATCTAACTACATGAATAATTGCCTGAGTTTCTCGTATATGTGATAAGAATTTATTACCTAAGCCTTCACCTTCAGAAGCACCTTTAACTAAACCTGCAATATCTACAAATTCAGTTGTGGTAGGAATAACTTTTTCAGGATTAACAATTTCAGCTATTTTTATTAATCTTTGATCTGGAACAGGGACTATGCCCTTATTTGGTTCAATAGTACAAAAGGGAAAATTTTGAGCTTCTATGCCTGCTGCCGTTAATGCATTGAAAAGAGTTGATTTACCCACGTTAGGAAGGCCAACTATTCCACATTTAAGACTCATCTTTCTTACCCTCAGAGGAGTGAAGTTCCATTATGGTTTTTTCCCATCCATTAAAAACTAAACTTTCTATTAATTGTAAAGAATTCTTCATTTTATCTTCCAGTTTCATTCTTTCTGACTCAGAAGCTTTATTTAATACGTAAGAGACAACATCTTTTTCTTTACCGGGATGACCAATACCTATCCTTATTCTTTTAAAAGACGAATCTCCGTTAAGATGATCAATAATATTCCTAAGACCATTATGGCCGCCGTGACCACCAGAGTCCTTAAGTTTTATGCAGCCATTTTCTAAATCCAACTCATCATGAACAATCAATATTTCATGATTTTCCACTTGAAAGAATTTCTTAGCTTTTGACACTGATAGTCCGCTTTCATTCATGAATGTGCCTGGAATACATAAGATTACAGAACAGTCATTTATGTTTAATTTTGCATAGCAACCGTTTACTAACTTTTCTTTTTCTAGAGATGCTCCATATTTATCACAAAGCATCTTTACGAATTCAGAACCAGCGTTATGACGAGTATTTTCATACTCTTTGCCAGGATTGCCCAGACCTACTAATAAAAGTGAATTCATCGATTTAGAGGGAACAAGAAAAATTTTTACTCAGAATTTTCTTCTTTATCTTTAGAATCTCCTCCAGAGTCTTCAGGGCTAGCTTCTCCTTCAGCACCTTCTTCTCCTTCAGCACCTTCTTCACCTTCTTCACCTTCTTCAGGTTCAACAACTTCAGGTTCAATTTCAAGGATCTTAGCTTCTGCTACTGAAACAACTGCTTGGTCTCTATCTTCTCCAAGAGCTAGAGAGGGTATCTCTACTCCTTCAGGAAGATTTAATGCTGAAAGAAAAATAGAATCTCCTATATCCATAGCCTCCACGTCTACTTCAAGATATTCCGGAAGGTTTGAAGCAAGGCACGTTATGTCGATATCATTTATAAGGTGTGAAATAGCTCCGCCATGCATTTTAACACCGACGCAAGAATCTTCGTTTATAAATCTAACTGGAACAGAAATACTGATTTTAGTATCAGGATCAACTCTCATTAAGTCTGCATGCAAAACTCTTTGGGTTGCTGGGTGTCTTTGAATTTCTTTAACAATTACATTTTGATCTTTACCTGAGATAGAGATACTTAGAATTTGCGTAGTAAAACCAGGCACTTCAGAAGCTTTAGCTATATCTTTTTCTAATATAGATATTCTAAGTGGCTCTTCTTTACCTCCATAAATAACAGCGGGAACAGATCCTGCTCTTCTTAGCTGCCTACTTGAAGATTTACCTTCTACTTCTCTATTTTCAGCGTTTAAATTAACTTGTTCAGACATTCTCTTTCTCCACTATAAGAACATTGCACTTATAGATTCTTCATTATTAACTCGTCTTATGGCTTCAGCTAAAGTTGGCGCCATAGTCATGACCCTTATCTTTTCACACTTCTTAGCATCTTCTGAGAGCGGTATAGTATCTGTTACAACCAATTGATCAAGCTTTGATTGAGAAATTTTTTCAATTGCATTACCGGAAAGTACAGGATGCACGATATAGGCATATACTTTTAACGCTCCTTGCTCTTTTAAGGCTTCAGCGGCATTGCATAAAGTTCCTGCCGTATCAGCTATATCATCAACGATTATGCATTCCTTACCTTTTACTTCTCCAATCACATTCATTACTTCAGATTTATTGGCTTCATCTCTTCTTTTATCAATGATTGCAAGATCAGAGAGACCTAATACTTTAGCTAATGCCCTTGATCTAACAACGCCACCAACATCTGGAGAAACTACTAAATGCTTATCAGAGTTTAGTTTTTGTATGTCGTCTCTCATAACTTTTGTTCCGTAAACATTATCTACAGGTATATCAAAGAAGCCTTGAATTTGTTCAGAATGAAGCTCTACGGTTAAAACTCTGTCTATACCTGATCTTTCAAGAATATCTGCCATAACCTTGGCGCTAATGGGCACTCTTCCAGATCTAACCCTACGATCTTGTCGGGCATAACCATAATAAGGTATAACAGCAGTTATTCTTCCAGCTGAAGATCTTCTAAGTGCATCAACCATAATGATTAATTCAAGAAGATTATCGCTTGCAGGAGCACACGTAGGCTGAATTAAGAAAACGTCTTTACCTCTTACGTTTTCTTCAATGCTAATGCTTATTTCTCCGTCACTGAATGTGGAGACTTTAGCATTACCTAATTTCATGCCTAATTGATCTGCTATTCCATTAGATAAATCTGGATTTCCATTTCCAGAGAAGAGGACTAAGCCGTTTCTAGAAGAATTTATCATTTATTTCACCTTACAATTTTGGCTGGGGTGGCTGGATTCGAACCAGCGCATGGCGGCATCAAAAGCCGCTGCCTTACCGCTTGGCTACACCCCAATTTTCTACGCGCGTATTTTATTCTATTATTTGCGTTAAGGGTGAATGTTCTAAGCTTTTTACTAAAATGCAATCAGGAAATTTTTGCTTCGCAGATTCAGCCTCTACTAGCTTACTAAAAGAAACAAAGACCGAAGACCCTGTTCCTGAAAGCCTCGGTTTACCGATATTTTCTAGTTTTACGAAGATTTCATCAATTTCTTCGTAAGAATTTCTAACCCATTTTTCAAAACTATTAAAGCCTCCTTTAGAGAAATATTCTTCGTACGTATAAGGCTTAGAAAAGTTTGAAGGAAGGCTTTCAAAAGCTTTTTTAGTGCTTATCTTAGTTTCTGGCATGTAAAGCAAGTGCCATTCTTCATGAAAATCTACTTTAGAAAGTATTTCCCCTCTGCCTTCAGCCCAAGCATTATGACCAAAGATAAAAAAAGGTACGTCAGACCCTAATTCTAAAGACATATCTAGCAATTCAGTTTGGGTTAACCTTAAATTCCATAACTTATTTAAAGCTATCAAGGTTGCAGCAGCATCTGAACTTCCACCTCCAAGACCCTTCTGAAGAGGAATATGTTTTTGCAATGCAATCTTTACTCCTTTATTGCAATTAGTTCTTTTTTTTAATAAATCAACTGCCTTCAAGACTAGATTGTCACTTATTGGTTCTAATTCTTTTAATTGAATTTCTTCTTCGCTTTCTTCGAAGGCTAATTGATCATAAAGATTAATGAAGGTAAAAAGGGTTCTTAAATCATGAAATCCATCATTTCTTTTGGCAATAACCTGAAGATGTAGATTTAATTTAGCAGGAGCTTTAACTGAAATTTTATTCATAAATCTTTTTGTTCAAGATAGTAAGTTCGTAATTTGGAGTTATAAGTCTAACTTTAGTAGGTAAAGCCTTTTCTCTTTCATTAAAATCTCTAAAAACTTCCAAATCATTATAAGAAGAGAGGTCTACTTCATGTCCCACAATTATTTTTATGAAGTCGCCCACGTTAATCGTATTAAAATCTAGATATAATTTTTTTTGATTCGTTTTTGAAATTAATTTCTTAATATCTAGATCCTCTCTAATATCTAATAATAATTCTTCTTCAGGTAGTAAGTAATTCTTACCAATATTAATTTGTATTAAATTTCTTGTCTTTTTTAAAAAGAAATAGCCTGTTTCCTTGCTATCCGGCATTGAAAGCTTAAACTTCCCTTCAATTGAGAAATTATCTGCAATGTCAATGTTATTTTTTTGATAAGGTTTTAATAAACCTGATGTAGTAGAGCAGCTTGCCAGGAAAAGATTAATTATCAGAAAATAAATTAATTGATAACTCTTTTTATTATAATTTTCCATACTTAAATAGAATATTGAAGGTTTCAAAGAATGATTGAAAGCATTTTATCTAAATTATCTGAAGTTTCAGAAAGGTATATTGAGATAGAAAATCTTCTCAGTCAGCCTGACATTACTTCCAATCAAGAGAATTACATAAAACTATCTAAAGAATACTCTGATCTTTCTCCAATTGTTAAAGCTTTTAAAGATTATGAGCAAAGTGAATTTTCTTTAGATGAAGCAAAGCAGCTGGTTAAGGATGGAGATCCTGAAATAAGGGAGATGGCTGAAGTAGAAATTGAAGATCTAATGGCTTCTATTCTAGCCTTAGAAATTGAAATAAAAAGATTGTTACTACCAAAAGATCCAGATGACTCAAAAGATGTCTTTTTAGAAGTCAGAGCAGGCGCTGGTGGAGATGAGGCAGCACTTTTTGCAGGGGATTTGTTCAGAATGTATTCAAGATTATCTGAAAGAAATAATTGGAATATGGATGTTGTAAGCATTAGAGAAGGAGATCATGGTGGTTTCAAAGAACTAGTTACAAGAATAGAAGGGAATGACGTATATAAGCAGTTAAAATTTGAAGCAGGAGTTCATAGAGTTCAGAGAGTTCCTGCTACGGAATCTCAAGGAAGAGTCCATACCTCAGCTTGCTCTGTTGCAGTTCTTCCTGAGATGGATGAGATAGACGAAATAAATATAGATAAAAACGATCTTCGTGTGGATACGTTCAGGGCTTCCGGAGCCGGTGGGCAGCACGTAAACAAAACTGATTCTGCTGTTAGGCTAACCCATATTCCTACAGGGATTGTTGTCGAATGCCAAGATGGTCGTTCACAGCATAAAAACAAGGAGAAAGCACTATCTCTCTTGCAATCTAAGTTATTGGATGCGGAAAGAGAAAAGAAAGATTCAGAACAGGCAGAAAACAGAAAGGTAATGGTTGGTTCAGGCGACCGATCTGAAAAAATAAGAACCTATAATTTTCCACAAAATAGGATTACTGATCATCGGATAGAGATGTCTGTTCACAATTTGCCTGCTTTCTTAGATGGGGACATGGAAGAAATGATTTCCTCATTGTTGGAGGAAAACCAAGCCAGGGCTTTAGCTGATTTAGAATCTAAGAATTAATGAGTGAAACGAATTCTCTAGAGCTTATCAATAAGCTCTCACAAGAGAACCTAGACCAATATTGCTCCAAGGAAGACATAGAGTTACTGGTATTGCATACTTTAGATATTAATAGAAATACTCTTTACAGAGAGAACCCTTTTTTAGACGACAATGAATTAAAGAAGATTGCACATTTTATTGAAAGAAGAAATCTAGGAGAGCCTCTTGCTTATTTATTTGGGAATAAAGGGTTTTGGAACCTTGATCTTTTTATCGATGAAAATGTTTTGGTTCCAAGACCTGAGACTGAATTACTAGTTGAAAAGATATTATCTTTATATGACTCTAAACCTCTAAGGCTGCTTGATTTAGGCTCAGGAAGTGGAGCGATTGGACTATCTTTGTTGTCAGAAAGACCTTCTTGGGAGGTATATTGTTCTGATTTATCTCTAAAAGCTTTGAAAGTTGCTCAAGAGAATAAAAAAAATAATTTAGTGAACGCTCATTTAGTTAATGCGAATTGGTTAAGTGCATTTGAAGGTAACTCCTTTGACGTAATAGTTTCTAACCCACCTTACGTTGATCGAAATGATAAAAGGCTGCTTGGAGATGGAGTTTCGTTTGAACCAACTGAAGCTTTAATTTCTGAAGACAGAGGTTTAAAGGATATAAGGCATATTATTAAAACTTCTAAAAGTTATCTTAGAGATAGTGGTTGTCTGTTAGTTGAACATGCCCCTGAACAGTCAAAAGATGTGGTTGATTTGTTTAAAGATTATTCATACTCAAGCATAAGACTGTTTCAAGATTTGAATGGAGATGATAGGGTTTCTTTTGGAAAAATCGCTTAAGAATGAAAAAAGGTTATATTGAAGGTTATTACGGAAGGTTATTCTCTAAAGAAGAAAGAGAGATGGTTGTTAACCATATGGGTAATCTAAAAATGGATTTTTATATCTACGGACCTAAAGAAGATCCTTACCACAGACTTAATTGGCAGAAACCATACCCAAAGAAACAGAGTAACGAATTGAAGGCCTTTCTAAGGTCTTCCATTAAAAATAAAATAAAGCCAGTATTTGCTTTATCGCCAGGAATGAGCATGGATGCAGGCTCAACAAAGGACATAAAAAATCTTAAAAATAAGATTAATCAAGCTAAGAAGCTAGGTTTTAGACATTTCGCTATTTTTTTTGACGATTTAGATCAGAAGAAAGATAAAAATTTAGCTTCTTCCCATGCGGAAATCCTCGAACTAGTTTCTAAATTGCTTAAGACCCTTAAAGGTTCTTCTTTAATGTTTTGCCCCACAATCTATTGCAATAGCTTTGCTAAAGGAGATTTATTGAATAATGATTACCTTCTGAGTCTCGCTTCAAAAGTTAATAAAAACATACCTTTACTTTGGACAGGCAGAGAAGTCGTTAGCCCTCAAATTAAAGATGCTGATATATCTTCATTAAAAAAGATTTTTAAGAACCCAGTCATCATTTGGGATAATTATTATGCAAACGATTACTGCTCTAATAAGTTCTTTATTGGCTCGTATTCCAGTAGATCAGTCTCGAAAAAAACAATTTCAGCAATAGGAGTGAACCCAACCGGCATGGCAATTACTGATTGCATTATTTTGGACAGGTTTGTATCGAAAAAAAGCACTTCTGAAGTATTGCAAGATTACGGAATACCCAGATCTTTTATGAAGGTCTTTCCTTACTTTGATGGCCCATTTAAGAAATCAGCTAGAAAGTTAGACGTTAAAACAATTGAAAGGCTACAAAAGGCAGAAAAAGAACTCTGTATTGATTGGAAAAGTGATCTCCAATTGGAATGGTCTCAGCATCTTTGGAGGTTTTTTGGAGATTTACATCTTTTAAAAAGGAGACTTAAAAAAGAAAATAAAAAGAAGCTTGAAGAGTTTACGAAGCGAAGATATTCTGAACCGCTTTCTCAGCAATTATTAGACGAATAGGAGAGTAAAATATGTTAGGAAATATGATGAACAATCAACTTCTTATTTCAGGAGTTATTGAACATGCCGAAAAATATCATAGTGATGCTGAAATAGTTTCAAGAACGGTTGAAGGTCCTATACACAGATATACTTATTCAGATGCAGCTAAGAGATCGAGAAAGCTTGCAAATGCATTAGTCAATTTAGGCTTAAAAGAAGGTGACACTGTGGGCACTCTAGCTTGGAACACATTCAGGCATTTCGAATTGTATTTTGGAGTTTCTGGGATAGGCTGTGTCGTCAACACTGTCAACCCTAGATTATTCCCTGAACAGTTAACTTACATCATTAATCACGCAGAGAATCAATATCTATTCATAGATTTATCGTTTGTAGAATTGGTTGAATCGCTAGAGTCTACCTTTGATAACGTTAAAGGGTTCATAATCTTAACTGACAAAGAGAATATGCCAGATACAGGCTTAAAAAATGCTATTTGTTATGAAGATCTATTAGAAAAAGAATCGGAAGAATTTGAATGGCCTGAATTTGATGAAAACACAGCCTCAAGCCTATGTTATACATCAGGAACAACGGGTAATCCTAAAGGAGTTTTATATTCTCACAGGTCAACAATCCTCCATACGTGGATAGTAAGTTCTGGTAACGTAGCAAAAGTTTCCAGCTCTTCTTCAATTCTCCCTGTGGTACCCATGTTTCATGTTAACGCATGGGGCATACCTTACGCAGGAGCCATGTTTGGAGCTAAGTTAGTTTTTCCTGGACCTGCTTTGGATGGAGCCTCAATTTACGAATTAATAGATTCTGAGAAACCCGACCTATTAATGGGAGTTCCAACTGTATGGTTAGGATTATTGCAATATTTAAATGAAACTAACCAGACCTTAGACTGTGTGGATACGGCTTTGGTTGGAGGCTCTGCAGCGCCTAGAGCGATGATTCAAGAATTTGAAGAAAAACATGACGTTTTTCTTATGCATGGTTGGGGAATGACAGAAATGAGTCCTTTGGGAACTGCCACTGTTAAAACTAAAGAAATGGAAGATATGGATATAGAGGCTAGGTACGATCTCCAGCAAAAACAAGGGAAAGCTTTCTTTGGAGTAGATATGACTATTGCAGATGATGATGGCAATGAACTACCACAGGATGGAGTGGCGTTTGGAAGGTTATTAGTAAAAGGACCGACCATTGTTGATACATACTTCAAGAGCAATGACAGCGCTAAGGACGAGGATGGATGGTTTGATACCGGTGACGTCGCAAAAATTCATCCGGAAGGTTATATGGAAATTGTTGATAGAAGTAAGGATGTTATTAAATCAGGTGGAGAATGGATAAGTTCAATAGACCTTGAAAATGCTGCAGTAGGGCACCCTGGTGTTGCAGAAGCCTGCGTAATTGGGGTTTTGCATGCCAAATGGGATGAAAGACCTTTACTTCTTATTGTTAAAGCTAACAATGAAGACCCTTCTAAAGAAGATATTAATAAATACCTTGAAGATAAGGTTGCTAAATGGTGGCTTCCAGATGATATAGTATTTGTTGAAGAGCTACCTCACACCGCAACAGGAAAACTTTTGAAAACAGGCTTAAGAGAAGATTACAAGAGCCATCTAATTAATAAATAGGAGAAAAATATGATTGGATTAGTCCCAGCAGAAAAATTAGCGGATTACGTAGGCAAAGAGATTGGTTCTTCAGAATGGTTTCAAGTTGACCAAGATAGAATTGATCAGTTTGCTGATGCAACTTTAGACCATCAATTTATTCATGTGGATTCAGAAAAGGCTACACCTTTATTTGGCTCAACCATTGCTCATGGATTTTTGTCTTTATCTTTAATCCCTCATCTAACAGCACAAGCTGTGCTTGCTCCAGAAAATCTAAAACATGTTTTCAATTATGGACTGGATAAAGTTAGGTTTGTTAACCCTGTTAATGTTGGCTCTAAAGTAAGAACTCATAGCAAGGTTGTTTCTGTGGATGATAAAGGCGATGGTCGTTACTTGATGAAAACTGAAGTTGTCATGGAAATAGAAGGGCAAGAAAAACCGGCATACGTTGCTGAAACTCTGTCCATGTTTATAACTTAAATTATGAACTTGAAAAATTATGGTTAATTCGCCCGCTAAGCTCAAAGACAGGGCGGTCAAAGGAGCGGTAAATAATCTTAGAAAAGATAAGAGAGTCGAAGCAATTAATCTTGCTTTAATAGCTAATGAATTAGATGTTACTCTTGAAGTGTTAAAAAACTATTACTCTTCAACAGAAGATATTTTCCTTAAAGCCCAAAAGAAAGATTGGGACTCTTTGCACAGGTATTGGGATAAACGTATTGAAAAAGCCAAAACTCCTGGTGACTATAAAGAGGCTTTCGAATTTTTTTTTGAGAGATTTGTAGAAACACTTAGTGACGATGCAGATTTAATGCTAGAAATGTCTTGTTACCTGCCGGCTTGCATAAAATATAGAGAAAGAAATAAAAAGAAAGTAAAGAAGAAGTTTTTTTCTCTCATTAAAAAAGGATGGCCCGGTAAAGAAGATAAAGTTTTAAAAAGGCAGACTGAGCTAATCACAATTGTTTTTTACGGTTTTATAGATCATGTTGTACATATAAAGAAAGCCGAAAGAATAAAATTATTAAGCGACTTTAGAAACATGGTTAATTTGCAATTACAAGATAGAAAGTTCTTTTAAGATGGATAAGAAAACAGAAAATAAAGTCAAAATAATAAACAAAACTTTTGAGTCCGTTAAGAGAGACAACAAAAGCATAGAAAATGTATCTCTTGAAGAGGTTGCTAAAGAGCTCTCTATGCCCTTAGAAGAGCTCACTTCTTTTTTTCTAACGGTAGAAGATATTTATTTAAATGAACAGCTAAGAAACAACAGAAGAATAGAGAGATATCTAGAGTCAGGACTCTCTAAAATTAAGACAGCAAATGACGCTAAAGCACTATTTGAGAATAGCATAAGAGTGTATGTTGAGAGTTTAGAAGATTATGCAGATGCAGTTCTTGCAGCCACCTTTTACATACCTAAATGCTTAGAAGAAAGAAATAGGATGAAGGCTTATTTGAAGAAAACTTTTAAGACAATTATCAAAAAAGGTTGGCCGGGAAAGATTGAGACCGTTTTAGACAGGCAAACTGACCTGTGTGTATTATCCTTTTACGGATTATATGAATACTGCGCTAGAGCAAATAAGAAAGAAAGGAAAGATATTGCTGAAGACTTTATCAATATGCTTAACTTGCATCTGCAAGATAGGTTATTCTTTTAATTTCTCTTTTAAAATTTCATTTACCTGAGCAGGGTTAGCTTTACCTTGAGACTCTTTCATAACTTGCCCAACAAAGAATCCAAATAATCTATCTTTCCCAGAAAGGTATTGTTTTAGTTGATCGGGATTTTCATCAATCACTTTACTTACCATTGACTCAATTTCAGATAAGTCGGTAACTTGTTGCATCCCTTCTTTTTCAATGATGGTATCTACTTCGTTACCGCTAGACCACATCTTTTCGAAGACTTCTTTGGCTATTTTTCCAGAGATGGTTGAATCTTCTATTCTTTTAATAAGTTGACCTAATTGTTTTGCAGAAATTTTAGAGTTAAGAATATTTAGGTTTTCTTTATTAAGTTCAGCAGAAAGTTCTCCCATGATCCAATTTGCAGAAAGTTTTGCCGATTTAGATTCACCAGTTACTTCTTCGAAGTAATTTGCTAAGTCTCTGTCCGCTGCCAGAAGAGAAGCATCATATTCGCTTAAGTCATATTCATTAACAAATCTTAACTTCTTTTCATTTGGCATCTCAGGCATTTGCTCAAGTGTTTTTTTAATAAAGCTGTCTTCTAGTACAACGGGTAAGAGATCAGGCTCTGGAAAATATCTGTAATCGTTTGCGTATTCTTTAGTTCTCATGGGTCTAGTTGTATTTGCTTGAGAATTATAGAGTCTAGTTTCCTGAGTAATTGTATTCCCAGATTCGATTTCACTAATTTGTCTTTCTATTTCATATTGGATTGCTTTTTCAACAAATCTGAATGAATTAACATTTTTAGTTTCTGTTCTTGTTCCTAGTTCATCAGAGCCTACCTTTCTTACAGAAACGTTTGCATCACATCTCATAGAGCCTTCTGCCATATTTCCATCAGAAATTTCAAGATATCTAATAATTGAATGGATTGATTTTAAATAGGCTACTGCTTCTTCAGGTGAATTTATTTCAGGTTCTGAGACTATCTCAATAAGAGGAGTTCCTGATCTATTTAAATCAATTCCAGATTTACCTTCAAAGTCTTCATGAAGAGATTTTCCAGCATCTTCTTCAAGGTGTGCTCTAGTAACTCCAATTCTTTTAGTTGACCCGTCTTCTAATTCAATATCTAAAAAACCATCCTCGACTATCGGTTTATCCATTTGACTAATTTGATAGCCTTTAGGAAGATCAGGGTAAAAGTAATTCTTTCTAGCAAAGCTGGTCGGGCTATTGATATTGGCGTTTAATGCCTTGCCTAGCTTGACGGCCATTTTTAACACTTCTTCATTAAGGACAGGGAGAACTCCTGGCATCGCTAGATCAATATTACAGGCTTGAGTATTTGGAAGAGCACCAAAATTGGTACTGGCACCTGAAAAAAGTTTTGAATTAGTTGCAAGTTGAACGTGGATTTCCAATCCTATTACTGCTTCCCAAGATTCATTAAATACAGTCATTATTTAACCTCAGGTAAGTTTTTATGCCAATCAGTTGCTTCCTGAAATTGATGAGCGGCTTGGAAAAGTTGAGCTTCTTTCAAAGAATTTCCTACAAGCTGGACCCCTAGGGGTAGCCCTTCATGGCTACCACAAGGAAAAGATATTCCAGGCAGGCCTGCTAGGTTAGCGGGTATAGTAAATATATCTTGAAGATACATTTCTATTGGATCATCACTCTTTTCACCAGCTTTAAATGAGGTATCAGGCGTAGTGGGGGATAAGATTAAATCAACTGATTTAAATGCCTCAGTAAAGTCATTGGCTACTAATCTCCTACATTTTTGTGCCTTTAAGTAGTAAGCGTCATAGTAACCAGCAGATAAAGCATAGGTTCCTATTAAAATTCTTCTTTTAACTTCTGATCCAAACCCTTCTTCTCTTGTCCTCATGTATAAATCTTCTAGATCCTTTGGATCTTCACACCTATACCCGTATCTAACGCCATCGTACCTTGATAAATTTGCAGAGCACTCAGCTGGGGCTATGATGTAATAAACAGGAAGAGAAAGGTCTACATTTGGGAGAGATATTTCATGAATCTCCGCCCCTAAATCTTTATATGTTTCTATTGCTTCTTTTGTTGAGGACTTAACATGATTTGGGAGATCTCTTTCAAAGAATTCTTTCGGTAAGCCTATCTTCATGCCCTTTATAGGTGAATCAATGTTTTCTAAGAAGTTAGGTACATCTTCATTTAAACTGGTTGAATCTTTAGGGTCATGACCTGACATGGATTCTAGTAAAATGGCTGAATCTTCTGCTGATCTAGCTAAAACACCTCCTTGATCTAAACTAGAAGCAAAAGCAATCATTCCATACCTAGAAACTCTACCATAAGTAGGTTTTATGCCCGTTAAACCACAAAGAGCTGCCGGTTGTCTAATGGATCCTCCTGTGTCTGTTGCAGTGGCGGCAGAAGCTAATTGAGCTGAGACACATGCTGCAGAACCTCCTGAAGAACCGCCCGGAACATACTTCTTATTCCAAGGGTTTTTTACTGGCCCAAAGAAACTTGTTTCATTCGATGATCCCATGGCAAATTCATCCATATTGGTTTTTCCTAAGACAACCACACCATCAGAAGATAAATTGTTTACAACTGAAGCTGAATAAGGCGCTTTAAAATTCGATAACATCTTCGAACCACAAGTCGTCAGGATATCTTCAGTGCAGAAAATATCCTTATGCGCTATTGGGATGCCATCTAAAGGGAGGGCTTTATTGGATTTATATCTTTCGTCAGATTCTTTTGCTTGATTAAGTGCCGATTCTTCTGTCACTGTGATAAAGCTATTTAATTCCTTATCAAAACTAGAAATCCTATCAAGGTAGTGTTTAGTTAGTTCAGTAGAAGAAAAAGAGCCTTCTTTTAGCCCATTTAATTGCTCTTTGAGAGAAAGTTCATGAAGTTTCATCTTCTTAGTCTTCTCCTTCAATAACTTTAGGAACTAAGAAAAGTCCAGACTGTACAGAAGGTGCTGTTTCTTGGAGCTTTTCTCTTTGGTCTTCTTCAGTAACTTCGTCAGGTCTGGTTGGTTGAGAAAGGTTTAATGGATGAGACATAGCCTCAACTTCATTTGTTTCTGCTGAATTAAGTTTTTCAAACAGATCTAAGATTTGCTCTAACTCTCCTTTTAACGAAGGAAAAGAATCTTTATCTATGTTGATTCTAGCCAAATAGGCTATTTCTTTTAGTTCTTTATCACTTAAAGCCATATGTCATTGTAATATCTTATGAAGAAAAAGGTGCGTAATGTAGCATATTGTAGCTTGCTCAAAAACAACGCTGTTGTTAGAGTGATGGCCTGTTTAAAACTTAGATTATTTCTAGTTAAACAATTTTTAATGTTAAAACGTTTAAGAGGTATATTTTCTAATGATTTGTCTATCGATTTAGGTACGGCAAATACACTTGTATACGTTAAAGATAAAGGTGTCGTGTTGGATGAGCCTTCGGTTGTGGCGATAAGGGAAACTGGAGGTCAGAGAACAGTTGTAGCTGTTGGAGCGGAAGCTAAAAAAATGCTTGGAAGGACTCCTGGCAATATTAGCGCAATTAGACCCTTAAAAGATGGAGTGATTGCAGATTTCCAGGTTACAGAAGAGATGCTTAAACATTTTGTCCAAAGAGTTCATGAAGATAGCTTTGTCCGTCCAAGCCCTAGAATATTAGTTTGTGTTCCTTGTGAATCAACTCAAGTTGAAAGAAGAGCCATTAGAGAATCTGTTCTAAAAGCGGGGGCAAGAGAGGCGAGGTTGATTGAAGAACCTATGGCTGCAGCTATAGGAGCCGGTTTACCTATTGAAGAAGCTACTGGATCTATGGTCGTTGATATAGGTGGAGGAACAACCGAGATAGCAATTTTAGCTCTAAATGGAGTTGTATATGCTAATTCTTTAAAAACAGGTGGCGATAAATTAGATGAAGCGATCATTTCATACGTTAGAAGAAATCAAGGCGTTTTGCTTGGCGATGCAACTGCTGAAAAGGTAAAAACAATTATAGGCACAGCTTCACCTGACTCTGAGGTAACTGAAATGGAGGTCAGAGGAAGGAACCTTGCTGAAGGTATACCTATTACTTTTACCATGAGTAGCAAGCAAGCCTATGATGCCATGCTTGAACCTTTATCAGCTATTGTTCAGGCCATAAGAACAGCCTTGGAAGCATCACCTCCAGAATTAAGTGCTGATATAAGCGAGAGAGGAATAGTTTTAACCGGGGGAGGGGCAATGTTAAGAGATCTAGATGTCTTAATCTCTAGCCAAACCGGTCTTCCAGTTTATGTGGCTGAAGATCCTTTAACTTGCGTAGCGAGAGGTGGCGGAAGCGCGCTTGAGATTATGGATAAATACGATATAGATCTTTTATCCACTCAATAATTTTATTTAAAAGATTTCATTCCTGTTCTCTCCTGAGTATTATTGGATGATGCGAAGAAGAGAACACAAAGTTTCGTATCTAAGTGGTGAGGCAATATTTGCTATCCCTGCAATGAAACCTTCTAAGGTAATTCTTTCATTAGTCTTTTGTACTTTTTTAATGCTATCTGATGTTTATTATGAATCCTCTTCCAAAATTAGAGGTTACGCACAAGATTTATTTATGCCTTTGGGAGCTTTAGTCAATGTCCCTGTTGACTTAATTGCTTCCGTACCCGATTCCCTTAGAACAAGATCTCAGCTAAAACTTTCTTTGGAACAAGCTGAACTAGAAAATAAGAAACTAAAAGTTATAAATCAATTTCTTGAAAAGGTTTCTAAAGAAAATGAAGAATTAAACTCTTTATGGTCTTCTACAAAGCTAAATTTTGATAACTATTCTTTTGCAAGAAAAAGATCTATCTCTTCAAATGAATTTCAACCAATACTAACAGTAGATATCGGACGTAAAAGTGATGCTGGTATAAACGATGTATTACTAAGCCCGAGTGGTATGGTAGGAAAATTAATATCTTTAGGGCTTTATAGTGCAGAAATTATGGTTTTACATGACGTAAGATCATCCGTACCTGTCATTACAGAGAAATCTAAATTGCATGGAAATGTAAGAGGAAGTGGTGTTGGAAGAACTGGAAATATTGAGTACATAAAAAAAACAGCTTCTTACGAGCTAGGAGAGAAGGTTTACACTTCAGGTATTGCAGGAATTTTCCCTGAAGGAATTTTTGTTGGTGAAATTACTTCTATAGAAGATCTTGCTGACAGCGAATTCCTAAAAGTAGAAGTATCTTTTATGCAAACCCCGTTTAATCAAGATTTTTATCTAATTTACAAGAATGAATAGAGAGCTAAAAAACCAATTGTTAATTTTTTTAACACTTTTTATCGCTTTATATATAGATAGCTATTTGTTCTCTTCGGCTTTTCAAATGCTGAAACCCACTTTTGTACTATTAACCCTAATTTACTGGAATATGGCTTTACCAGATCGAATAGGGATTATGGCTGCTTTATCCTTTGGAATTTTTGTTGATTTAATAGAAGGATCTTTGCTAGGGTTTCACGGAGTTCCTTTTGTTTTGATAACTTACCTGTGCCAAAGGTTCTTTTATCAATTTAGAGTTTCACCCCTATGGCAGCAATCGTTTATTGTTTTCTTCTTATTCATCTTATATAAGCAAGTATTTGCTTTAGATTTATCAAATACAAACCAAGATATAACAAACCTTTCAGACATCTCCTTTCTTTTCAGTTCTTTCTTGTTTGCATTATTTTCTGCCCTAATCTGGTCTCCTTTATATTTAATACTTAGGTATTATCGAAGAAGGTGGGTTAAATCCTAATATCCAGTGAATAAGGTCCTATCTTCAGTCTTATCAGTATTGTGCTTTTTGGTAATTACTTTACTCCTCATTTCTTCACTTTTAACATCTGAAAAAAGCCTTAAATTCTTTTTGAACTTAAGCCAAGATTCTTATGTAGATTTTGTCCTAAGTGATAGTCATTGGCACCCATATAAACCAAGCTTAGAAATAGACACTTTATCTATTAAAAGAGCTGAACAAGAAAGTAAGTTCTTAGAGATTAAGGAAGTAAAGGTGGAGTTTAATCTCCTTTTTCTTTTTCGAGGAAACTTAATAGAAAGTTTGCACGCAAAAGGCATGAATCTTGTTATATATCCATCATCAGACGATGATCAGGTCAATCTTAATGATTTATGGTTATATGCCTCCTCTGTAAAGAATTTAGGAATTGATGAATTCTTTGTCGTGGACTCTAGTAACTCTTCAAATGCATTAAAAGGAGTGTTTTCTATAATCACGTTAGAGTCTGGTGCTTCTAAAGCAAGGTTCTCTGCAAAAAATTCAAGTGGTGGAAATCTAGATTTTAGAATGAATTCGATAACAGGCTCTAATTCGCAAAAAGATTATAAAGGCTTTCTTAGCTCCTCCAACTTTAGCATAAACCAAGGAATCACAAGTCAATTGTGTTTAAGTTGTCCTGGAGGAACACTAGATAGTAAGGCCTGGTTTACTCTTGTAGATTTAAATTTGGTTAAATTTTTAGGGGATATAAAATTTAAATTCGATTCAAGCCTAGATTCTATAGATTCAATAAATGCGAGAATTGAATTAGAAGATGAAAAAAATCATGTTTTTAGAATTTCTTCTTTTGTAAATGAGAATCCTGCCAACAATGCTCCGGAAATATTTACTTCTATGGCTACTGATGCAGCAACATTTTTTATTCCTGAGATCAAGCTAGGAGAAGATGAATTTATTAATAAATTTCAACACCTTTTTAATCTACCTGAAGACCTTCTATTAAAAGGTTATATCAATAATCTTATCTTAAGCCTTCATGACACATTACGATTTAAAGCTGATTTTGAAGATTTATCTTTGGAATCAAATGAATTGTCTATTTCTGGACTTGAAGGAAACATCCAATACGATCCAGATGTTGCTAGATTAAATATAAATACTCCTTATCTTCAAGTTGATCTAGGCACTCTATTTGACAGCCCTATTATATTTAACGATTTAAGTTCAGAACTAGATTTAAAGTTAATAGATAAAAAAATATCTATCTCAGATTCTGCTTTTCAAGCAACTTACGAAAGGACTCTAATTAAAGGGCAAGTAAATTTATTCCCTAGTCCAATTGATAATTCTGGCGATCTATCTTTTAAAATAGCTTCGAATGAATTAGATTATTTAGATGCCTTAAATCTTTTTCCTAATTTAAATTACACAAGATTAACAAAGACCTGGTTGCAAAACTCAATATCTTGCGGCGCCTTGCAAGAGGTTTTATTTATGTACAGAGGACCGATTGATAATCAATACAACGATTCGAGCTCATCTTTTCTGTCCAAAGGACTCTTAAAAGATTCATGCCTAAATATTAATGACTTAAGTATTAAGAACATAGACCTTGTTGCAAAGATTAACAATTCTACTTTTCTAGGAGAGGTTTTGGGGGGTGATTTGTATGGATCTGAGATTGAAGGAACCGTCAAGACGTTTAAGGACAATAATAATTATAAATTAGAACTTAAGGGTAGTTCTAAGGGCCCTTTGTTAACAATACTAAGGCTATCGAATTTAACTCAAATTTTTGATGCTTCGGAAGAGTCAGGAGAACACTCTACTACTTTTTATTTTACTTCGCCTTTGAGTTCTTCTTTCAAGCTCTTAGAAGAAAATGCAGATCTTATATTGGGTACTAAAATTAAAGATGGTAATTTTAAGAACCCTAATACAGGCTTGTTTTTTTCTGGTCTTTACTCATCAGTAGAGTATGACAGTTCTCATGGTGTTAAAGACGGTTTTGCATCAATGAAAATAAACGACACCCCTGTCAAATTTGATATCAGGAAGGGGAGGGAGGAAGGTCGTTATAATACTCAATTAGTTGCAGATGATATTTTCTCAGTCAAAAAAATATTGTCTTCTTTTAATATTAAAGAAGAGATAAGAGGCTCTTCAAGATTTAAAATAAAATTAACCCTTCCTTCCTTCATAAAGCAAGAACCTTTCATAGACCCTGAAATTGAGGTTTTGTCTAATTTAGCAGGCATTTCTATAAATTTACCTGATCCCTTTACTAAATTAGAAGATTCTAAAGTTGACTTCCGTCTAGTCTTTAAATCTTTTCTGAATAAGCCTCCCCAATTAGGCTTTAAGTATGGAGATTTATTTAGGGGAAAGTTTAATTTTCCAAATAATACGACGGAAGGATTTGTAATAGCTGGAAAGAAAAAACAAAGTGTATCAATTCTAGATGAACAGATCTTGTTAGTAGGAGAGCTACAAAAATTAGACTTAGGTTCTCTCATTTCCTTAGGGATATTTGAAGAAGAAGGGTCTGAAAATTTCTATATAAAAGATTTATTAGTTCAAGAAACAAATTTTTCAAATTTAAGCTTGTCCAAAACTAGATTTAAATCCTCAAGAACAAAACAGGGAATTGAGTACAGATTTATTAATGATGACTTAAGTGGAATACTGTTAGTGCCAGAAGATAATCAAAGAAATTTATCTTTTAAATTCGATTTCATTAAAATTAATCAATCTTCGAGCGGGTCTAAAGATAGCTTTCTTTATTTATATAATGGTATTAGCGATGAATTAGATTTCAGTGCAGAAAAAATCTTCTTCAACGGTAAGAATTACGGAAATTGGGAATTTTCAATTTTTCCAGAAAATAATCAACTAACTCTTAATGGCATTAAAGGAACATACGGAAGATGGAGTTTTAAGAATACTAATCAAGGGATGTCCTCCTTAAGAATTATTAAGAATTCAATTGGATGGACTACAAACCTTCGAACAAACATTTATTCTGGATCTCCAGAGAAAGCAATGATTCAGATAGGCATTAAACCAAACTTTGAATTGGATACGTTAAGCTTAGACGCAGATTTATCTTGGAACGATCTGCCTTGGCTTTTTGACTACAATTCGATTACGGGAGAAGTTTCAACAAATCTAGAAGGCCTAACAATAAGAAACAGTGGAGATTTAGGCGCAACCAATAATGTATTAAGACTGGTTAATATTTTTAATATTACTGATTCATTTGAAAAAGTAACAAATTTAGATTTTAGAAAATTATATAAAAGAGGGTTTAATGCTGATAGCGTTAAAGGGAAATTCAAGATTACTGATAAAAGCTTGCAAATTAAAGAACCTATTTTAATTAAAAGTGGTTCCAGTCAATTCAACTGGACTGGTGAAATCTCTAGAGATAAGAAAGGAAATTTAGATAAACTTAATCTAGAAGTAATCATGACTCTTCCGTTGAGAGAATATCTACCTGCGTATGCCTTAGTATTGGGCGGTCCTATTACTGCTGGGGTTATATATATAGCAGGAAAGGCTTTTGAAAGAAATCTAGATAAATTGAGTTCGGGAAAGTGGATAATTAAAGGTAATATTTCAGAACCAGAAACCGAATTCGATGGCTGGTTTGAAGACAGCAATGAAGAATAGTTTAATTTATCTTTCTGACACGCGTTGAGCTAATTCCAGCTTTCTCTCTATATTTAGTTACTGTTCTTCTTGCGACACTTACTTGGTACTTGGTAGATAATAAGACTCGAATGTTTTCATCACTTAGGGGCTTGTTAGAGTTTTCTTCCGAGATTAATAACGTTATAAATTTTTGTAGTTCCTTGGCAGTAATATCTTTCCCTTCAGCATTCTTATTTACCTTCTTTTGCAATAAATTTTTTAAAGGAATCAACTTATCAGGTAATTGAATGTACTTATTTTTTACTATTCTCGAAACTGTAGATTCACTTATTTCAAGAGCCTTTGCTATCTCTTTATTTGTAACTGGCTTTCTGTCTGTTTTTTTATTTAGATATTCACGCTGAGCAGTCAATATATATTGACCCACGAGGAAAAGAGTCTGCTGTCTTCTCTCTACCCCTCTCAAGAATGATTTGGCTTCTATAATTTTTTTGTTATTTGAAGATTGCATTTCTTCTTTAACTATTTCTATAAATTCTTTATTCATAAAGTCATCATTGAGAGTAACTTGCCAAGAGTTTTTATGGGAAAAGGCCATTAAATCCGGCCTTACATACAAGTTCTTATTAGAGCCAAAGTTTAAACTTTGATTGAGGTTTAACTTTTCTATTTGAATCTTAATTTCAGGGTTAAGGTCTTCTTTTCTTAGATCTTGATTTAGGAGAGAAGTTAAAGATTCCATGATTTTATCTTGTTCTTCTTTAACTAAATCTAAATTAAAAACTTGTATTTTTAACGATTCTTCAATAGATCTATAACCGCAGCCAGGGGGATCAAAATTCTGAATTAAATTTAGTATAGATTCAATTTTTGTATCATTAATATTTAAATTAAAGTCCTCTTTAACTATCCTTTTTATATCTTCGTACTCAAGCTCTGGATCCAATCTTCCATTGCCTAAGATTGAATCAATTATAATTTCTCCAATTAAGATTTCGTATTCTTTTAGTGGAGAGATAGCCAACTGATCCATAAGTTTCTCACGCAAACCTTCTTCTTGATCAATCGGTAGTTCAAAGAAATTATTGTCTAGGTCAGGGTTTATTGAATTTACTAATCGGTCGGTAATAACTTCATCTCTAAAGTAGTTTATTTTCTTATTCTTTGACTCTTTACAAAACTCAGCTATTAAATCGTCTAGGTCTAATCTAATCTCTAAGCCGCTGTGAGATAAAAGTTCAATCTGTTTTTGAAGATTTAACGTAAGGTTTACTGATAATTTATGCTTCTGTCTTAGACCTTGCTTCACTTTATTGTTTAAAGTCCTTCCCAAGGTAAACATCTTTTACTAATGGATCTTTGCTAACTTCTTCTGGCAGACCTTGTGCAATTAATTTTCCTTGGTTAATTATCAATACTTGATCGCAAATTTGCATGGTTTCTCGCACGTTGTGATCGCTTATCAATACACCAATATTCTTAGATTTAAGTTGTTTTATAGTCTGCTTGAGATCTGATACTGCAATAGGGTCAATGCCAGCAAATGGCTCGTCTAAAAGAATAAATTTCGGGTTAGACCCCAAAGATCTTGCAATTTCAGTTCTTCGTCTTTCACCGCCAGATAGTTTGATTCCTATAGTTTCTGAGAACTCATTTAAGTTAAATTCATTCAGCAGATTATTTAATTCATGATTAATTGAGTCTGGATTTAAATCATTCCTCTGCTCGAGCGCAGCAAATATGTTCTCTTTTACTGTTAGTTTCCTAAATATTGAAGCTTCTTGCGGCAAGTAAGATAACCCTAAGTTAGATCGTTCAGATATATTCATAGCACTTACATCTTCTGAGTCTAGTTTAATAGATCCAGAACCTTTTCTTAGCAAGCCCGCAATAATGTAAAACAAAGTTGTTTTTCCTGCTCCGTTAGGGCCCAACAAGCCTAAGGTTTCTCCTGAGTTCATTTCAAAAGAAATATCATCTACTGCTTTTTTATTAGCATAGCTCTTGCTGATATTTTCAACAGATAATTTCATAGATTATTTATAATTTTTGAGTTTACAGATTTCAATACTCTGTCTTGACTTAGATCATAGTGAATTTCATCAGAAATAATTTTCATATTATCATCATTGAACTCTGCATTTCCTTTCATCAATATTAAGTCTTTAGCCAAAAAAAGCTCTACCTCATCGGCCTTGCCTTTATTTATCTTTGACCCTAAGTTTATTTTATCGAGATTTACATTATTAAAATGAATCTTTATTCTCATTAGAGGTGTTTGGGCTATTTCCATATCAGATGAAATTATCTCAATATCTTCGGTTTTAAATAAAGTGCTTTTTTTAGAAGAAATAGTTTTATCTAGAAGATTGCCTCTTAGACCATTAGTCTTTAAGTTAAAAGTTTTTCCATCCAAGTTAAATGTTCCTTCAACATCACCAATTAGATTAATCACTTGATTGTCTAAGTTCATGCTTCCTTCTTTGAATCTAAGAATAAGTTTTTCATTGCCTTGTCCATAGCTCTCATATACAGAATTTTTGAATTCAATAACGTTGTTAGATAGAAAAGGTGTATTAGTAGAAGGGTAGACGACAAAAGAGGTTGCCATAAGTAACAGTCCAATAAATAGAGGTGCTTTATTAAAAAAATTAGACAAATTAGTCAATTTAAACTAGCCCAGCTTCTACCAAATCATGCATTCTAATTAACCCTTTAGGTTGCTTTTTTTGATCAAGGACCACCAACGAGTAAATTTGATTTTTTTGCATTAGTTTAATTGCTTCAGTTGCCAAGGCTGAGTGCCTTATAGTTTTTGCTTTTTTAGACATTAATTTGGATATGGGAGCTTCTAGCAAGTCTATTTTCTTGTTTAAAGCTCTTCTAAGATCACCATCTGTAAAAATACCTTTTAGGTTAGATTTTTCTATAACTAAAGCTACACCCAGTCCTTTAGAGCTTATCTCAATTAGGGTTTTAGCAAGGCTGTCAGTTGGTAAGACTATTGGTAATTCTTCTCCTTTCCTCATTACATCTTCTGCTTTAAGTATCAATCTCTTCCCAAGTTTGCCTCCTGGATGAGATTTAGCAAAATCATCTGCTTTAAAGCTTTTTGCTTCTAACAAAGCTACTGCTATGGCGTCTCCTAAAGCAAGAGAAGCAGTTGTGCTTGTAGTAGGAGCTAAATCTAAAGGACAAGCTTCTTCCGATATGCCGGTATCTATGTTTATGTTTGAATTCTTTGCAATCATTGAATCTTCAGATCCGGTAATTGAAAAGAAATCACAGCCTAGGTTTTTTAAATAAGGCAACAAATCTAATATCTCTTTACTTTGGCCAGAGTGAGAAAAGATTAAAACTTTGTCAGATTTGTTAATTCCACCTATATCTCCGTGTAATGCTTCGGCTGCATTTATAAAGTTAGATGGAGAACCTGTACTAGACAAGGTAGCAGAAACTTTTTTAGCTATATGACCAGATTTCCCTATTCCTAGAGTAATAATTTTTCCTTTTGTCTGTAATAGTTTGTCACATACATCATCAAATTCGCGTCCGATAGATTTAGCAAGGTTATCCAGTCCTTTTGCTTCTATTCTTATCGTTCTTCTTCCTACCTTAAGGTGTTTATTTTCTTTCATAATTTTTCCGTATTTTAGAATTAATAAGCATAAATTAAAGAAATAAAGTAGATGCTTAAGAATAATATACTAAGTAAGAGGCCAGCTCTTCTGGCTTGCTTAGAAAGCATAAAGATATAAGTGCAAAATAAGACAGTTATTGCAAAAAGAATTACTAATAAGCTAGACCAATCTGAATATTGCCAACCTAAGCCCATTTTACTACTTCTAAAAAGACCTGGAATAGCTAAAACACACAAACCATTAAAGATGTTTGAGCCAATTAAAGTGCCTGCAACTGCCTCATATCTGCCTTTAAGCGCCAGGGAAACGGAAGCAGCTATTTCGGGGAGGCTTGTTCCTATTGCAAGGACTGTGTAGCCAATAAATAACTGACCTAAGTTAAAGTTTTCTAAGATTAGATTGGCTCCTGTTGTAATAAGCCAAGCAGCAAAAACTAAAGCAACCAAAGATAAAATTAACTTATTAAAACTATTTTTCGAGCTATTCTTATCTTCTGCATCAGGCATTTCTTGATTGTTCTTGTACCAGAAGGAAATTACAGCCAATAAGGCAATTAACAAGATAATAGAAGTAATAATGTTAAATGGATCAATTGCTATGACACCCCAAACTAACAAGCTTGAAGCTAAGAGGATTAGTAAATTTTTGTTAATGGTCTGGGGTTGAGAGATGCTTAACTTCTTTATTGAAACAACAAATAACATTGAACCAAAAACAAGAGATAGATTAGCAACGTTAGAGCCAATAACGTTACCTATAACCATTGCTCCTTGGTCTTCTAAAGAAACAAATAAGGTAGTTAGCATTTCAGGTGCCGACGTTCCAAAAGCTATTACAGTGGAGCCAATAAGGAATGGAGACATTCCGAATTGTTTAGCGGATAAAACAGAGTATTTTTCTAATTTCTCTGCACTAATCCATATTAGTGCAATGCCTGAAATTATGGATGCAAATGCTATTGTCATAATATTTATAGACCAAACTATTTAATTTAGATAAATCTCAAGTGATATAATAATCCTAAAACGAAACTTATTCATATTTATCTCCAATGAGGAAAACCCTAAAACTACTTATACTATTGACTATTTTTATAGGAAATAGTTTTGTTATAGTCGCAGAAAATATTTCTGCTCACGAGCATGCTGAAAGAACCCACAATAATATTATTGTCATCTTGCAAACTGAGAATGCTTTATTTGAAGAAGATTCTGAACTATTCATTCAAGAAATTAGTAATGCTTTTAGCCCTATAGTAGATTTTGAAAGAATCGCTAGGAATGTTATGGGTAAACATTATAAGGTTGCGACTAGTTCTCAAAGAGGGAGATTCTCAGAAGCCTTTAGAGAGAGCTTATTAAATACTTATTCAAAAACTTTAATCGAATTTAAAGATGAAAAAATAATTGTATTGCCGCCTGAGAGTCAATCTAAATCACCAAATAAAACAAAGGTATATATTGAAATAATTACTTCATCAAAAAGATATCCCGGAGTCTATAGCATGTACTTAGACAGAAATAATGAATGGAAGATAATCAATATTGTCGTTAATGGCATTAATTTAGGCCTAACCTTTAGAAGTCAATTTTATTCTTTAATGGAAAATAATAATAATGACATTTCTACAGTAATAGATAAATGGATAGTATCTTTATAAATGGATAAGCTTTTAATTAAAGGAGGGGTTCCATTAAATGGAGAAATTTATGCGTCAGGGGCTAAGAATTCCGCTTTGCCAATATTGGCCGCTTCTTTATTGTCAGATTCGCCTGTAACAATAGGAAATTTACCACATCTTAATGATGTCACAACTATGTTAGAACTTTTGGGCTCTATGGGGGTAGGCGTAATGTTGAGTGATGACATGGAAGTTCAGGTAGATACTTCATCAATTAAGAATCTAGATGCTCGTTACGAATTAGTTAAAACTATGAGGGCCTCTATATTAGTTTTAGGACCACTTTTAGCAAGGCATCAAGAAGCTACCGTAGCCTTGCCTGGAGGTTGCGCAATAGGAAGTAGGCCTGTGAACCTTCATATCGAAGCTATGAGGGCAATGGGAGCAGAAGTAAATATAGAAGACGGATACATAAAAGCTTCAGTAAATGGAAGATTAAAAGGGAGTAAGATCTTTTTTGATCCTGTAAGCGTAACGGGTACTGAGAACGTTATTATGGCAGCTTGTTTAGCTGATGGCATAACTACTATTCGGAATGCAGCTAAAGAACCTGAAGTGGTTGATTTAATTAATTGTTTAACAAGCATGGGCGCCAATATTAAAGGCGCAGGCTCTGACACACTAGAGATCGAAGGCGTCCATTCTCTTAAGGGAACTTCATTTTCTGTGACGCCTGATAGAGTTGAGGTAGGCACTTACTTGACTGCAGCTGCAATGACTGGAGGACATATAAAAATAAAATCAGCTAAACCAGAATATTTATCCTCTGTAATTACTAAACTTGAGTCATCTGGTGCCTTAATTCAGACTGGTGAAGATTGGATTGAAATCAAGATGGAAATAGATAGACCTATTTCTACAAGCCTTACAACTGGACCTTACCCTTCCTTCCCAACTGATATGCAGGCCCAGTTTGTAGCTTTAAATTCTATTGCGAAAGGGAGTTCTACTATTACTGAAACTATTTTTGAGAACAGATTCATGCACGTACAAGAAATTGCAAGAATGGGAGGAAATATTACTCTTAAGGGCAATACAGCAATAATTGAAGGAATCAAAGCTCTTAAAGGAGCACCTGTAATGGCTACTGATTTAAGAGCTTCAGCTAGCTTAGTATTAGCTGGTTTAGTTGCTGAAGGTTCAACAACAATAGATAGGATCTATCATATTGATAGAGGTTACGAAAGAATTGAAGAAAAATTAAAAATGCTTGGTGCGGATATAGAAAGAATATCTTAATAATTGTCATGGAAGATAAACAAGAATCATTAATATTGGCTTTACCTAAAGGAAGAGTATATGAAGATATTCTTCCCATCCTTAAAGATACTAATTTTGAGTTAAAAGATAACCCAAAAAGAACTAGAAAATTAGTTTTAGATACAAAGAATAATAAAGTTAAGATTCTATTAGTAAGAGGTTGGGATGTGCCGGCTTACGTAACTTCTGGAGCTGCTCATTTAGGAGTTGTAGGAAAAGATATATTAATTGAAAAAGAGTCTGAAGAATTTATCGAGCTTAAGGATCTAGAAATAGGAAAATGCAGATTGTCTTTAGCAGGAAAAAAAGATTTATTGATGGGCACTACAAGGATGAAGATAGCAACTAAATACCCTAAGAGCTCTATCAAGTTTATGGAATCTATAGGAATCCAATCAGAAATTATCTATTTACATGGAGCTCAAGAGATAGCTCCAATAATGGGTTTATCAGATGCGATAATTGATCTAGTAGAAAGCGGAAAGACCTTGAAAGAAAATGGATTACATGAAATTCAAGTTATAAGAGATATTTCAACTAGATTAATAGCCAACAAAGCAGCTTTAAAAACTAAATCGGCTTTAATTCAAGAGCTTATAAAAGTTTTTTAATTAATTTTATGTTTAGAGAAGAATTAAATATATCAAATACAGGATTTGATTCAGATTTTTCTAATTTCCTTTTAAAAAAAGAAACCATTGATAAAAATATTATTTCTTCTGTTTCTGAAATAATTAAAGATGTATCAATTAGAGGAGATGAGGCTCTTATAGATCTAACAGAAAAACTAGATAATCACCTTATAGATAATTTTTTTATTTCTGAAGATGAGATAAATGCTAGTTATAGAAAAATAAACAAAGAGGTTATATCTGCATTAGAGTTTTCTTTTAATAACATTATTAAGTTTCATTCCAAATGCAGAGATTCTTTAAATTTAGAATCAGTTGACTCAGAAGTTTCAAGAGTATTTAAGCCAATTAGGAGCGCTTTATTGTATGTGCCAGGGGGGAAGGCCTCATATCCTTCTTCTGTTTTAATGGCGGCTGGTCCAGCTATAGCAAGCCAGGTTAAAGATTTATATCTAACTACTCCATGCGTAGGAGGTCAAGTAAATGATTTAACAGTTGCTGCTGCTAAAGTGGCTGGTATTAAGAATATTGCAAGGCTAGGTGGAGCTCAATCGATAGCAGCTTTTTCATTTGGAACTAAATCTATTCCTAAAGTAGATAAAATTGTAGGCCCTGGAAATTCGTATGTTGCTGAAGCAAAAAGACAATTATTCGGTAGAGTTGGGATAGATTCAATAGCAGGACCGTCAGAGATAGTTATTTTAGCTAATGAAACTTCTTCACCAGAAATTGTAGCTTGGGACCTTATGGCTCAAGCAGAACACGACGAAGATGCAAGTTCAATTTTAATTAGTAATTCCAGAGAAATTATCCAAAAAGTAAAGGAAATTATAGAAAACGAGTGTCCTAATCTCGAAAGGGCTAGGATTATTCAATCCTCTTTGAAGAATAATGGTTTAATACTAAAGATAGACAATTTAAAACAAGCCATATATCTCATCAATAGATTGGCTCCTGAGCATCTTCATTTAGCTTTTGATAATCAGGAGATTGATATAAATGATTTAGTGGCAGGAATAATTCTTGAAGGAACTGATTCAGCTGTTTCACTATCTGACTATGTCTTGGGACCAAGCCATATATTGCCTACTAACGCCAGTTCTAGATTTAGTTCCCCATTATCTGTAGAAGATTTTATGATTAGCTCTTCAAAAGTGGCTATAAAATCTGAATCTAATAAAGATTTATACAATGAATTGGTGGATAAGACTTCTGTAATTGCTAGAGCTGAAGGTTTAACTGCTCACGCTATTTCTGTCGAAAAGAGAAAAAAAGACTAATTTAACTCTCCGGAGATAATCTCAATATCAATAGTTTCTTTGTTTCTTAAGATTTCTAGTGCAACTGTATCACCAGGTTTTGATCTAGCAAAAGTTTTAAAAAGTTCTTCGTAAGAAGCAGCTTGCTTATTAATAGATAAGATCAAATCACTCTTACTAAGACCTGATTGACTAGCAGGACTTTCCGGAATTACTTCTGATACTACAAGTTGACCTTGTTTTAATAAATTCATTTGGTCAATACTAAACCCTAACCATCCTCTTCTTACTTCACCATACTGAATAAGATCGCTAATAACATTGAGAGCAACAGAAGATGGAATTGCGAGACCTATGCCTTCCGAACCACCAGAGCTTGACCTTATAATTGTATTAATACCTATCAATCTTCCATTTAAATCAATTAATGCACCTCCAGAATTACCTTTATTTATTGAAGCGTCTGTTTGTAAATAATTAGAATAGGGGTTTTCATACTCTCTTCCTGTGGCACTTATTATGCCCATGCTAACTGATTGACCTAGTCCATAAGGGTTACCTATAGCTAATACAACATCTCCTATTCGTACTTTATCTGAGTCTTCAATCTCTATAGAAGGGTATGCTCCATCACCTAAATCTGCTTTAAGAACAGCAAGATCTGTCCCTTTGTCAATACCTACAATCTTGGCATTAATTTTTCTTCCGTTAGAAAGCTCAACTATAACATTTACATTTGTATCCCCTATAACATGCTGATTAGTTAGAATGTAACCATCTGAACTAAATAGGACTCCAGACCCTAGGCTTGTTTTTATTTGATTTCTTTGTTTGCCAAATATGGAATCTATATTTCTTCTAGGTCTATTTATTCTTTTATTAACTAATTGTTCGCTGAAAATATTCACTACAGCAGGAGATGCTTTAGAAACAGCTGAGTTATATGAAAAGGGAGTTTTGCTTTTAGTATTTATCTCTTCATCTGTTTGCAATACTTCAAAAATTTTTAACAAAGCCATAGCAAATATAACGCCTATCAGGAAAGTAATAATTATTCTGCTGCTTCTTTTAAGATTGTTGAATTTCATAACTTTCATCATAATTTAACTAAATAGCCATTAAATGGGTAACTTTTATTTTATTTTATTAATTTTGGGGAGATAATTTATAAAGTTCTGGTTGAATATGCTGTTTGTAGGCATTAAAATGCGCGCGCCTACAATCTAAATCATATTTATAATTTTTGAGTGCTACCAATGAATACGCAAAGCTTTAAAAAATCTGACATTCAAGAAACTTGGATCCTTTTGGATGCTAGGGGTAAAACTTTAGGGAGATTCGCTGCGCAAATAGCAAAGGTTCTAACTGGGAAGAATAAGCCTGAATATACACCCAATGCTGACATGGGAGATTTTGTAGTGGTAGTTAACGCGAAAGATATTCATGTAACGGGCCAAAAGAAAGATCAGAAAAGATACTACAGACATTCTGGGTATCCTGGCGGCATAAAATCAAAGCTTTTAGGGGAAGTTCTTGAGGATTCGGCTAGCGAAGTAATTAAGAGTGCCGTTAAGGGAATGTTACCAAAAAGTAAATTAGGTAGAAAAATGTTTTCTAAGCTAAAGGTTTATGATGATTCTGAACATCCTCATGTAGCTCAGAATCCGCAATTAACTGAAATATAAGGAAAATAAATTGGAACAAATAATTACAGTAGGAAGGAGAAAAACCTCAACAGCAAGAGTCTTTTTGCAAAAAGGAAAAGGCGAAATAACTGTAAACAAGAAAAAACTAGAAGAATATTTTGGTAGAGAAGTAGCTCAAATGGTTGTTAGACAACCTCTAGAGACGACTGATTTAACTGAGGGTGTGGATATTAAAGCTACAGTCTCAGGTGGTGGAAGCTTTGGGCAAGCAGGAGCTATAAGGCTAGGGATTGCAAGAGCTTTAGTAGAATTTGATGAGAATCTTAAACCAGCTCTAAAAAAAGAAGGATTTTTAACTAGAGATTCAAGGAAGGTCGAAAGGAAGAAAGTAGGTTTAAGAAAAGCAAGAAAAAGGCCACAATACTCAAAAAGGTAATATGCAACCTAAATCTCCTCCTAATCCAGGTAGAAGAAAATTTCTAATAGCAGCAACCTCTGCTGTAGGTGCTGTAGGCATAGCTGGAGCAGCAGTTCCTTTCTTAGGTTCTTGGAATCCCAGTGCCAAAGCTGAAGCAGCTGGAGCACCAGCAGTAGCTGATATTAGTAAACTAAGGCCAGGTGAATTATTAATAGTTGAATGGAGGGGTGTTCCAATATATGTAGTTAAGCATTCAACTGAATCTTTAAACCAGATTGATAAGAATTTAGAAAGATTAGCAGATCCTGAATCAAATGAAGAACAGCAACCCGAATATGCAAGAAATAAACTTAGGTCTAGAAGGGAAGGAATTTCCGTTTTAACCGCAGTTTGTACTCATCTTGCTTGCGCCCCTAAATTTTATCCTCAGCTTGGCGTAAATGACTTTGATAACAATTGGCAGGGAGGATTTTTTTGCCCTTGTCATGGATCTAAATTTGATCTAGCAGGAAGAGTTTATGCTGGAGTTCCTGCTCCTACGAATTTACCAGTTCCTCCTCATTATTATAAATCTGACGACATACTTGTAATTGGCGAAGACGGAGACGTTACGTAATGGTTACTAAGATAATGAATTGGTTTGATGATAGGTTGCCCTTAACGGCTACCATAGAAAGGCATTTAACTAAGTACCCAGCTCCAATAAATATGAACATATGGTATTTGGCTGGGGTCTTGTTGGTAGTTGTTCTGGTAATACAACTTCTCTCTGGAATTTGGCTACTCATGAATTATGAGCCTACTGCAGAAGGAGCTTTTGCTTCAATTCAGTACATCATGAGAGATGTTGAGTACGGCTACATAATAAGATACATGCATACCACAGGCGCTTCGGCATTTTTTGCTTTGATATACCTACACATGTTTAGAGGCATGATGTACGGTTCTTACCAAAAACCTAGAGAACTTCTTTGGGTTGTTGGTTGGATAACTTATCTTCTTCTTTGCATGCTAGGTTTTACTGGTTATGTTCTGCCATGGGGTCAAATGTCATTTTGGGCAGCCCAAGTAATTATGTCTCTATTTGGTTCTATACCATATATCGGGGAAGATTTATTGATCTGGATAAGAGGCGATTACTTAATTTCAGGAATAACACTTAATAGGCTATTTGCGCTTCATGTTGTTCTCTTACCTTTGGCATTAATTGTAGTTATTTTTGTCCACATCTTAGCCCTTCATGAGGTAGGTTCAAACAATCCAGATGGGGTGGACGTTAAGAAGTTTAAAGATGAAGACGGAGTTCCTTTAGACACAAAACCTTTCTTTCCTTATGACGTCATGCATGATTTATATGCAATAGGTGTCTTTCTTATCTTCTTTTGTACAATTATGTTCTTCTATCCTGATGGAGGGGGTTATGTAATTGAGTACGTTAATTATGAAGCTGCAGACAATCTAAAGACACCTGATCATATTGTACCTTCGTGGTATTACACTCCTTTTTATGCAATGTTGAGAGCGATTACTTTTCCAATCTTTGGTTTATCTGCTAAATTCTTAGGATTTGTAGTAATGGCAGCTGGCATAGCCATTTTTGTTGCTTTGCCTTGGCTAGATAGAAGTCCGGTTAAATCTATAAAGTATAAAGGAGTTTATAGTAAGTTCTTCTTAAGTTTATTTGTACTTAGTTTCTTTGTTCTAGGTTATTTAGGCTCTGTAGCACCAAGCCCTGCTAAAACCTTACTAGCTCAAATATTTACTGTTGGATATTTTGCTTATTTTCTTCTAATGCCAATATATTCTAAGTACGAAACCTGTAAACCTGTTCCTGATAGAGTGAAACTTTCATGAATAGAATTACATTACTTTCATCCTTAGTTAGCTTCTTAATAGCTTTTTTTATTTCATATAATTTAAATGCTGCCAGTGGTGCTCCTTGCGGGCATTACTTATCTGAAGGTGGGTTAACTGAAGGTCAATGTGATTCAGCAGAGGTAGACCCTACAGACATAGATTCATTGCAAAGGGGCGCGCAAATTTATATGAATTATTGTTTAGGGTGTCATTCGTTAAAATTTGCTAGATACAAAAGAGTTTCAGAAGATCTTGAAATACCTCTAGACATGTTTCAAGAGAATTTAATTTTTGGAGATCAAAAATTAGGTGACTTAATTAGCATAGGTATGGATTCGAAAGAGTCTAAGGTTTGGTTTGGTAATAAGCCGCCTGATTTAACATTAGAAGCTGGACTGAGAGGGCCTGATTGGATTTACACCTATTTAAAAAGCTTTTATATGGATGATTCAAGGCCACTAGGAGTAAATAATAAGGTTTATGAGAATGTAGGTATGCCAAACGTATTAATTGAAATGCAAGGCGAACAATTTTCCGTATGTAAACAGATTCCTCAAATAGCTTCCAATGGAGGAATAAAACAAGATCCTTTAACTGGAGAACAACTTACTATTGAAAGGTGTGGTTTTCTTGAGGTAAGAGAAGGAACCGGTACTCAAGCTGCAGAAGAATTTGACCAGTCGATGAAAGATCTCACAAACTTTTTAGCCTATATGACTGATCCAATGAAAAAAGAAAGAGAAACATTGGGAGTTTACGTGCTTCTGTATCTACTTATTTTTACGATCTTAAGTTATCTGCTTTATATAGAATTCAAGAAAGACCTTCATTAATTTTTTTAACAGGAGAAGTTTATGGTATCCCTTAGTAACAGAACATCAATGGCATTATTTTCTGACCCTTTAGATCATTACAGTCATAGAGTTAGAATAGTTATGTGCGAAAAAGGCGTGAGTAGTGAAATAATTGATACAGACTCTAATAATTTGAGTGCCGAAATTTTAGAAGTTAGCCCTTACGCAGAATTACCTGTTTTAGTGGATAGAGATGTTTGTTTATATGACTCAGTTATTTTAATGGAGTATTTAGACGAAAGATTCCCCCATCCTCCTCTTCTGCCTGTTTATCCTGTTTCGAGAGCGCATATAAGATTGTTCATACAAAGAATCCAAAGGGACTGGTGTGAGATCTTTGATACTTTGATAGAAGGAGTTTCTGAAGCTAAGGCAAAAAAAATGAGATCTGATCTTAAGTCTCAAATCCTTGGCATGTCACCGATATTGAAAGAAAAAGAATATTTTATGACCGATGAATTCAGTTTAGTAGATTGTTGTATAGCTCCTATCTTATGGAGGCTGCCGCTTATAGGGATAGACTTACAAAAAGATGCTAAAACAAAACCAATTTACGAGTATATGCAAAGAGTGTTTACTAGACCTTGTTTTATAGATAGTCTCTCTGAATTAGAAAAAGAAATTAGAAACGCTTAAGACTTAATTTAAATATTCGTAAATTCCATTCTTAATCCTAAAAATAGTAGATTTACGTTCAATAACATTGTTTACAAAAGTTATTTTTCCAGTAAGTCCTTTATAAGTAGTTCTGTTTGAGTTTCTTGTTCCTTTCAATAACAGAACTATCTCAAAAGCGTCATAACCTATAGCAAAATTTCTAGATCTATTTTTAAATGATTTTAAATCATTAGGAAGTGGCGACGGTAGCATAAAAGGAATATCTATAGAAATCACTCCCTCAAGATCCTTATCAGTTTTAAGAAATTGAACGTCTCCTTCCCAGTCATTAGCTAAAAAAACATCCATACCTTCGAAATAGTTATAATCAAGTGCCGGTTTAAGACTTCTAGCTTCTAGGGTATTAACTGATAAAAATAAAGCATCTATATCCTTCCTTGTTCTTATTTTGTGTTCTAAATCTTTAGAGATTGTTCTCGATAATTTTCGTTTTCTTTTAAGGCTCTGATCTAATAGTAATAAGTTAGAGAAAATAACCTGGCTAGATTCTGTTTCATTGAAGGTACTGAACTCTATAATTTCTTTGTTAAATTCTTTTTTCCAGAATTCTCCAATTTCATATTTATCTCCTGTAACTTCGTTATCTATTATCATTGCGTAATTGCTATAAGAGCTCATTAATCTTAATAATTCGTATTTGTCATCATTTCTATTTATAAGAAAATTTTTATAATTATTAGGCATAGATTGGTTATCAAAATCAGAAATTATTAGGGTGTCTTTATTTGCAAACCTATTAAGGCACAAGTCGTAAGGCTTGTTATCCAAAGAATCTTTTAATAAAAATATAAAGTTATATGCACCTCGATTAAGAGCCATTGAACAAGAGCTAACTTTATTAAGATTTATAAATCTGATGTTAGGAAAGTACCTATTCTCTTTTGAGAATGAATAATAGTTAGTTAAAAGACCTTTAACTTCTTCAGGGAATGGCTTGTCAATTCTAGAATCAGAGAAATAAATAACATTTATATCTTTTGGAAGAGAGTTTAGTTTATAGTCTATTTGAGGCTTCTCTATTAATAGTTCTTCTTGATTCCTTTCGATAGTACTTTTAGGGTTGCTAGAACAGCTAAATAAGAACAATAATATGATGCCAATAATTAGATTTTTCATTTTTAGTTATGGACAATAAATTAGGTACTTTATATATAGTTGCCACACCAATTGGTAATTTAAATGATATTACGAATAGAGCAATAGAAATACTGAATTTAGTTGATATATGTGCCGCTGAAGATACTAGAAAATCTATAAAACTATTTAATGCTCATAATATAAATACTAAACTAACTTCTTACCATAAATTCTCTGAAAAAAATAAATCTACCAACCTTATTAAGGAACTTCTTGACGGAAAAGACATTGCAATAATAAGTGATGCAGGCACCCCTTTAATTTCAGATCCGGGAAAATACTTAGTCAATAGGGCAATAAAAGAAGGTATTGACATAGTGCCAATTCCTGGGGCTACTTCAGTCATTACGGCTTTAAGTGTCTCTGGATTTAATATTGATAACTTTAAGTATTTTGGATTTCTTCCTAGGAAGAAGAATGAAAGGGAAGCGTTAATTAGAGAAATATGCACTTCTGGAATTACGTCTTTGGTTTTTGAATCTGGGAAAAGGATAGGAAAGTTATTAGGTGATATTTCTAAACAGCTTCAAAAAGAAGTACAAATATTAGTTGCACGTGAGATGACAAAAATTCACGAGACCTATTATAGAGGAACTGCCTTAGAGGTCGTTGAGCAATTAGATTCTTCTGAGTTTGGAACAAAGGGAGAGTTTGTAGTGATTGTCTCGGCTTTTAAAAAGTTTCAAGAAGAAGGCTTTACTGATGAAGAAAAACGAATTATGGATTTACTCTGGGATTCATTGCCGCAGAAGGAAGCCTTATTTCTAGGTTCAAAAATTTTGAATAAGAAGCGAAATTTTCTTTATCAAAAAAAGATAAACAATAAGTAATATAATTTAATCACTTATTCTTTAACCTAATTCAATATATAATTCAGGAGAGCTAGCCAGATAATCGCTCTTAATTGAGAGGAAAGTCCGGGCTCCTTTGGACAAGACGCCAGGTAACTCCTGGGAGATGTAAATCTACGGAAAGTGCAACAGAAAATTAACCGCCTAAATTTAGGTAAGGGTGAAAAGGTGTGGTAAGAGCGCACCGCATACCAGGTAACTGAGTATGGCAAGGCAAACCCCGTCTGGAGCAAGACCAAATAGAAGTTCAATAGTTAGTCCTGACTGAACTTGGGTAGGTTGCTTGAATTTTACGGTGACGTAAGATCTAGATGAATGATTATCCTAGACAGAACCCGGCTTACAGGTTAGCTCAAACTCTTTAAATACCTATCTTCTTTGAAGAAATTTAATTAAATCTTCTTCTATTAAAAAGAAGGTGCAATTAATTTGTGATTTATACTAGTATTTTCAAAAAAAGTGTGTAAAAGTGTGTAAAAGTGCACGATAATGTAACTATATAAACACACTTTATTTTTAAAAAAATGAGTTTAGGAATATACGGATCCAGTACGCTCACTCTTGATACAAAGGGAAGAGTGATTATTCCTGCAAGATACAGAGAGCTTTTAAGGCAAAGTTGCCAAGGTGAAATGGTCATAACTAAAGACCCTCAATACCCTGCTTTAATGATATACCCCGGAAAATCATGGAAAGAGATATCCAGAAAATTTGAGGCTCTTGGTGGTCTTAATCAAAAGGTAAGACCCATTCAATGGAAAGTATTGGGTAATGCTTCTGTTACAGAATTTGAAGTGACAGAAAGGATGACCTTATTAATACCTCAAATACTTAGAGAATTTGCTAATCTAGTCCTGAAAGCGCAAGTTGCATTAATAGGAATGGGCTCTAAATTTGAATTGTGGAATCTAGAAAATTGGGAGAAGAAGCAATCGGGTTTAGAAGTTCCAGGAGAGGATTTAATTGAAGACCTCCCCTCTAGTTTGGAGGAAATACCGTTTTGAGTTTATTAACTCATGAAGCGGTAATGACAGAAGAAGTGTTAGAGGGCCTTATCCACTCGAGAAAAGGGTTTTATGTAGATTGCACATTCGGAGCAGGAGGACACTCTTCAAGGATACTTGAAAAATTAAATAAAGATGCAAGGTTGCTTTCTATGGATAAGGATAAGAACGCAACAAGACTTTTAAATAAGGAATTCACTAAAGACTCAAGATTTAAGATTATTAATGACTCTTTTAGTCAGTTATCTTTGTACGTAGAAAATGAAACCGCAAGTGGGATACTTATTGATTTGGGTATTTCATCCACACAATTAGATGATTCGGAAAGAGGTTTTAGTTTTCAGTTAGACGGTCCTTTGGATATGAGAATAGATAATTCTCAAGGAATATCGGCTGAAGAATGGATAAATACAGCTACTAAGAAAGAAATAGAAGATGTTCTCTGGATCTTGGGGGAAGATCGCTTCTCTAGAAGAATTGCAAAGAAGATTTGTGATATTAGAATTAAGAATCCCATAAGAACAACTAAGGAACTTTCAGAGATTGTCTTATCAGCCGTTTCCAGGAAATCAAAGAAACATCCAGCCACTAATATCTTCAGAGCAATTAGGATGAAAATAAATGAAGAGCTTGAAGAATTATATAAAGTTTTAGAGGCATCAAGTTATGCGTTGTGTTTTGGGGGTAGGCTTGCAGTAATTAGCTTCCATTCTATGGAAGATAGGATAGTAAAAAGATTCATTCAAGGTAAAGACCGAATTGATACATCCGTCAAATTTTCTTATATAGGAGATAAGTTTACAAGAGCTACATCAGAAGAGATTAAAAGAAACCCAAGAAGCAGGAGCGCAATTCTACGAGTTGCTGAAAAGGTGGTGTAATGAAAAGTATAAGAAATCATTTAACTTTAGCACTTCTTTTTGCTATCTCTTTTACAAGCTCTTTAGCTTTAGTGTTGCAGACTTACGAATATAGAAATTCGTTTTCAGTATTAGATAAGTTGAAGATGGAGAAAGAAGAGCTGTACTTTAAATCAAGCATATTGATTGAAGAGGTTGAATATTATAAGAATCATATTTCTTTAAGAGAAGCCGCATTAAATAGTTTAGGCATGAGGCTTCCTGTCGATAAAGAGAGAGTTGTGCTGACTAAAGGAGGAAACTCGTGAAGCCTTATTTCGCCTCCTTCCTGACTCTGTTTTTAATTTTGGGTTGTTCTCAAGATATAAGCGAGTCTCTTAGTAACCCTTTAGTTATTACTTCAGAAAGAGAAATAATCTCAGATCTAGATAGTCTAGAGAATCACTTATTTCAATCTTTAAATAAATCGTCAGTTCAAAATATCTCTATAGAAGATGTTTTTGAAGACTCTTGGTTATCTTCAATTAAAACAGATTACTCAATAGATAGACCTGTATCAGTAGAAATAAAAGAGCACCACCCTATAGCAAACATAGGGCGAGATAGATATTTAACGCAAAGAGGGAAATCAATCAATCCTAAAGGTCAATTTAAACAGTTAAGCATAATAAGCATAAATGGGCCTGAAGATTTACTAAGTAATCTTATTAATCTTTCTAGAGAATTGCAGACCAAACTAAATAAGTTAGATTTAAGGGTAATAAGTTTTGAATTAAGAAATAAAGATCAGTTAAAAGCTAAGGATGATTCTGGAACAGAATACATCTTTTCTAAAAAGGAATTCCGGGTTCAGCTCGAACGTCTCGAGGATTATATCTCGTTCGAACTGAACTCAGGAAAAGGAAATCATATCAGATATATAGATTTTAGGTATAACAATGCAATCGCCGTTTATCACAGCTAATTTAAGGAGATTTTATGAGTAACGTGAGTAGGAATGAAATGTTAGTGGGGGTTGATATAGGAACTTCTAAGGTTGTTTCAATTGTTGCAGAGACTAGAGGTAATACTTTAGAGGTTATCGGATTAGGCACTCATTCTTCCAAAGGTCTAAAGAATGGAGTTGTGGTAGATATTGATTCAACAACAACTGCAATAAAGCGATCTATAGAAGAAGCGGAAAGTATGGCCGGATGCCATATAGGTTCATGTTATGTTGGCATCTCAGGTAGCCATATAAATGGTTTAAATTCTGAAGGAGTAGTCCCAATCAAAGATGGAGAGGTCAGATATGGAGATGTAGATAGAGTAATCGAAACGGCTCAAGCAATGGCTATACCGGCTGACCAAAGGTTACTCCATGTTCTCCCTAGAGATTATATTATTGATAAGCAAGACGGGATTAAAGAACCCCTTGGGATGGCAGGCTCAAGATTAGAAGCTAAAGTTCATTTAGTGACTTGTAGTGAAAATTCCTCTCAAAATATACATAAGTGCATTAACGCATCTGGACTTGATGTAGAGGCTTTTGTTTTGGAGCAATTGGCTTCAAGCTATTCTGTGCTTACTGAAGATGAAAGGAATTTGGGAGTTTGTTTAATCGATATTGGAGGTGGTACTACAGATATTGCAGTTTTTGTAGATGGATCAATTTGCTACACAGACGTAATCCCAATAGCGGGAGATCACGTAACAAATGATATAGCTCAAGCTCTAAGAACTCCTCCTACTGAAGCCGAGAGCATTAAACAAAAGTATGGTTGTGCAGTGAGTTCTATGACGAAACCAGAAGAGATTATGATGGTTCCGGGTATGGGTGGCAGACAAGAAAGAGAATTATCCAGACAGGCTTTGGCTGATGTATTAGAAAGAAGATACGTTGAAATCTTTAGCATGGCCCAACAAAAATTAAGCTTGAGTGGTTTTGATCAGCTCATACCTGCGGGAATAGTTTTAACTGGAGGCGCTTCGAAGGTAGAAGCTGCACCTGAACTAGCAGAAGAAATATTTCATGCCCCAGTAAGAATGGGTTCTCCTCATTCTGTAGAGGGATTTTCAGAAATCTTAAATAATCCCATTTATGCAACTTCTGTAGGATTGCTTCTATACGGGCAAAAGCAGCTAGAAGAAGATCATATGAATTACATACATAGAGATAGGAATATCTTAAATAGAATTTCTAGATGGTTTGGTGGGAATCTTTAATTAACGGAGATAATAGATATGAGTGAATGGGAAATAGTTGAAGAAATAAAAGAAAATGCTTCTATAAGAGTTATAGGTGTTGGTGGCGGTGGAGGAAATGCCGTCCAGCATATGGTTGAAGGAGGCATAGAAGGAGCCGAATTCATATCAGTTAATACAGATAAACAAGCATTAGATAAGAACGGTGCCGGAACAAAGCTTGTTTTAGGGAAAGAGATAACAAATGGACTTGGAGCAGGGGCTAATCCTGAAATTGGAAGGGAAGCCGCTTTGGAGGATAGAGATAAGTTAAGAGATATGCTTAAGGGTACTGATATGGTGTTTATAACTGCTGGAATGGGAGGAGGAACAGGAACAGGAGCTGCACCAATAGTAGCTCAGGTATCCAAAGAATTAGGTATCCTAACAGTTGCTGTAGTAACGAAGCCTTTCGAATTAGAAGGGAATAAGCGCATGAAAATAGCCCAAGAAGGCATTAAAGAATTAGTTGATGAGGTAGATTCCTTGATCACTATACCTAACCAAAAATTATTAGAAGTGTTAGGAGAGGATTGCAGTATGTTAGAAGCTTTTAAGCAAGCTAATGATGTATTAGGAGGAGCGGTAAGAGGTATATCGGATATTATAGTAAGACCTGGGCTCATAAATGTTGATTTTGCAGATGTTAAAACAGTCATGTCCGAGAAGGGGACAGCTATGATGGGAACTGGAACAGCCACTGGTCCAGATAGAGCAAGAATAGCAGCAGAACATGCCGTTTCTAGTAAACTCCTCGAAGATATAAGTTTAAAAGACGCTAAGGGAGTTTTAGTTAATATTACCGCAGGAGCTGATCTTTCTTTAGGGGAGATACAAACTGTTGGAGATTGTATAAATGATTTTGCTTCTGAAGAGGCAATAATTGTCACTGGAACTGTAATGGATGAGAATGCTAATAATGATCTAACTGTTACAGTTATTGCTACAGGCCTCAATTCATCTGTGCAGAGTGTCTCAACTAAAAGAAGTCAAAGAGTTCAATCTTTAAATGAAAGACAGCCTTTGCCTTTAAGTGACGCTGCTCAACAGTTATTAGAAAATCCTCCTTCTGCTGAAAAAGCAATAACTCAAGATTCCGAGAATGAAGATGACTATTTAGATATTCCATCTTTTGTAAGGACCCAGCTAGATTAATTGAATTAGTCAATGCCTTCCTCAAGATTTTTATATTCTTCAGGAAGAATAGCTTTTATCCAGATTTTTTTTGTTGTTGGCTTCTTACTACTTGTAGTCAGATTAATTTACCTTCAGCTTTCTCAAGATGTTTTTTTAGATGGTCAAGTTCTCTCTAGGTCATATTCTGAATATTCACTTTTAGCTCCAAGAGGAAGGATATTAGATAGAGACAATAATATTTTAGCCTTTGATGTAATAAGTTATTCAGTTGGCATAGATTTCTCCAAGTTTAAGAAAAAAGAATCCATTATTGCTTTATCAGAAATATTAAATGTTGAAGAAAACAAAATTCTAAGCTCAATCAATAATCAAGACAAAGGTTATAGAGAAATAATTAGGAATATCAGCCCCAAAACTAAATTAGCATTAGAAGAAAAAGGTATTTCAGGTCTATATTTTAGAAAAAATCTAAGAAGAAGTTATCCTGAAAAAAATACAACTGCTCATGTAGTAGGTTTAACTGATATTGATAGAAATGGAATACAAGGAACTGAATTAGTTTTTAATAATGAGTTGGAGGGCGAAGAAGGGAGGTTTATTGGGATTAAAGGTTCAGGAAATACCAAAATAGAAGGAAAAAGAATAGAAGCAATACAAGGAGAAGACATAACACTTACAATTGATACTGACTTCCAATCTATTGCTTATCATCATTTAAATAAAGCTATTGTTAGATATGGGGCGCATTCAGGATCTGTTGTGATAGTTCAACCAAAGACAGGAGAGATTCTGTCTTTGGTAAGTTACCCTTCTTTCAATCCTTCTGATAGAAAGAATATTACTGATATGTCCATCTTTAGGAATAGGGCTTCTATAGATGTATTTGAACCAGGTTCCGTATTAAAACCTATTGCAATGTCCGCAATTATTGAATCTGAAAAAGAAGACCTAGATTCAGTTATCGAAACTTCTCCAGGATGGATAGAGGTAGCTGGATATAAAACAAGTGACTTTAAAGATTACGGAAAATTAACTCTTTCTAAGATAATTTCTCTATCAAGTAATGTTGGAATGGTTAAGCTCTGCTCCAATCAAGAAACTGAACATTTAACAAATTACTATAAGAGGTTTGGCATAGGTGAATATCCTGTAAGCATTTTGTTGCCTGCTAGAGAAGGATTCTTACCTCACCACAGTGAATTCACCTTTAGAGATAAAGTAAGTTCCTGTTATGGGTATGGAATGACTTTATCGGCATTACAAATTGCCCAAGCTTATATGGTTTTTGCAAATAATGGTTATTTTAGAGAATTGAGACTATTTAAAGATAAATTATTCGAATCAAATAAAGAGTCGCAAGTAATTTCACAAGAAACTAACAAGCTTATAATAGAAATGCTTGAAGAAACTGTTAATTCAGATACGGGTACAGCTAGAGCAGCTAGACTTAAAGGAAGGGTAGTTGCAGGGAAGACCGGAACGGCTATGGAGTCATTAGAAGAAGACACTTCTTATACAGCTACCTTTTCTGGTTTTGTACCTCCAAATAATCCTGACTATCTTAGTGTAGTAGTTTTGCACGGTCTAAAAGGAGAGGAATCTTCAGGAGGAAGGGTTGCAGCCCCTGTCTTCTCAGACATAATGCATGAAATATATATGCTAAATGACTTAGAAATCTAAATGAAAAATTCAAGAGAAATAATGCCAGAATTAATAGATTCTAATAATTTTTTTAATTGCGAAATATCTAGTCTTCACTTAGATAGCAGAGATGTAAAGGAAGGGGGTGTATTTTTTGCAATAAAAGGTACAAAGCTAAATGGAATAGATTTTATTGAAGAAGCAAGATCAAAGGGAGCAAAGTTAATAATTTCTGAAGAGTTAATTAATAATAAAGGTGTTGTGCATTGCGATAACCTAAAAGAGTTATTAGGAAAGTTTGCTTCTAGATTTTATTCTTATGCTAGCAAAGAACTAACAACTTTTTGTGCAACAGGGACAAATGGAAAAACTACTTCAGTTGAGACTTATGCCAATATCTGTAAAAGATTAGGTAAACAATGTGGCTACATAAGTACCATAGGAAAATCAATAAACGGTAAAGTGGTTGATGAGCCTTCTCATTTAACTACTCCAGATCCTATTTCTTTAAATCAAAGCTTTTCCGAAATGTTAATGAATGGAGCGACTCATGCCGCGTTTGAAGCTTCTTCTCATGGTTTAGACCAAGGTAGATTGTCAGGAATAAGTATTGATTATGCAGTCTTAACAAGCTTTTCGCAGGATCATCTTGATTATCATAAATCTATAGAAAAATATGGGAACGCCAAAAGGATTTTATTTAAAGAACTCCAACCTAAGCATTCATTTATCCAGATTGATAGCGAATTTGGACTAAGCCTATATGAAGACCTAGTAGAAAATAAGGCTGAAGTTTTTAGCGTATCTCTAGAAAAAAAATCTGATTTTTCTGCATTATTTAACAAAACAGATGATTCTTTAGATGTTTACTTAAAGTCACCTTACGGGAAAACTGAATTTAATCTAAGAACTGTTTCAAGGTATATAGCTTCAAATGTTATTTGCTCGATAGCTGCTTTAAGTGTCGAGGGTATAAAACTTGATAAGCTAGCTGAGTGCGCATCTGAAATTAACTTTCCTGCAGGGCGATTAGAAAGTATACGTGTAGGTAAAGACATTTGTTACGTTGATTATGCCCATACTCCTGAAGCTTTAAAGCATTCGTTAAAGGAGATTAGAGAATTTTATGAGGGAGAAATTTGGTGCGTCTTTGGTTGCGGTGGAGACAGAGATAAAGGAAAGAGATCTATAATGGGAAAAATAGCAGAAGATTACAGCGACCACGTCATAATCACAGACGATAATCCTAGAAATGAAGCTCCTCAAAAGATAATCGATGATATATTGGAAGGTACAACTAAATCTGAAAATATAAAAACCATTTCAGATCGAAGAGAGGCAATTAAATTCACCTTAAAAGAGATGGCCAAAAGAAAAAGCATGAACATTATGCTGCTTGCAGGAAAAGGTCATGAAAATTATCAGATTATCGGCTCTAAAAGAACTAAATTTGATGATAGAGAAACACTGCTTTCCTTAACCAAAAGCTAAAATAGAGATAATGGAATTAAAAGATCTAGCTTTATTATCTAACGGTTCGTTGCGAGGAGATTCTTTAGAGGTATCTGAGTTTAGTATTGACACCAGGTCCATTGAGAAAGGGGAAGTCTATATTGCAATTGAAGGGCCAAATTTTGATGGTCATGATTTTATAGAAGATGCAGAGAAGAAGGGGGCAAGAGCACTCATTGTAAGTAGAGAAGTTAGTTCTATTCTCCCTTTTATTCTTGTTAATAACACTATAGGTTTTATGGAAACTATTGCAGTTCATAATAGATCTTCCTTTAAAGGAAATGTTATTGGGATAACGGGGACCAACGGAAAAACTACTTCTAAGCAAATTCTTTCAAGTTTATTATCACAAATACATAAAACTCATAAGACTGATGGAAATAAAAACAACCATATAGGCGTTCCTTTTTCTATGCTAAATATGGAAAATCTATACAAAAGTTCTGTGATTGAGATAGGAACTAGTCAAGTTGGGGAAATAAAGAATCTTACTAACCTTGTGAAGCCCAACGTAGCAGCTATAACTAATGTTTCTTCTGGCCATCTACAAGGTCTTAGAGATACTGATTCAATAGCAGATGAAAAGGGAGATATTCTTGAATTTTATGATTCTAAAGGAATAGCCGTGCTTCCTAGAGATTCAAGTTATTTTAAATTTTGGTGCAGCAAAACAAATGGTAAGAAAGTAGTCAGTTTTGGCATTCATGAAGATTCAGATTTTAAGGTCATGAATCCAAGCATCGATATTGAGAATAACTTAACAAGCTTTCAATTAATGCATGATGGTTTAATAGAAGAATACTCAATAAATGGAGTTGGTGTTCATAACACCTTAAATGCGGCTATGGGGTTAGCTATTTGTTCTGTAATTGGGATAGATATTTCAGAAGTTAAGGAGGCACTTCACAAAGTTAACTTTCCTAAAAGAAGACTTTCTATTCATAAATCTATAGCTAATTCAATTCTCATAGACGATTCTTATAATTCGAATCCCGCCTCAATGAAAAGATCTATTGATCTAATAGCTTCAATGAATAACCATAAGAAGATATGTTTATTTGGAGGAATGAAAGAACTTGCAGAGGGTTCGAGTTCGTTGCACCTAGATGTTTACGAATATGCTAAGGATAAGGTAGATTATTTTCACTGCATAGGCGAGGAATGGAATGCTATTCAAGATTTTGACAATACAAACTTCAAGATCTTCTCAAGCCATGAAGAATTATATGAAAGTGTTAAAGATTTAATAGATATGGATACTGTAACCCTTGTAAAAGGTTCAAGATCAACGAGAATGGATATTGTTGCTGATAAATTAAAAAAATAAATTATGTTATTACCTTTATTTGAATATCTTAGTGAATTCTTTGGACCGTTTCGGGTAGTAGAGTTCTTATCTACTAGAGCAATATTAGCAACTTTAACTTCATTACTTTTCTCACTTGTTTTAGGGCCAAGATTCATTAATAAGATGAAGGATATTCAGGTGGGTCAGGTTATTAGAGAAGAGGGACCTAAAACTCATCTTTCCAAACAAGGAACTCCTACTATGGGGGGTACCTTAATATTAAGTTCTATAATCTTAAGCGTTATTTTATGGGGAGATCTAGAAAATAGATATTTATGGGTAGTTTTCTTGACAACTATATCTTTCGGAGTTTTAGGTTGGATTGATGACAGACTGAAAATTAAACTTAAGTCTAGTGATGGACTTTCTGCTTCAAGCAAAATCTTATGGCAATCAGTTATAACTATCATAGCTTGCTCTTTCTTATTTTATAGCCATGAAAACGTCGAAGAAGTTAGCTTAATAGTTCCATTCTTTAAAGATATCTCTATTCCGTTGGGTGTTGGTTTTATTTTCCTTTCTTATTTTGTTGTCTTAGGCACTAGCAATGCAGTAAACCTAACAGATGGTTTGGATGGTTTAGCAATTTTGCCTTGCGTGATGGTTGCAGCAGGATTAGGCGTTATAGGTTATCTCGCTGGAAATATTATTTATTCTGATTTCCTAAATATTCCTTATTTACCTGGAACGGGTGAGATGATTGTCTTTTGTGGTGCATTAGTTGGCTCTGGAATTGGTTTCTTATGGTTCAACACCTATCCTGCTCAGGTTTTTATGGGCGATGTCGGATCTCTTTCTTTAGGAGCTGCACTAGGAATAGTTACTGTTATTATTAGACATGAGTATGTTCTGTTAGTCATGGGGGGGTTGTTTGTTGTTGAGGCCCTTTCGGTGATTGTTCAAGTATCTTCTTATAAACTAACAGGTAAACGCATCTTTCAAATGGCACCTTTACATCATCATTACGAACTTAAGGGGTGGCCTGAGCCAAGAGTGATCGTCAGATTTTGGATAATTACTTTCATGTTAGTCTTGCTCGGTCTCGCTTTATTGAGGTTAAGGTAGATTCTCGAAGTTGAATAAAATCCCCCTAATCATAGGACTTGGTAAAACAGGAATTTCCTTAGCTAAATATCTAGCTAAGTCAGAAGAAACTTTATATATCTTAGAATTTTCTCCAAATAATAAATACTTAAAAGAGTTAAGGGATTTAGACATACATTACATCCTTAACCCAGAAATATCGGAAAGAAACTTCAAATTAATTTCTAGTGTCTATCCAAGCCCAGGCGTAAGTATGGAGCATGAAGCATTACAACAAGCCAAGAACTTAAATATACCTATTCAGACTGATATGGATATTTATTTAAAATATAGTCAGAGCTATAACATTTTAGTTACGGGTACTAATGGTAAGACAACCACTGTGTCTATGTTAGAGCATCTTTTGCAAGGATTCTTGAAAGAGAAGTCTATATCGGCAATTGGTAATATAGGAAAACCAGTTTTGGATTTCTTAGATCGAAAAATTGATATTGCAATCATAGAAGTTTCAAGCTTCCAGATTGAAGCAAGCTCAGGACTGCAATCTGAAATAGGCATTCTTTTAAACGTAGAAGAAGACCATATAGATAGGCATAAATCTTTTGAAATTTATAAATCTCTAAAACTACGTGTACTTCAGGAATCTAATATTAATATTTCTAAATTAGAGAATAAAATAGTAGGAAAGGAATTCTATGATTATGAAGATTATTTCCCTGAATCTCATATCTTAAATAATCCAACTTTAAAGAAATGGCCCATACATGATGTTTTTAACCTAAAGGCTTCTTTATTGGCCCTAAAACTTATTCTTGAAAAAGAAGGAAATTTAGAAATATCCGATGTTAATGATTTCTTAGATAAGGCTATTGGAGTAATTGCTTCTTTCGAAAAACAACCGCATAGATTTGAAGTCTTAGAAAAAGTAAACGATGTAACATATGTGAATGATTCAAAGGCCACTAATTTTGATGCTACTCTCAAATCCATTGAATCTAGTAGGAATCTAAATAAAGAAGGAAATATTTATTTAATCTGTGGAGGAGATTTAAAAGAACAGGGCTTGAGTAAGGAGAATGCAGTTATTTTTAAAGAAATAAAGAAATGTTTTATTTATGGAAAAGACAAAGATCTTATAAAAGAATTAATATCACATTTTACTAATTGTGTTTCTTGTGATGATTTAGATTCTGCTTATTCGTTAGCTAAGGAAGAATCTCAAATCGGTGATCTTGTTTTACTTTCTCCTGCTTGCTCCAGCACTGACATGTTCGCGGATTATCGAGAGAGGGGCCTTAGATTCAAAGAGTTAGTGAAACGATCATAATTTTATGTTTTATAAACAAATTTTTGATTTTGACTTTAGTAAATTAGATTATTTTTTAATATCTTTGTTTGTACTGTTAGGGTTTATTGGACTTCTTGTATTAACCACTGCTTCAGTGCATTTCTCAGATTCTTTATATGGCAACCCCACATATATTTTGAACAAACAATTATTTCATCTTTTTCTAGGCCTAATCTTCTTGATAACTATTTTCCTAATTCCCTTAAATTTTTGGAGCCAATTCGATAGATGGTTGCTAGCTTTAGGGATTTTATTGTTGATTCTTGTTTTTATCCCAGGAATAGGAGTAGAAGTTAATGGATCCAATAGGTGGATAAGAGTATTTGGGTTCAGTCTTCAACCATCAGAAATAATGAAATTCTTAAGTATTTTATATATTTCAACATATTGCGTTAGAAGAATTGAGCTTGTTCAAAATGACTTATTTAGTTTTATTAGGCCAGCTGTTTTACTAGTTAGTATTATCTCATTAATTCTTATACAGCCTGATTTAGGTGCTTCGGCAGTTATTTTTGCTTCTGCTTTGGGAGTGCTATTTGTAGCAGGTGTTCCAATTAGACAATTTATAGTGGTTTTCTTAATAGGTTTGATTGGAATAGCTCTTTTAATAACGTACGTTCCGTGGAGATGGGATAGGATCATTTCTTTTGTAGATCCTTGGAGTGATCCTTTTGATAAAGGATATCAACTTACGCTATCCCTTATGTCCATAGGGAGAGGTGATTGGCTTGGTGTTGGTTTAGGCGAGAGTTTAATGAAAATGGGTTATTTGCCAGATGCTCATACAGATTTCATTTTCTCAATTCTAATCGAGGAACTCGGTCTCTTAACTGGAATTCTAATTATGGGTATGTTATTTGGAATTTGTTTTAGGGTATTTTTAATAGGAAGGCAGTCCCTTCAAAGAAGAAACCATTTTGGCTTTTTCTTTTGTTTTGGAGCGGCGATCCTAATTGGGTTGCATGTTTTTATAAATGTAGGCGTTGCTACAGGTCTTTTGCCAACTAAAGGACTTACTTTGCCTTTATTTAGTGCTGGCGGGACAAATATATTAATAATGTGTTCAATGATCGGGCTTATACTTAGAATTGATTATGAAAATAAAATATCTATGCCTATAGCTAGCGTAAAGAGGAGAGTCACTTTTTAATGAAAGTTCTAATTTTAGCTGGTGGAACAGGAGGCCATGTCTATCCGGCTTTATCTGTAGCCAAAGAGTTTAAAAGAAATGAATTTTCTATATCCTGGATAGGAAAAAAAGACTCACTAGAAAGTACTTTCTCTAAATCAGAAAGTTTTCATTTTATAAGTCTTGATACAAAGGGCTTTAAAGGCAAAAATCTTCTCGGAAAGATTGTTTCTCTAATTTATCTTGAAATCAATGTTATAAAAAGCATTTTCATAATTAAAAAGATAAAGCCCGATATAGTATTTTCAACTGGTGGTTACGTCACCTTGGCACCAGCTCTAGCGTCTTTAATATTGTCTATCCCACTCTTTATACATGAACAAAATAGTGTACCTGGATTAGTAAACAGGATTCTAAATAGATTTTCAAAGTTAAGTTTTGAGGCCTTCCCAGGTTCTTTTAATAAATCTACAAAGATTCACACGGTAGGTAATCCAGTTAGGTCAGAGATTATTAAGAACCCTGAACCTGAAACTACCATGAAAGAACATTTCAATATTCTTATCTTAGGTGGCAGTCAAGGCTCTAAACAATTAAATGAAATAGTCTTAAAGGCATTCCAAGACAAGATTATCCCTTCACACTGGCGCATAGTTCACCAAATTGGAGATCTAGATAAAAGTAAATTAGTTGATGTTTACTCTAAGCAATCTTTTAGTTACGAAGTAACTTCTTATATAGAAGATATAGGAAAAGCTTATCATGAGTCCGATCTAGTTATAGGAAGATCAGGAGCTATGACAGTAAGTGAAATATGCTGCTCCTCCAAGCCTTCAATTTTATTCCCCTTACCTTGGGCAGCTGATAATCATCAATATTTTAATGCAAAATTTCTTGAAGATAAGAAAGCTTCAATTCTATTAGAGTCATCTTTAGATAGCGCTGATAAACTATTCACGCTTCTAAATGATTTAGAAAAGGACCATAATGCGAGGCATTCGATGAGCTTAAATGCTTTCGATGCTTTTCCAGTTTCTTCTGGTAATAGAATTGTAGAGATGATTAATGAATACTTCTAAATTTTCTTTAAATAATATCCATTTTGTTGGAATTGGCGGAAGTGGTATGAGTGGAATTGCAGAAGTTTTATTTAACTTAGGTTATACGGTTACTGGATCAGATAAGAAGGAATCTGGCATAACTAATCGTTTGACTGATATGGGTATAGAAATTGCGTATGACCATTCTGCATCTAATTTAAGAAGAGTAGAAATGGTTGTTGTTTCCAGTGCAATATCTGAAAGTAATCCTGAAATTAAAGAAGCAAAAAAGAGATCTATTCCTGTTCTTGCAAGAGCTGAAATGCTCTCTAGTTTGATGAATACTAAAAGAGGGATAGCTATTGCTGGAACGCACGGAAAGACATCAACGACAAGCATTGTCGCTTCCATAATGACTGAAGCAGGCCTCGATCCTACTTTCATTAATGGGGGCATAATTAATAGTTTTAATTCCAATGCTCAGTTAGGAAAAGGAAAATATTTAATTGCTGAAGCAGATGAAAGTGATCAGTCATTCCTCTTGCTACAGCCTAGCATGTCAAT
>Ga0208411_1000117_pt1 | contig 62403 bp, 60 predicted proteins | sample ETN01SmetaG_4_FD_185793 | JGI IMG/M metagenome (GOLD analysis project Ga0208411, IMG submission 185793) | Marine microbial and viral communities from oxygen minimum zone, Eastern Pacific Ocean - ETNP2014F12-01SV261 (SPAdes) (version 2) | ecosystem: Environmental > Aquatic > Marine > Oceanic ... | reverse complement strand
TTTCTTATTTGAAGCAATATTCTAACAATCCTCTTTCTTTTCGGTGGAGATTTTTGAAGCAATTCCTTATACATAAATATATGTTCTCCATTATCTATTTGATTTAAATAATAGCAGACCTTCATGAGATTTTTTATAAAATAAGGCGTGACTTTAAAATCTCCTTTTTTGAAAAGAGGTAAATGATCCTTCTTGATTGCATTTAGATTTAATTGCACAGCTTCATCGAGATTTATTTCTTTAAGTTTAAAATCTTTCCTAGAATATCTTTTTCCAATAATCAATTTCCAATTTTTAAAATCTAATAATAATAGATTAGGAACTATGACTTCCGCTAAACGACTTTTGATTTTCCCTCCGTTTAGTTCATCTAAATAAAGGTAATTCAATTTAAAATCTATCTTCTGAAAACGAATTTTGAGGAAATTATTTATTTCTTCATTATCTTTGATTTTTGATTTTTCATCGACTATTGCAATACTATCAATATCACTTGATTTAGAATTAAAATCTTCTGTTAATATGCTTCCCCACAAATAAATAGATAATATTCCTCTATCTTTATATTTTTTATAAATCTCCTTCAAAGTAGATTCAATAAGTTGGATTTGTTTTTGTTTGATTCTCATTTAAAGAAGAAAAGAGAAAGAGGTTAAATAATTTTGTATTTCAAACAAAAAAAATTAAATGAATTTCGGCGAAGCCGACTATCTGTTTTCGTAGAAAACTCGCGCGCTCTTTCTTTGGGGTTAGCAGACAATTTTAGTTTTTTATTTTCAGCAATTTCGTTTAATCAGCGATGTTATGCGACAATTTTAATTTCGCATTGGAGCGTTAAACGAAGATATCAAAATCAGAATTTTTGGTTTACCGACGCTGAGGAGGAGATTGGAAATTGAAATGAACATCGCGATTAAGAGAAGTTGGATTTTTGAGAGTGGAGCGTAGCGACCTCCAAAAATTCAATTTGGGTAAAAACCTGCAAGGTTTTTCCTCTTAATCGCTGTTATGTCTGGGTGAGCGAAGCGAAAGTCTGCAAGACGTCCCCGAGGATTTGCGAAGCAAACCGCAGAGTTGAGTTTTAGTTTTATTTTATAAATTACTGCGAAGCAGACTAACTTTTAGGGTACGCGCGCTTTTTTGTTTCTTTTTTCCTAAAAAAGAAAATAGAAATAATCTGGGGAGATGGAAAATCTATATTAACTCAACAGTGGTAAAATAACCAAAAGATTTATAAATGAGCTATTAGTATCAATAATAAGGAGATTAAAAATGTCAGGAAAAGTTGAAGAATTGGAATCAAAACTACGGGACTTATTGCCAAAGAGTCCTACAGTAGAAGTTGATTCAGCAATTCCAGAATTAACAAGAGAATTAATTAGGGAAGGCAATGATGCTTGGAGAACAATTAATTACACACATAGTGTTTGCCATTTATTTGAACAATATGGGAAAGATGAGTCGTATCTTAATTCAACAACACTTTTGCCAGTTGCAGGGGAATTAGTTGATTATACTCTAAGGAAGACAATGGAAGCTAGAGACTTCGGTTGTGTAGGTAGAATTGTTCGTCCAATAATGGATTTAAATCTAGCCCATTTAGAAGAAAATCCAGAGGGATTTACATTTAGACCTGAGATATTAACTGATCCTGATTTTATACAAGGTTTTTCTTCTTCAAGAGAGACAGAATATGCGCCTCATTTAGTAGATTTTTGTAAATCGGCTAGTATTGGGGAATTTTTTCCAAAATATGTTGAATCACTTAGAAAAGAGGAAGAACTTGGACCTGTTTTAAATGCTAATGAAGTTGTGCCAGGGATTTTTATTGATGTTGAGGGGACTTTAGTTGAGTATGATAGAGACGATGATTTTTATAAAAGACTAGCTTCAACACAAGAATATGCTCTCAGAAAAATGGATGAAGGTATTCCAGTAACTATTTTCACAGGAGCACATCTTGAAGATGCTGTGGAAGAGCTTAAATCCGCAGGAGTAGATGAAAGATTATGTGATGTAAAACCTAAAGGAGAATTCATAGGAAGAATTTTGGAGACTTGTGTTGATGACACTGCTCCAACTATGCAGGGATTCAGAGCAAGAACTCATTATGAATCTGGAAAAAAAGCATGGGATACTGAATATTCTGCAGATAGATAGAGTTTCTATTATTACAATCCGGGGGAAAGATTATTTCTAATATAAATTTCTGAGGCGAAGCCGAAGCAATATGTCCGAAGGACTAAGCGCGTGCCCGTTTTTTAAAACTCAAACTCAATTAGACATAACATCGGGATTTAACGAAGTCGCCAAAGGCGATTTGGGAAAAATGCGAGCTGAGCATTTTTCCGTTAAATTCCTGTTATGTCTCCCGATGACTAAAAGGAGGAGAGTGCAGCGGGGCAAAATCCGAAGGATTTTGAGTTCAGAATTCGAGCGTTATTATTCTTGTGCGCACTATTTATTCTTCCACTTTTCTTCAATTTTTTTGTAAGAGGTGCATTTAGCATTTCTAAAGAATTTAACAAAATCACTAATAAAGGTTTTACTTCCTGAAATAAAAAAATCATCCTCATGAGTTATTGTGAATATCCAATTCAATTTTTCATCAGCAACATGGGAATTGGTAATTGTATCAACATTTTCTTTCAAGAATTCTTCTAATTCTTTTGTATCAATAATTCCATAAGGGATGTCGCCATCAATTCCTGCAAAACTTGGTTCTGGAAAGAAAATGACTTTCTTGATTTTTTTATTTCTCAAAAAATTCGCTAAATTCTTTATTGCATCATTCAAATCAATTTCATCAATAATATATTCTTCTTCAAAGAATTTTTTAAATTGGATGTAAAGCCAGCTAACTTTTGGATCTAAATTTTTCTTTTTCAAAAGTTTTTCAATATCTGATTTTGTTAATTCTTGCATAATATAAATAAAGTGGAAGACGTTATAAATTTATCTTTTGCGCACCTTCTTCTAGCCCGAATTCTGAATTAGACATAACATCGGGGATATGAGAAGTTGCGAGGAACGAGCAATTTGGGTGGAGAAGTCTGCAAGACTTCGTAATCTCATATCCCTTGTTATGCTCTCCGTTAGGACGAAATTTTAGTGCAACGATGCCGAAGGCAAAAATTTCGAGTTACGAGGGTCGGCCTTTCAATCAGAACAATTTTTTAATTTTCTCAATATTTAATTCAGAAAAATCTTTAATTACTAAATCGGCGTGCTTCAATTCATCTAATGAGTGGTATTTTGTGAGTAAAGCAATAGTTTTCATATTTGCATTTTTCGCAGCGTCAATTCCATTTCCTGCATCTTCAATAACTACACATTCTTCAGGCTTGATATTAAGTTTTTTTGCGGCTTCCAAAAACGTGTCTGGAGCGGGTTTGTGATTTTTAATATCATCAGCAGTAACCAAAGCTTGAAAAAAAGGTTTAATGTCTAGTAAATCAAGAATTTTCTCTGCTCTCCAACGAAGACTGGATGTAGCAACTCCACAGATAATATTATTCTGTTTGGATTCTTGAAGTAAAGCCAACAATTCTGAGTTTACTTTCTCTTTCTTCATTAATTCAAATTGGATTTCTCCAGCTTTTTTGGAAAATTCCATCAAATCATAATCTTTTATTCCGAATTCGGTTTTCCAGGCCTGAAGATTGTCTCTTAAAGATCTTGCAAGATTTCTCTTGATATAATCATCAGAAAAATGCACTCCTTCATCTTTTAAAACTTTGCTAAAAGATTCCCAAATCGGACCGATTGAATCTATAAGCACGCCGTCCATATCAAAGATAATCGCTTTAAACATAGAAAATTAAAAAATTACTAAATATATAAATTTTTTGGCCGACCCTCGTAATTGAATATAACATCGGGGATAAAAGAAGTCGCAAAGCGATTTGGGAAATTTCAGCAAGAAATTTCCTTTTATCCCTTGTTATGTGGTTTTTCTGCAAGAAAAACTGCTGGAGAAAATCTTTGATTTTCGTAAGCACAGTATGACGCAGGGCTGGGCATCTATCTTAATTTACAAACAAAATATAATCGTTCAGAATTCTTTGATGGGCTTTTTCTTTTAGGATCAAAGATAAGTAAAACTTTGAAATATTGTTCTATAGCATTAATTATTTTATCCTTTTCAAAAGTAACTTCAACGACTTTTTCTTCAAAAAGTTTGTAATTATTATCTTTTTGGTTTTCAAAAATTCTGGTATGAAATTTTAATTTATCTTTTCCTATTTTTGATGTTTTATCAACAATTAAATCTTTTCCTAATTGTTGTATAAAATCGTTTGAGGTATTTCCCAACTTATCAAACTTTGCCAATGTATTAATATCAAAAATAAACAACCCATTCTCATTCAAGTGTTTTGAAGAATTTTTGAAAACTTTAGTCCACTCTGCAAATTTAAGCAGATGATTGATTGAATCATAAATACAAAGAATTATATCAAACTTTTTGTTTAATGAAAAAGAAGTCATATCTTGGTGATAGAAATTGCCTTTTTTGATTTTCTTTTTTGCAATACTTAACATTTCTTTTGATAAATCTAATCCTGAAATAGCATATTGTTTTTCCATTAATTTAAGTATTGCACCTGTTCCACAGGCAATTTCTAGAACTGAAGTTGCTTTAGGATTAGATTTTTTAATCCATCCATTAATTAATGCGACCTTGTCTTTTGGTTCGCCCATCAAAGAATCATAATATTTTGCAAATTTTGAGTAACTTTCTACCATAATAAGATTATATTTTGTTTAATATATAAATTTTGCCCTGCCCGAGTAATATTGCACCTAACATCAGGGATAAGGAAAGTTAATTTCTCCCGTGAGCGAAGCGAACTGGCTGAGAAATTAATTTGGGTGTAGTGAGGTGCAACCGAACGAAACTCTTTAATCGCTGTTAGTTTCTTTTTACAAAGTAAAAATTAATTTTTAGTGCAACGATGCCGAAGGCAAAAAATCAAAGTTTTTGAGAATGCCGTTTTTAATATTCAGAAATAATATTTTTTGGGTGGGCTATGTATTAGAGAGACGCGCGCTTTTTTTGTTTCTTTTTTTTCTAAAAAAAGAAAATGGGGATTTCCGTCTTTTTGCCTTCTTTTTAGAAAAAAGAAGAAATTGCATTTTCGTGATGGACCTGCCGGGAATTGAACCCAGATCTCATCGTTGCAAACGATGTATTCTACCATTGGACTACAGGCCCACAATAAATCTTAGAAAGAAAGATTTAAATGTCTTTCTGAATTATTTTAGATATGGCAAAAACTCCCGTAGATATATACTATTTTAATAATCCGGAGATATACGAGGATGTTCAGAAAAGCAAAGAGAGATATATAGAAGAGACAAAATTTCTATTATCCATCTTTAAAAAATATAAAGTTAAAAGAGTCCTTGATGTTGGATGTGGAACTGGATTACATTTGCATCTATTATCTAAAAAGGAGATATCGTGCGAAGGTATTGACCTAAATAAAAAGATGATTGCTTTTGCAAAATCAAGATATCCTAAAATAAATTTTAATGTTGCTAATATGCAAAATCTAAAAAGAGAGGGGTTTGAGGGAATCTTTTCATTGTGTACCACTTTTGCATATAACACCACAAATAAAGATATATTAAAAACAATAAATTCCTTTAGAAATGCACTAAAAAATAAGGGAATAGTTATAGTTGAAACTTTTAATCCAATTGTATTTATAAAATCTAAACAATTTAAACTAAAAAGAAAAGTTAATGAGCCATATAACAAGTTCGGACTTTATTGTGAAGTGAATCATGAAATAGATGAACAATTACAAATTATGATTGAAACTAGGAATATTTTTTCCAATAAAACAAAAAAAATTATTAGGAAAGATGTTTTAAAATATCGCTTATTTTTTCCACAAGAAATAAAATATTTTTTCGAAAGCAACGGATTTAAAGTATTAAAACAAATTAATTCATACACCTCAAACAAAAGAGATAATTATAGGTTAATTACAGTTGCTCAGAAAATATAAAACTATTGCAAAATTGCCTTTATTCTTCTAACTCCTGCGGACGAACTTTCTTCTTTTTTAATTTTAAAAACTCCTAACTCTTTTGTGTTTTTAACATGCGGACCCGTGCAAATTTCTTTTGAAATTTCTCCAATTGTGTAGACTGAAACTTTTTCTCCATACTTTGTTTCAAATGATCCTTCTGCTCCTTGTTTTTTTGCATCCTCTAAGGATAATTCTTCGCGTTTGATTAAAATTTCTTTTTTTATGTTTAAATTAACTTCGTGCTCAATTTGTTTCACCTCTTCTTTGGTTAATTTTCTTGGAAAATTAAAATCTAGCCTTAACCTTTCAGAAGTGATATTTGAACCTTTTTGGTAAATTGAGTTATCTCCTAAAATTTTTTTTAATGCTGCTAAAATTAAATGAGTTGCGGTGTGTAACCTTGTTGTTGCTTCTGAATTATCTTGTAAACCTGATTTAAACTTTCCTGCTGAAGCCGTTCTTGAAAGTTCTTGATGCTTTTTTAATTCTTCTTGAAATCCCTCTTCGTCAATTATAATAGATTTCTCCTGAGCAAGTTCCTTTGTTATTTCAATTGGGAAACCATAAGATTGAAAAAGCAAAAATGCATCTTTTCTGGATATTTTTTTTGAATTGTTAATAATTTTTTTAAAGGCTCTCAGTCCATTTTCCAGTGTGAGATTGAACCTTTCTTCTTCTTCCCTTAGTTCCTTAAGAATCTCATTTTTATTTTTTTGTAAATGATCGTAATCATCATAAATCTCAAAAATAGGTTCTGCAATTAGGGGAGTAAATCCTTCAAGATTAAGCATTTTTCCGTAACGTATCGCTCTACGAATTAATCTTCGTAAAATATATCCTTGTTCAGTATTGCTTGGAACAATGCCATCTGCAATTATAAATGTGGCGGCCTTAATATGGTCTGAAATTATCCTCATTTCTTTCTTATTTTCTTTGTATTTTTTTCCAGATAATTTTTCAATTTGTTTTATTATAGGTTTCCATATTTCTGTAAGATAATTATCGTTAAATCCTTGGAGAGTGGCGACTGTTCTTTCAACACCCCCTCCAAAATCAATATTTTTTTGTTTTGCGAGATTATAGTCTCCGCTAGAATCTTTGATAAATTCCATTAAAACATCATTTCCTAATTCAACCCAATTTTCTTCATCATTTGGATCAAAAGATTCTGGAACAGGATCGCCCGATTTCCAATAAAAAATTTCAGTGTTTGGACCACATGGGCCTGTTTGTCCTGCAGGACCCCACCAATTTTCCTCTAGAAGAGCAATTCTCTTTTCCGGAATCCCTCTTTTTTTCCAAATCTCAATTGCCTCATTATCCCTTTGGGAATTTTCATTACCTTTAAAGCAGGTTACTGCCAATTTTTCCAAAGGAATTTTTAAGATCTTTGTAAAAAATTCAAAAGTTAATTCTACGGCTTCGCTTTTCCAATAATCTCCAAGTGACCAGTTGCCAAACATTTCAAAAAAAGTATGGTGATATGAGTCCCCTACATCATCTATATCAACAGTCCTTATACATCTTTGAATATTCACTAATCGTCTTCCAAGAGGATGCTGTTCTCCTAATAAATAAGGCACTATTGGTTGCATTCCAGCAATAATAAATAAAACTGTTGGGTCGTTTTCAGGGATTAAACTATAATTTGGAATTTCTTTGTGATTTTTTGATTTAAAATAGCCTATATAGTTTTTTATAAATTCTTTTCTTCTCATTTTTTAAACTCCACTTTTTTTAATTTTTGTTTTATATCTAACCACGGGGCCAAAATAATAAACTTCTTTTTATTTCTAATATCAATATACAAGTTACTTGCAATGTGTGCAAAATCTCCTTTTTCAAGTTGGTTCATGTAAATTGGATCATGACATTCTATTGATACTTTCTTCCCATCTTCCATAATTCCTTCAAGAATTGCTGGCCAATATTTCCCTAGGGAAGCATCAACAATCTTAATTTGACCTTCTTCATATCCAATTCTTCTTAATTTTCTTCCCTTAATCTTTTCTTTTACGATGGAATTTTCTAAAATTGGTTGTAGCCAAAATCTTCTCCCATTAAATAATCCACAAGTTCTCTTTTTTTCTTGTTCAACTAATTGACTCATTGTTTCAAAAGATCTATTCTTATATCTTCTTGAAAGGATTAATTCTTCATCATCTTCATCATATAAATGTATTCGCTTATCCTTCTTCAATAAATTAAAATTATTAATAAGTTGGTCACCCTTAGATTTTCCGTAAAGTACTAAGTCTATGTCCGAACTATCCCTGAAGCACCCAATCATTATACTTCCTTCTATTCCAATATCAGAAATATTAAACTTAAAAATATCGATAACTAATTTTAGATACTCTTTTGCATCAAGAAGAATTTTAGAATCAAAATTATGATTTAAAATATTCTTTGCTATTTCTTTTGGTTTTAATACCTTCTTTATCTTAGATTTTGGAAAAACAATCATTTCTTCTCCAAGTTCTTCAACAAATTGAATATATTGAGGATGAGATTTTTTTATCTTTTCTATTGAATCTGAAAAAGTAGGAAAGTTGTCAGAATATGGTTTTCCCAAAATATATCTACAACCTAAATAAGATTTTTTTAATGGAAAATATTTTGGAATACCTATTACTCCTCCGTCTTTTTCAGAAAAGGCAGTCACGGTATGGACTACAATTCCATCATTGGTTACAAAATAATCTGGGAATTCAATTTTTTCTTTCATTTTTCATTATCTTCTCATATTCTTCAGGAAACATATAAAATATTTCCCTATTTACACGATTTATATTTGCAGAGTGAATAGAATTTTTAAGTATATCTATCCCATATTTATTTCTTAAAGTGCCTTTTTTGGCAAATTTTGGGTTTGTTATTCCGACCAAATTATTTAATTTATCCACGGCATTTTTTTCTTTAACTATAAAAAAGAGGGATTTTTTCCCGAGCAACGCATTACATAATAGATTAAAATGAGGAGATGATTTGCTTTCAAAATATAATTTATTAATAATTTTTTTGGTTATCTTTATTTCTTTTAATTTGATTACTTCCATTTTGTTTTTTAATTCACCTAAGACGGTTTCCCTATCTTTTTTTCTGTTCATTATATCTGGCTTTAAAAATCCAAATGAAAATATCCCCTTACTCAGGGGTTTTCTGTAAACCCTCCTCTCTCTCTTGAAATAAATAGACAATTCTTTATCGTCTTTATTATCCTGATTAAAAAATAGGAGTATTCCCAAGGGTTTTAATGAATTATATATTTCTAAAAATAAAGTTTTTTTCTTATCTATCTTCAATTCAGCTTCTTCAAAATTCAGTATGCACGCATCAAATCTTTCAAAAAAATTTTGATCTTCAACAAATTTGGTATCAAAAAAATATTCTACATTTATTTTTCTAGGAATCTCTTGTAAAATCTCTTTATTTCCAATTACCAAAGCATCTTTAACTTTATTTTTAAAAATTTCCGAAATCATTTGAAATAACCTGATTTTGTATCAGAAAATCCTTTATATTTTTTCCAAGGGGCAGCATATTTAATTTTTTTTGAATATTCGATGATTTTATCTTTATTTTTTTCTATTTTCTCAAATATTTCTATGTATTTATCAATGAGTTCATCGTTGGTAAAATAATGAGGCGCTGAGCCGTTTCCTCCAATCACCAATGTATTTTCTATAGCCTTCTTTGTATTAGGATAATCTTCAAATTTAGGTTTTGATTTTAGATAATCAAAAAAAACAGGCTGCAAGGGAAGGGGAATTGTTTGATAGTGCCTGGTAGAAATACCTTCTTTTTCTAAAATATTTTGGATGGTCTGTCTTAAATTTGAGGCTGAAAGATTTAAACTGCTTTTTGAAGGATCAATAGTAATCCTATAAAAATGAAATACGTGCTTGCATGCATTAGGAATTTTTGGAGGCACAATAAATGAACTTTTTTCTAGAATCTTTGATAACTTTTTAGCATTCTTGATTATTTTGTTTATTTTCATATTATATTCTTTTAATTTATTTGATGCGAATTTCGCCTGAATTGGATTAAGAACATAATTATATCCTAAACTTTCAGAAAAATAAAATCTATTCCCTTTTTTATCAAATGCCTCTCCAAACATTTTAATCTTGTTTAGATTGTTTCTTTTATTCCTAGAATTTGTTGTAACTAGTCCTCCTTCCCCGCAAGTAGCTAATTGCTTTTCTGCCATAATACTAAATGCCCCATAATCTCCAAAGTTTCCAACTTTTTTATTTTTATATTCAGCACCTGTCGATTGTGCGCAGTCTTCAATTATCTTCAATTTATATTTTTTAGCAATCTTAACAATCTGCCCCATATCTGCAGGTAATCCCTGAAAATGTACAACAACTATTGCTTTGGTTTTGGTTGTTATTTTTTCTTCAATTAATTTAGGATCAATATTGAATGTTTCATAATCAATATCTACAAAGACAGGACTAGCGTCGCAATAAATTATTGGAAGTGCTGAAGCTATAAAAGAAAAAGCAGTAGTTATTACCTCATCCCCTTTTTTTATATCTAACGCATTTAATGAGGCATGAATTGCAGCAGTTCCGCTATTAAAAGCAACACAATAAGGCGAGTTATTATATCGAGAAAAATTATTTTCTAATTCTTTAACAGACTTAGAATCTCTTCCAGAAAATTGTTTCTCTTTAAGAATCTTGGATATATCTTTTATATCTTTATTATTAACAATCGGCCAAGAATTCCAATAGTCCTTTTCATTTTCTATGGTGGGTTTTCCTCCAAAGATTGCAAGTTTTTTATTCATATAATTAAAAATAGTCTTGCATTTATAATTGTTTTTAATAAAATCAGAAAAATTTGGGTGAAACCTTTTATCCTCTGTTAGAAGAAATTTTAATTTCTTTGTCGTTTTTCGTTGGTCGGATAAAAGAAGTTTTTCTGCGAGGCTAAGCCGAGACTATCTGTCCGAAGGACTAAGGAAATCCCATATAAATCCAAAAACGAAGTTTTTGCTATCTAGTTTTCTTGAAAAGAAAACTGCGCGCGTCTCCCCTATTGGGTGGGAGAAAAAATATTATTTCCTATTTCTTTGTCTTAACTCTAACTTGTAGGCATTCTCAAAAATTGAAACTAACAACTATTAAGCGAATATTTATCTCGCTTAATAGTATCATCTAGTGCAAAAAGCGAACTTATTTATACTTTAAACAATTTCATAACTGTATGGAAAAGAGTGGTAAAGATAACTACAAATTAATAGGTAAGCTTATCGAAGAAATAAAACTTAGAAGATACTCTTTTCAAACAGGGAAATCATATATTTCTATTGTCAAAGAATTTCTTACATCAAACAAAACTCCGAGAGAATTCTTATTGTCGTATACTACTAAGAGTAAATCAACTATGAGGTCTGTTTATTTTGCTTTAAAGTTTTTTCATGAGAATGTTTTAGGTGAGGAGTTCAAAGAGAAGATTCCTCTTGCAAGAAAATCATCAAAGCTACCCATTGTTCTAAGCAGAGAAGAAATCCATAAAATGATTGAAGTAACAACTAATTTGAAACACCGACTTTTAATAATGTTCTTGTACTATGCAGGTCTTCGATTAGATGAGGTAAGAAATATTACCTGGAAAGACTTGGATTTTGATAGAAAGATTATTCACCTCAAAACTGCAAAGGGAGATAAGGAAAGAATAGTATTTCTACACAAAAAATTAATAGAAAACCTTGAGACTATAGGCTTAAAAGAAACATGTCCAATATTTCTTTCTCAAAGAGAAGGAAAATATAACAAAAGAACAATTCAACAAATTATAAAATCTTCATCAAAAAAAGTTAGAATAAAAAAGAACGTTACCCCACATACCTTAAGACATAGTTTTGCCACACACCTACTTGAATCTGGTGCCGACATCCGATATATCCAACAATTATTAGGGCATAAAGACTTGAAAACTACCCAAATCTATACTCATGTTGCAAATAAAGATATAAAAAATTTAGCAGAATTGTTATAAATCTTAAACCTTAATCCAGGAACTTACTCGTTCCTAAAATCAAAACTCCCGTTAACTTAACAATGCACGGAAATATCTGGGAAAAGTTAACTTTCAACAACAGAAATTCCATTTTCTTTCCTGAATTTTATTACATTTTCAACAAAACTCTCTATTTTCTGCTCATGACTTACAATTATCAATTGCTTTACATTTAATTGCTGTAAAATATCCCTCATCTTATCCAATTGCTGATCAGAAAATCCATCTGTTGGTTCATCTAAGATAACAATGTCTCTTGTTTTTATTTTACTTAAAAGAGAATTAATAACTCTATTAAGAGAAAATCTATAAGCTAAGGCAATAGCTGTTCTTTCTCCTCCAGATAAATAGGAATAATCCAGTTCATAATCCTGCTGTTCTATTATTGGAGTAAAATCATCACTAAGTCTTATATTAAATGAATCTGAAACAAGCATGCAAAACCATTCTTCAAATAACTTTAGAAATTCTTTCCTAAGTTTAATCATTACATTTTTCTCAATAAAAGAGATAAGGGGCATAAACTTTTTTGTTAACCAATCTTCTAACTCAATAAGATAATTTAGCTTTTCTTTTACTTCTTCTGTTTTTTTTACTCTTTCCTTTAACTCTTCTATTTGTTTTGAAAAAACATCTATTTCTTTTTTTAATTCTGCTACATTTATCTCTACTAATCTTTCTTGTTTTAAAGCTTCTTCTAGTTCTTTTTGTTTTGTTTCATAGATTAAATCAAATTTACTTAATTCAAAAACAGATGTCTTTAACGTGTCTTTATGTTGATCTAAAAAATCTATATCTTTCTTAAGAGAAATATTTAGATTTTCAATATCCTTTAATCTACTTTGCTTTTCGTGAATCCCTTGGTATTTAATTTTTAGAATACTTAATTCTTGTATTTTCTTCTCATTTACAGAAGTCTCATTATGTATTTTCATTGCTTTCTCATAAATCTCTTTTTTCACTTGTTCTAAATTCTCTAATTTACTCTTATTTTCTGCTATATCCGAATGTGATTTATTTAAAACATTTGCTCTATAAACTGCCTCAACATTTTGCAAACAAGTTGGACAGATTTCTAAGTTAGAAATTTTCTGTTCTAACTTTTTAAGTTCATCTATTCTTAAATTAAAAGAGCTAATTTTTGAACTAATGTCCAAATTATTATTATCTAATTTCACTCTTTCTTCTTTCAAGAGTTTTATCTCTTGTTCTAATTGAAGTATTTGTGACTCATCAAATTTTATATTCTGTAATTCTTCTATCTGATTTCTTAATTGTTCTATTATCTTTACATTGCTCGATATAGTTTCATCTTTATTTGAAATCATTATCTTTGTTTTTTCTACTTCTTGTTGAAATTTTATCTTTTCTTCTCTCTTTAAAGACACTTCTTCTCTTTCTTCTTGGATTTTCTTTCTTAATTCTGTTTTTGAGAGAAAATCTTTCTCAACCAAGATTAAATTAGAATATTTCTTTTCAAGATCAATTTCTTTTGATAATAAGTTTGATTTATCTTGTTCAAGACTTTCAGTAAATCCTTCTTTTCTTCTTTTTTCTTCTCTTATCCTAAGAATTATTGTTAATGCATTCTCTAGGATTTTTTTATATCTATCAATTCCAAAAACATGCCTTAAGGTATTTATTCTTGTCCTTGAATCTTGTAATATAATTTGTTTCATCTCTTCTTGGGGAGTATAAACCGTGAATTTGTATAAGATATTTTGTTTTTTTGAGAATTCCTTGGGATAATTTAATAATTCAAGAACTTGATTTTTAAGTTCTATTACAGATATTTCTTTTTTTTCTTTATTAATTGTAATTGCACAATAATCTTGTGAAACTGTCTTTGCTTTTTTTAGTGTTCTTTCAATTATAATATCTTTTTTATCAATATCAAGTTCTATTATTACTCCTCCTTCTTTTGTCCCATTTCTCAATAAGGAGGAACCTCTCTGTCCAGGTTGCAATCCAAATAATGCAAATTCTACCCCTAAAAGAATTGAAGTTTTTCCAGAACCAATATCTCCCGATAATAAAGTAGAACCCTCTGGGAAATCAATTTCTTGATGTTCATAACTTCGTATATTATTTAGAGTTATTTTTTTCAGTCTCATCTTAAAACCTCAAAACTTTCTTAGATTCTTCTAGCAAACGCTTCTCAAATGTTTCGTTTTTCTCATCTTCTTGTTTTTCTATTTGCAAGGTATTCATTAATTGTGATATTAATTTATTAAAATCAGAAGGATTTTTCTCTGAATAGATATTTATTGCTTCTTCTTCTATATTTTCAGGGTTTTTTATTTCAACTTCTAGCTCAAATTCTTTTGTTTTCAAATCATGAGTATTTCTTAGTGAGAAATATGCATTTTTCTGCTTTGCAAATTCTTCTATCTGGGAAAATTTTATATCTGAGCTTTTTCCACTTTCTAATTCCCCACTAATTCTTAAGAGAACAATTTTATCATCTATATCCCTCTTATCTAATTCGGAGATTATCTTCTCAGTTGCAAGAGTTGTATTTGTTATTTTGATTGAAATTAGAACAACTTCCTTAATTTTTAACTCTATTTTCTTTAATGAATCATTTAAGCTAGTATCAACAATATAAAAACTTCCATGTTTCAAATCTTCAAGTTCTTGAAAATTATTAGGAAATATCGGACCAGGATAAATAAAATTATTATATTGAAAATCTATATGTAAATGTCCTAAGGCATAATAATCTGCTTTTGGGAGCATATCTGTTTCTATAGAGTCTATGGGTAAAGTCCCTCTTGCCTTATCAAGTGTTGTATGAAGCATAAGAATCTTAAACATCCCTGGAGAATCATTTAATTTTATTTTTCTTAAATCATTTATTTCTAAACTAGCTTTTTTCCCTGGATATCCATATAATGCAACTCCCTCATGAATTGTAGGGTTTAATATTATTGAATTTTCTGTCTCTTCAAAGTTTTCAATATTCTTACAAAATCCTGCTTTTTCTAGAACATCTAAAAATGTTTTTCCTGAAACAGAATAATCATGTGAACCTGCAATAATAAAACATGGAAGTCTTGCATCTTTAAATCTTTTAAATTCAGCAAAAGTTTTCTTAAGAATTTCAATATCAGGATATGCCGAATCAAATAAATCACCTGCAATAATTACAAAGTCTAGTTTCTCATTTATACAAATATCAACTGCTTTTTTAAATGACTGAAAATTCAAATCTTGTAGTGGCTGTTGTTTCCATCCACCTAAATGAACATCAGCAATATGTGCAAATCTCACCATTTTTAATTGAAAAAACTTATAATTTCTGAAAAAGAAAAGCATATATAAAGATTGTTGAGGTATAAATAAAGTGAAATTGAGGTATATTCTTCCAATAAGTGCAGTAATCACATTTGCAGTATTTAAAACAAATTCAATAGTCTTAGATAGTATAAAATTAATTAATAAATATTATATGGAATGTAAAACCAAATATACTCAGGATGTAACAATACATCATTATAAAAGAAATCCTAGAGGATTAGTTTTGACAGCTACAAGATTAGGAGCTAATAAGCCCTTTGTTTATTTCTTTGAAAATAGATTTACTCACATTGATAATGGTCTGAATGAAGGAGGTTTTAAAGAAGGACTTCCTGAAGATGGGAAAATAGAAAGAAAAAAGAAGGGATTAGTAGAGATATGCAATGAACTCCCTTCAGGCATTTTATTATAAGTAATATTAATTAGAAAGCTCTAAGATATATAATTCTTCATAAAAAAATTTTCTCTTTTTTAGTAATTTTTTCATATAATTATCAAATTTAACTCCTTTAGTTAATGAACTTATTAGTAATAGTATTTTCCCATTCTTATTTAGATGATATTTTGCCTGTTTTAAAAATCTATTAATTATCTCACTACCTGTTTTCCCTCCAGTTGTTGAAATTCTAGAATTTTCAGGTTCTTTCTTGTTTTCAGGCAAATATGGAGGATTAAATATAATTAAATCAAATTTACCTTCTATATTATTGAATAAATCTGATTTTATACAATTAAATCCAAGTTTTTTGCAATGTTTAACTGCAGTATAGTTTATATCACATGAATAAATATATTTTACTCCTAAATCTCTTGCTGTTTTTAATTGAATTCCAGAACCGGCTCCAATCTCTAAGAATTTTAGATTTGGATTGCTAATTAAAAGTTTTGGAATTTGCTCTTTTAAAACTTTGGATAATAAAAAAGAATCATCTAGAGGACTATAAATCTCAGACATTTTAGAAAAATTTACCAAGTAATTCTGTTAATTCCTCTCTTAATAAAAAAAGTCCTATTATAAGGCCTAATAAAATAAGTAAAATTATTGCTAAGACAAATATCCATATTTTTCTTTTTGGTTTTTCTGGAGTTTGTTTATAGTCTGAAACTTTCTGAATTGACTTTCTCTCTTTAGGAACTCCTATTTCTTCTTTAGGAGGTTCCTCTTGTCTTAATGGTTGTTTTTGATTTTCAATCTTATTTTTTTGTAAATCTCTTGCAGCTTCTTCTATTTCTCCTTTTTTATACCCTGCATTATAGAAACTCTGCATTGCTTGTCTAAGAGATTCTCCTTTTGATACGGCTGATTTTAAACCTTCTAAAATATCTTCTTTCATTTTAATTTAAAATTTCAAAACTTGTCCATTTGAAGTTAAATGTGAAGTTTCTCTAGGTTTATAACCAAACTCTTTTGCTAATTCCATCATTGGAGAAATCAACTCAATTGACCCATGAGCAGGAATTATATGTTTTGGCTTTACTAAATCTAAATGCTCTCTTAAATCTTCTCTGCTTCCATGGCCATGAACATGAACATCTGTTTGTATTTTTACTCCTTGTTTTCTTAATCTCTTATCCATTCTTTCACGAGCAAGAATATTTGCAGGTGTTGGGATAGTGCTTGAAGAAAATATTAAATTATCCCCTGGTTTAAAATTAAAAGGAGTATTCCCTTTTGAAATTCTATCAAGAATTGAATTTTCTTCTGCTTGATGTCCGGTACACACAATCAAATATCTTTTCCTATCCTTTTCAACTTTTCTTAAGAATGAATTTATTTGATTTCTATATTTTAATAAGATTATCTTTTTTCTAAAAGGGCAAAGTCTAACTTCAATTGCAGAATTTACATATTTATTAAGACTTCTCCCTAAAAATACTATTCTTCTATTGGTCTTTCTCCCAAATTCAACAATATTGTTTAATCTTTCAATATGGGACGAGAAAGTTGTAATAAATAATGCTGAATTTTTATTTCTTGCTTTTGAGAATGCCTCTTCGAGTAAATGTTTTGCAATCATCTCTCCACCTGGTTTTTTCTCAGTTCTAGAGTAAAGTGCATCCATGACAAGAACTTTTACTCCTTTTCTTCCTAATTCCCTCATTTTCTTATAATTTGGAGGTCTTCCGAAAGTTGGATAATTATCAAATTTCATATCTAACCCATAAAAGAATATCCCTTCTTTCGTATGAAGTGCTGGAAAAGTACATTGTATTGTTGAATGAGTTGTGTGAATAAAATCAATCTTATAATTATCACTTTTTCCTCTAATTATTTGTGTTGAATTTGGATTTGCAACTCTTATTTTATTTCTTATATTAATTTTATCATCTTTTAGAATTGAATTTAATACGCTTATTGTAAAAGGAGATCCTATTATCTCTGCTTGAGGATATCTATATGCTACATAAGGTATTCCTCCCAGATGATCTAGATGTGCATGACTAATAATTATTGCTCTTACTTTATCTCTCCAACCCAATTTATCAAGTATCCTATCGTTAGGAATTGCGCCTACTCTTCTTAAATCTTTTTCAGAACGATCTTGCTGTTTTGGATTTTCACTTCCTTGCAATTCAATTACAGCAGGTAGATGTAATCCTATATCAAAAATAAAAACATCTTCTCCTGTCTTTACAGCAGTCATATTTTTTCCTACTTCTTCAAATCCTCCAATTGTACATATTTCCATTTCTATTTCTCTTTTTTATTACTAAACTAATCTAAGTTTAAAAATGCTTTTAGAAAAGTTTTTATGTTAAGATATTCTTGAATTTTCATGAAGAGGATAAAAAGAGTGATTAATTATAAGATAATATCTTTAATAATATTGATAGTTATCGCAATATATTTCATCGCAGATAAGAAAATAGAAGAATCAAGTGAATGTCAAACCGACTCTGATTGCGTTAAAGTTCAAACAACTTGTTGTTCTTGTAATAGTGGTGGTGAAGAAAAATGTGTTGCAAAAAAAGAAGTTGAATATCATGAAAGACAATTAGAAAATTGTTCTAAAGACTCTTTTTGTATTTCTATGTATGCTTGTAATATTAAATCTTGTGGGTGTATTAATGGAGAATGTATAGGGAAATAAATAGATATCTTATAATATTATTAATAGGCATATTTTTTGTGTCTTTAATTAGTTCTACTAAAGATTTAGATAATAAAATTGATGATGCTGTTTTAGATAAACTTGAAGATGAAGAAGATGTTGAAGTAATTGTAAAGCTAAAAGATGAATCTCTAATTACAAAGAAATCTAGGGTTAATATTTTTTCTAAGAATAAGGTTGAAACTTTTTCTAATGGAATAGAAATTGATAATAAGTTTAAAGATTCTTTTACAACAAATATCACAAAAGATGAATTAGATAAATTAAAATCAAATGAGGATGTTTTAACGATTATAGAATCAAAAAGAGCTAAACTATTTTTACAAGATTCTAGAGGAATTATGAATGCTACACCTACTTTTCCTGTTCAGATCTCAGGAACAAATATTACAGGAGTCGATGAAACAATTTGTGTTATTGATACAGGAATTAATTATACTCATCCTGATTTTGGAGGATGTTCTAATAAAAGTTTTCTTGATGGAAATTGTTCGAAGGTTATTGGAGGATGGGATTTTAATACAGGAACAGAAGATAGTGATCCTATGGATTTTCATGGTCATGGAACACATGTTGCAGGAACTGTTGCAGCAAATGGAAATATAACTGGAATTGCACCTGGTGCAAAAATTGTATCTGTAAAAGTCTTTAATGATGCCGGAAGTGGAGGAAATCAATTAGTATTAGCTAATGCAATTCAGTGGTGTGTTGATAATTCTTCTATATTTAATATATCTGTAATTACAATGAGTTTAGGATTTGCAGATAATCGAACTAGTTATTGTGATTCAAGTTATCCGAGTATGACTGGAGCAATAAATAATGCTACTGCAAAAAACATAACCGTAACTGTTGCAACTGGAAATGATTATAATTATACTGCAATTTCTCCTCCTGCATGTATAAGAAACTCAACAGCTATTGGTGCTACAGATAAAAGTGATAATTTTGCGAGTTATAGCAATAGAAATAATATAACAGATTTATTTGCAACAGGATCAAGTATAAATGCAACAAGATGGAATTCTGATTCTTGCTCTGCTGGTTGTTCTTGTAGTGGAAATTATATGGTCTGTTCAGGAACATCAATGGCAACTCCCCATGTTGCAGGGATATTCTCTCTTATTAGGCAATTTTATAGATTACAAAGTAATAGAGTTCTACTTCCTTCTGAGATTGAAAGTACTTTAAATAAGACCGGAGTTAGATTAAGCGATGATTCAAGTGGATTAAATTTTTCCAGAGTTGATATTTATTCTGCAATTTTATCTATAGATGAAACACCTCCAAATGTAACACTTATCTCTCCTACAAATAAAACAATAAATTCTATTAATAATCAAACTTTTTCATGCAATGCAACTGATGAAGTTGGGTTAAAAAATATTACATTTTATTTATGGAATTCAAGTGATGATATAATTAATCAGACAATAACTAATATTTCTGGCACATCTAATTTAACTTCATGGAATATTACAAATCTTTCTTATGAAAATTACCACTGGAATTGCTTAGCATATGACAGTAATAACTCCGCATATGCAAGTTCTAATTTTAGTTTAACAATGGGAAATATCAGTGTTACCTTAAATTCTCCATTAAATAACACTATTGCAAATCAAAACCAAACATTTAATTGCAGTTTTTCATCTACAAATACATTATCTAATTCAACTTTCTATATTTGGAATTCTTCAGATAATCTACTATATAATAATACAAAAAATATTTCTGGAACAACAAATAGTTCCAATTTTAGCTATAATTTCACATATGAAGATACTTATAAATGGAATTGTTTATCTTATAATAATCTTAATCTGAAAACTTATGCTTCATCAAATTTCTCAGTTACATATGATTTAACTAATCCTACATTAAATATAACTTCCCCTATAAATAATAGTTGGTATAAGGTTGGAAGATTTAATATAACAATAAATGAAAGCGGGAATTGTACTTATTCCTTGAACTCAGGAATAAATAATGTCTCAATGAGTTCGAGTGATAATTTAGTATTTAATTCAAGTAATTCTAGTTTAAGTGCAACTAGTTCTTCTGATGATTATAATGTTACATTCTATTGTGAGGATAGTGCTGGAAATAAAAACTCAAGTTCATTAATATTCTTTGGTATTGATTTATCTTATCCAAATATAACTCTAATAAGTCCTGATACTCCATCTTCTTATACCTCTAATTCTCAAAATATAACTTTTAATTATAATGTAACTGATAACCTGAATATCTCAAGTTGTAATTTAATTATTGATGGTGAAATTAATCAAACATCCTCTGCAATTACAAATCAATCAGAAACACAAAGTTTTACAGAAAGTTTTTCTCCTGGAAGTTATAATTGGCAAATAAATTGTACTGATTCTGCAGGAAATATAAATAATTCACTTTCTAGAAGTTTTAGTATTAGTGCTCCTGCAAGTAGTAGTGAGGAAAGTAGTACAAGTTCTTCAGGAGGTGGAGGTGGAGGTGGAGGTGGAAGTATTAAAGAAAGTTTAACTAGCTCAATCTCTACACCCCAAATATACTCTCCAAGTAGTGGGCAAACTTCTTCAGGATATACCAAGGAATTAAGTGAAAATGATAGAATAAAATTTACTCTTCTTAATATTAGTACAGGAGAACATAGTTTAACAATTGATAACCTTGAGAATGATTCTGTTAGTATTACTATTCATAGTAATCCCCTAAAAATTGTTTTAAGTATAGGAGAGAGTATAAAGCTTAATTTAACTTCTTCTGATTATTATGACTTATATCTTAAATTAGAAGAAATTGTAAATAAAAAAGCTAAAATTACAATTAAGACAATTAATGAACCTATTCCAAAAGTAATTGAAGATTCTCCAATAGATGATAGCGAAGAAATTGAAAAAAAGATAAAATTCCCAGATCTTGAATTAGAGAAATTAAGAAATATTATTTATACATTAATACCAATATTTATAATTATCCTTATATTTGTATTAATTACAAGGAAAAGAAAAAAGAAAAATGAAACCACTAAAACCAAGCGCAAAAGAAAATAAAAGATATTTATTTGTAAAAGGCAGGAATCTAGATAAAAATATTGAAAAATCTATTTTAGAATTTATTGGAACTTGGGGAATGTCGAAAGTTGGTTTAGGCTTTATAAAAACAGGGGAAAATTATTCAATTATCTCTATAAATCGTGAGATGGTGGATCTTGTAAGAGCTAGTTTTTGTGTCTTCTCTAAAGAAATTAGTGTGGAAAAAGTTAGTGGGACTTTGAAGGGGTTAAAGAAATAAAGTTTGGCATTACAGAATATCAGCTCACATTAAATTAACAACTCTCCTATTTTTCATAAGCTACTAATATTCATAAATCTTCCAATTCTGCTACCCTTATATAATAACGCTTAAATTTTCTAAACCAAAAACCTTTTAAATAGAAGCAACTTATAGGATAAGCAGAGAAAAAGAAGAAAGTTTTAAATTTATTATAAAATTCTCTAAAATTACAATGGAAATGCCAATAGACATGCAACATCAAGCAATGGGCTATGACAGAACTGCAACAATGTTCTCTCCAGAAGGTCATTTGCTTCAGGTAGAATATGCAGAAAAAGCAGTTAGGCTTAGTCCTTCAAGTATCGGAATGGTGTGTTCTGATGGAGTTTTTATTATAGCTGATAAAAGAATAGATGATAAGTTAATAGTCTCAGAATCAGCAAATAAAATCTATGAAGTTGATTCACATATTATTGCAAGTATTGCAGGAATAGTATCTGATGCAAGAGTCTTAGTTGAAAGAGCACAAGTTCTAGCACAACAACATAGAATAACCTATGATTCTTCAATAGAACCAGAATTAATAATTAAAGAAATTTCAAATGTAAAACAACAATTTAGTCAATATGGTGGAGCAAGACCTTTTGGTGTTTTCCTTATGATTGCTGGAATGAACAATAAAAAACCTCAATTATTTACAAGTAGTGTTACAGGAAATTACCTTTCATATAATGCAAATGCTATTGGTGAAAATGATGAGAAGATAAAAGAAAAACTAAGAGAGAAATATAAACCTGAATTAACAATTAAAAAAGGTATTAAAGTTGCACTTGATATATTTAAAGAAATACAAGGTAGTAAATTTGATTTAGAAAAATTTGAATTATTTTATATTAATAAAGATAAAATTGAGAGAATAGAAGGAGATAAATTGAGAGAATTTGTAAAATGACTCAAACATTAGCAAGAATAAAACAATCTGGGAAAAACTTTGAGATTATAGTTGATCTAGATAATGCATTAAAATTCAAAAAAGATGAAGTTTCATCAATAGACGCTGAAGGAGATAAGATTTTTAGTGATTCAAAAAAAGGACAAATTGCATCTAGTTCTGATCTAAAAAAAGCCTTTGGAACAGAAGATATTAATATGATTACTGAAAAAATAATTAAAAATGGAGAAGTTCTTTTAACTCAAGAACACAGAGATGAAGAACATGAAAGAAAGTTTAAACAAGTTGTTGATTTTTTAACAAATAATTCTATTGATCCTCAAACAGGAAATCCGCATACAGCTGAAAGAATAAAAAGTGCTCTAGAACAAGCTCATATTAATATAAAAAATGCCCCCATAGAAAGCCAAATTAATGATATTCTTCTAGGAATTAGCAAAATTATCCCAATAAAAATAGAAACTAAAAAGATTAAGATAAGAATTCCAGCAGTACATACTGGAAAGGTTTATGGAATAGTTAATCAGTATAAAGAAGAAGAAAAATGGTTAGATAATGGAGATTTAGAAGTAATTGTTAGTGTTCCTGCTGGAATAATCATTGATTTTTATGATAAATTAAATGGTGTTACTCATGGAAGTGCAATAACTGAGGAGATAAAAGAAGAATGACTAAAGATAATCAAAGAAAGATAGTAATTCCTGGAGAAGTAATTGTTAAAGGAGATAATTATCTCCCTGGAGAAGGAACAGAAAAAAAAGGAGAAGAAATTGTATCAATAAAATATGGTCTTTCTGAAGAACAAAATAGACTAATAAAAGTAATCCCATTATCAGGAGTTTATCAACCTAGACGTGGAAACGTTGTTATCGGAAAAGTTGGGAATATTACCTTTAATGGTTGGGTAATAGATATTAGTGCTCCTGAAAGTGCATTTCTATCACTAATGGAAGTCCCAAAATATGTTAATAAAGATGGATTGGATGAAGTTATGGATTTCGGAGATATGGTAATTGCAAAAATTTGGAGTATTAATAAAAGAGGAATAGATTTAAGTATAAAATCTAGAGGTTTAGGAAAAATAGATGAGGGAATAATTGTTAAAATAAATCCTAATAAAGTACCAAGAGTAATTGGAAAAGAGGGAAGCATGGTAAAATTAATAAAAGATGAAACAAAATGCAATATAACAATTGGACAAAATGGATTAATATGGATAAGGGGAGATAAAATAGATGATGAATTATTTGCAAAAAAAGCTATTTTATTTGTAACAGAAAAATCATATATCTCAGGATTAACAGAAGAAGTAAAAAAATGGTTTGAAAAGGAGAAAAAATGACAAAAGAATTTAAAAGACCAGACGGAAGAAAAGTTGATGAATTAAGACCTATGACTGCAAAAGTTGGAGTTGTCCCAAATGCAGATGGAAGCGCAATGTTTTCTTTTGGAGATACTATTGCAATAGCTGCTGTTTATGGTCCTAAAAAAATGCATCCGCAGCATAAACAAAACCCCGAAAAAGGGACATTAAGATGTAATTATAATATGATTAGTTTTTCTGTTAATGATAGAATAAGACCTGGACAAAGTAGAAGAAGTATGGAGATTAGCGAGATTACTAAATGGGCATTGGAACCTGTTTTAATGATTGATAATTACCCTAATATGGTTGTTGATGTTCATATTAATATATTACAAGCAAATGCATCAACTAGGTGTGCAGGAATAAATGCTGCTGCTATTGCCCTTGCTCATGCAGGAATTTCAATGAAAAATATGGTTTCAAGTGTTTCAATTGGAAAATTAGACAAACAATTAGTAGTTGATGTTGATAAAAAAGAAGAAGATTGGGAAGAAGGAGAAGGAGCAACAGATATTCCAATAACAATGACTGGTGATGACAAAATAACTCATCTTCAATTAGATGGAAAGATTGTAACAAAACAATTAAAGGAAGCTATTGAACTTGCAAGAAAATCTTGTAAAGAGATTTATGAAGTTCAAAAAAAAGCTTTAAAAGAAAGTTTAAGTGAAGGAGAAAAATAAAATGGATAAAGTATTAACAACACCAGATATAACAAGAGAAAGGATTAAAAGATATTTATCAGAAGGTAAAAGATTTGATAATAGAAAACCTGAAGAATTTAGAGAACTAATAATAGAACCAGGAATATCTAAAAATGCTGAAGGATCTGCAAGAGTAAAATTAGGAAAAACAGAAGTTTTAGTTGGAATTAAAATGAATACAAGTGAACCCTATCCTGATTCACCTGATAAAGGAAATTTAATGGTTACAACAGAATTACTTCCTTTAAGTTCTCCAAGATTTGAAGCAGGCCCTCCAAGAATAGAATCAATTGAATTAGGAAGATTAATTGACCGTGCAATAAGAGAAAGCAAACTTATTGAATTAGAAAAACTATGTATAAAAAAAGGAGAAAAAGTATGGACTGTTTTTATAGATATTTACTCAATAAATGATGATGGAAACTTACTTGATGCTGCAGGAATTGGTGCAATTGCTGCTTTAAAAAATACAAAAATTCCAAAATATGATGAGAAAAATGAGACTGTTTTATATGAAGAATCTTCAGGAAAGAATATCCCCTTATCAAAGAGCATTCCCATCTCTATAACAGCACATAAAATAGGAGATAATATAATTATTGATCCTACACGGGAAGAAGAAGATATAAGCGAAACAAGAGTTACAATAGGATGTACAAATGGAGTAGTTTCATCTATGCAAAAAGGAAATTCAAAAGAATTAACAATAAAAGAAATGGAAAAAATCTTAGACTTAGTTGAAAAAATTGAAAAAGAAATATCTCTAAAGATAAATAAACCCTTAAAATAAAATGAAACCATCTGATATTAGTAAATATGAAATTGCTAGAATACTTGGGGCAAGGGCTCTTCAAATAGCAATGAATGCTCCTCTTTTAATTAAGATTACTGATGAAGACTTGGAAAAAATAAAATTTGATTCTCTAAAAATAGCTGAAATTGAATTAAATTCAGAAATTCTTCCAATCTCGGTAAAAAAACCATTTCCTGTAAAAAAAGATGAAGAGTTAAAAAGAGCAAAAGAACAGAAAGTTAGTGATAAAAAAATAGAAGAAGCGGAGACTAAAGAAGAAGAGGAAATTGCAAAAGAAGGAGAAATTATGGAATTAGTAACTCCTGAAGATGAACAAGAAGAAAATACTTCTAAAGAAGAGGAAGAAAAATAGATTTCTAAAAAACTATATAAACTAAATTTATCTTTTTTATATATGGTTGTAATAAAAGGGGTTGCTGCAAAATCAATTTTAGATTCTCGTAAGGATAAAACAATTTTAATTACTGTAAAGACAAGTATTGGAAATTTTTCTGCAAGTTCCCCAAACGGAAAATCTACTGGAAAACATGCTGTAAAAATATATAAGAAAAATCTTGAAGAAGATATCAAAACAATAAAGAAATTTAGTGATTATTTTTCTAAAGAAATAATAGATGAATTTGATGATCTAAGACGTATTGAAGATATTGTTGATGGACATGTTGGCGCAAATACTCTTTTTGCACTAGAATCTGCTATATTAAAAGCAACAGCAAAAGAACAAAAAAAGCAAATTTGGGAATTAATAAATTTAAAATCTAGAAAAACCCCTAGATTAGTTGGAAATTGTATTGGTGGAGGAAAACATTCTAATTCAAGGAAAAAACCAGATTTTCAAGAGTTCTTAATAATCCCTAATCTAAAATCTACTAAAGAATCTTTTGAAAAAAGTAAAGAAGTAAAAAAAGATATAAAAGAAATTCTTAAAAGAGTTGATAAAAATTTTGAAAATAAAAAAAATGATGAAGATGCTTGGATGACTTTATTGAATGAAAAAGAAATTTTAGATATTCTAAAAAAAATTAAATTACCCTTGGGAGTTGATATAGCAAGTTCTAGTTTTTACAAAAGAAACAAATACAACTATGAAAATCCTCTACTTAAAAGAGATAGTAAAGAACAATTAGGATATCTATCAAATCTTATTAATAATTATAATCTATTTTATATAGAAGATCCTTTTAATGAAGAAGATTTTGAAAGTTTTTCTAAACTTCTTAAGAAATTTCCTAATAAATTAATTGTCGGGGATGATTTAACTGTTACAAATACTAAGAGACTTGAAAAAGCAATAAAAATGAAAAGTATTAATGCTATAATTGTTAAGCCTAATCAAGTTGGTTCTTTAATTGAGATGAAAAGAGTCTGTGAACTTGCTAAAAAAAATAATATAAAAATAGTTTTTTCGCATAGAAGTGGAGAAACAGAAGAGAATATTCTAGCTGATTTAGCATTTGGATTTGGTGCTGATTTCATTAAATGTGGGATTACAAGTAAAGTTAGAGAGATTAAAATAAGAAGATTGATTGAAATTGAAGAGAGTTTAACATAGAAAACCTTTAAAAACATATTTTCATCTGAATTCTCATGACTAAAGAAAAAAAGGAATCTATAGAAAAAGAAGAAATTGTCGAAGAAAAACTTAAGGGAAAAGAATTAGAAAAAGCAGCAGAAACAGAATCTTTAAAACCAGAAAAAAGTATAAAAGAAAAGAAAGAAGAACTTTTAGCAAGGGTAAAAAAACTTTCTGGAAAAATTGATATTACTAAAACAGAAGAACTTAAAGAAAAAGTTAAAATTAAAAAAAGAGCAGATATGCTCATTCCTCTTGAAGAATATGTAAAAGCAGGGATATATTTAGGAACAAAAGTTGTAACTCCAAAAATGAAGCAATATGTATATAGAAGAAGAGCTGATGGATTAGCTATCTTTAATACAGATTTAATTGATGAAAAATTAAAAGAAGGAATAGATTATCTAACAAAATTCAATCCGGAAGATATTATTCTTGTTTGCAAGAGACAATCAGGATGGAAAGCAGCAAATATGTTTTCACATTTAACTGGAATAAGAACATTTACAAAAAAATATCCCGCAGGAATTCTAACTAACACAACCCTTCCTGAATTTCTTGAAAATGAATTAACAATTGTAACTGATTCATGGTTAGATAAAAATGCTTTAAATGATACCTTAAAAGTTAATAAAAAAGTTTTAATGATTTGCGATACAAATAATTTTCCAAAAGGCACTAATAATATAATTATTGGAAATAATAAAAGTGGAAAAAGTCTTGGAGTTATCTTTTATTTACTTGCAAAAGGATATTGTAAAGCAAAGAATATTAAGGCAGATATTCCTGATTTAGAATGGTGGACAAATGAAGAAGATTAAACTTTAAAAGATAACCAACTATCCTTTTCTTTTATATCCAAAAATAATTTTCATAGATTTCCCGACGTCAAATATTTAATTCTCACCAAAACATTTATAAACATATTCTTTTTGAGGTTATCATAACTAAGATGAGTGCTTTAATAAAGAACGTATCTGTTAACATTAAGGTATGATGTATGTAAAAGCAGTCATTAAGTTGTAATTCTGAAGCCAATAGTTAGGATTCGTGTGAAGTATTCTTGATATTTTATCATCGAGAACGCGGAATTGATTTATTATCTTAATAATTAAATATAAATTCTTTAAATCCAGTTGATCCTGCTGGCGGCTGCAGCTCTCTGGTTTGCACTTAGACATGCAAGTTTTTCGAGAGAAAGCGAACTGCTCAGTAACACGTAGCTAACCTGCCCTTAAGTCAAGGATAAGCTTGGGAAACTAAGTCTAATACTTGATAAGAGATATACCCTGGAATGATTTATCTCTGAAACTCGAGCTTAAGGATGGGGCTGCGGCGGATTAGGTTGTTGTTGGGGTAAAAGCCTAACAAGCCAAAGATCCGTAAGGGCTCTTAGCGGAGAAGCCCTGAGAGGGAATCTGAGATACTATTCCCAGCCCTACGGGGTGCAGCAGTTAGGAATATTTTGCAATGCGCGTAAGCGTGACAAATTGAGCCAGAGTGTTTTTCAAATTGAAAAACTTTTATGAAATGTAAAAAGTTTCACGAATAAGGACTGGGTAAGACTAGTGCCAGCCGCCGCGGTAATACTAGCGGTCCAAGTTGCAGCCATTTTTATTGGGTCTAAAACATCCGTAGCTTGCTTAATAAGTTTTCTGTGAAATCTTATCTCTTAAAGATAAGGCTAGCAGAAAGTACTGTTAAGCTAGAGACTGAAAGGCGTGAGAAGTACGTTTGAAGTAGTGGTTAAATACGTTAATCTTGAACGGACTCACAACAGCGAAGGCATCTCACGAGGACAGTTCTGACAGTAAGGGATGAAAGCTAGGGGCGTAAAACGGATTAGATACCCGTGTAATCCTAGCAGTAAACACTGCACACTAAACATTAGTACCTCCTCGAGAGGTATTGGTGCTGAAGGGAAGCCGAAGAGTGTGCTACCTGGGAAGTATAGTCGCAAGGCCGAAACTTAAAGGAATTGGCGGGGAGATACTACAACGGGTGACGCGTGCGGTTCAATTAGATTATACACCGTGAACCTCACCAGGAGCGACAGCAGGATGAAGGTCAGTCTAAAGGGCTTACCTGACACGCTGAGAGGAGAAGCATGGCCGACGTCAGCCTGTGCTGTGAAGTGACCTGTTAAATCAGGTAACAGGCAAGACCCACATCTCTATTTGCTAAGTGCACAATAGGGAGATTGCCTTGGTAACAAGGATGAAAGTGTGGGCTACGTTAGGTGTGTACGTCCCGAATCCCCTGGGCAACACGCGCGCGTCAATGGTGAATACAACGAGATGCGACTCTGAAAAGAGAAGCTAATCTCTTAAAGTTCATCTCAGTCCAGATTGAGGTTTGTAACTCAGCCTCATGACGATGGAATCCGTAGTAATCGTTTGTTATCAACGAACGGTGAATAAGTCACTGTCTCTTGCACACACTGCCCGTCAAACCAACCGAGTTATGTTATGGTGAAACAATTTTTTGGAGAACTTTGGCATGACAAGGTAGGTTAAGTCGTCACAAGGTAACTGTAGGGGAACCTGCAGTTGGATCACCTCCTAAATTTTTAAAATTATAATCATATGAATGCTTTTACATACACTCATCGTTAGTTATTAAAAAAATAAAAATTTAAAAACACCAACGGGTTCAAATAAAATAGGGCCCATTGTCCAATGGCTTAAGATACTTCCCTTGCACGGAAGAGATCCGCGTTCAATTCGCGGTGGGTCCATGATTTTTATAAATTAAAAATAGAAATAAAAGATGGCAAAAGAAATATTAGAATTAATAGTAGATGGAGAACATCAAAAACTTATAAGAACAAATGAGAATGGTAAAATCAAAGTAAGAATAAATGGAAGTATAGAATATTTTCAACCTAAGATAATAAAGAAAACTTATGAAGAGAAATATAAAGGAAAAGAAGTTAAATTAGAATATCGCTAAAGTGGGAAGTTTTAAAAACTCTCAATAACAAAAACTCATATTAAATAAATCAAGTAAAATTAAAATCGTAATAAATAAATTTACAATTACAAATCATGCTCAACTATTGAGAAATGGTTCCAGAAAATATATTTGGGATCATGTTGAGAACAAAAATTACTTTATGTTCAATGAAATAAGCAGTAAGAGAATATTCCCACTTAATTATATTTGGAAAAACAATACTACTATTTATACTGTTAGACGGATAGCTTGGTTTTGGTTCTTTTAAGACGTGGCAAGCTGCGATAAGCTTAGGGGAGTTGCATGCAAGCTTTGATCCTAAGATTTCTTAACATGTAGAGATACATAATTACGTCGTGAATTGAAACATCTTAGTAACGACAGGAAAAGAAAATAAATAATTATTCCCTTATTAGCAGCGAGCGAAAAGGGAACAGGGCAAACTGAATCTGTTTTTGAAAAAAAATTAGAAATGTGGTGAAGATAAGTAACTAAGTTAATAAATCAAAATTTTCTGGAAAGAAATACTTTAGAGGGTGATAGTCCCGTAGATGAAATTGATATGTTGCTCTTCAAAAGAGTAGGGCTTCCTGGATTGGAGGTCTGAATATGGCAGGATTAACTGCTAACCCTAAATAAAACCAAAGTCCGATAGCGCACTAGTACCGTGAGGGAAAGCTGAAAAGTACTCTTAACAGAGGGTTAAAAGACTTGAAATCTAATAGTTACAGTTTGTTACTGGTCTTAACATTTTATGTTAATAGATTTGTAACGTACGTTTTGAAGAACGGGCCAGGGAGTTTTTCTATATGGCGAGGCTAACTAATTTTATTAGGTAACCGAAGCAAAAGCAAGTCTGAAAGGGCGTTAGTCATATGGATAAGACCTGAAGCCAGATGATCTATTCATGGACAAGGTGAAGTCTTTCGAAAGAGAGATGGAAGCCTGAACCGTTGTTGTGTACATGCACTCGAATGATCTGTGAATAGGGGTGAAAAGCTTATCTAATTTGGCGATGGCTGGTTCCTGCTGAAATATGCCTTCGTATAGTCTTGTTTAGTTAGTTAACGGTGTAAAGTACGGATAAAACTCGCAGGAGCTAATGCTTACGGAGTTTTTTCCAACTCAGAAATTGTTAATTGCTTAGAACAAGAAACAGGGTCAGTATGTAAGATACTGTTCCGAGAGTGGAATAACACAGACTAAAGTTAAGGTCCTAAAATTTATGCTAAGTGTATCGAAAGGTGTCTTGAACCTGAGACACTGGGGATGTAAGCTTAGAAGCAGCTATCATTTAAAGAAATCGTAACAGATCACCTATTGAGGTCCAAGGCCCTGAAAATGGACAGGGCTAAAGCATAATACCGATACTTTAGAGGCACTTATAAAAGTGTTCTGGTAAGCAGGCGTGTAAATTGTACAGAATTTCTTTCTAAAGAAAGAATGGAACGATTTGCAATGAAAATCCTGGTAATAGTAGGATGTGATTTTTCTGAGAATGAAAAATGTCGTAAGAGCAAGGTTTCCTTGGCAATATATGTTAGCCAAGGGTTAGTCAGTACCTAAGTTGTATCTTAACTGAGTACAACGATGGACAACAGGTTAATATTCCTGTACTAATTGAATTTTATATAGTATTATTTTGCTTTTGGATAAGTAAGCACTTGAAAGAGTGTTTTAATAAAGAAAACTGTCAAGGGTAATCCTTAGACGCAGATATAATTTATTAAACAAAATTACTGATTCCGAGAGCCAGTGAAAATGTTATACTCTTAATTCAGTTGGCTGTACCCATAACCAGCACTGGTGCTCTAGCTTAATAGGCTAAGACATGAAAGGGAAAACCAATTAAGGGAATTCGGCAAGTTAGTTCTGTAGCTTCGGCTGAAGGAATGTCTATTTTTGTTTTTTCAGAAATGTAGATGCATTAATAGATCACAGTAACAAGGACGGCCCGACTGTTTACCAAAAACGTAGCCAAGTGCTAATCTGAAAAGACGTGTATACTTGGTGAGACCTGCCCAGTGGTGGTGTCTAAAACTCCTTTTCAAGGGAGCTAAGGTCCATCAAACGGCGGAGATAACTATGATCTTCTTAAGGTAGCGCAATACCCTGTCGTATGAATTGCGACTTGCATGAATGGTTTAACGAGGTTGTCACTGTCCCTAATTGGAGCCTTCTGAATATACTTCGTGGTGAAAAGGCCACGGACGCCTAGTGGGAAGCTGAGACCTTGTGGAACTTTACTGCAACTTGTTGTTGTAATCTTAAGAGAAATGCATAGCATAAGTAGGAGCGTCGAAGCTGTTATTTCGGTGACAGTGGAGCAAACATGTAATACTACTCATTTTTTTTAAGATTGCTTACTCTATATGAAGACAGCAGCAGGCGGGCAGTTTGACTGGGGCGGTGCCCTGCCGAAAAAATATCGGTAGGACCCAAAGACAAACTCATCCAGCTTGGAAATCTGGAGTTGAGTGTGAGGGCAAAAGTTTGTCTAACTGTATTTTGAACAGCAAGAAATGCAGAGGAGAAATCCGGGCCTAGTGAACCCACGTGCTTTTTTAATAGAAGCCGTGTCTGATAGAAAAGTTACCCCAAGGATAATAAGCTTGTCGCCCCCGATAGTCCATATTGACGGGGCGGTTTGGTGTTTCGCTGTCGGCTCTCCCTAACCTGCGCGTGCAGAAGCGTGCAAGGGTGTCGGAGTTCACGCATTAAAAGGGATCGTTAGCTGGGTTAAGAACGTCGTGAGACAGTTTGTATGATATCTACTAGGTGTGTTATTGTCTGAGTGGAACAAGTTTTTAGTACGAGAGGAACGAAACCTGGGTGCCTCTGGTGAGCAGTTGTCAATTGGCAGGCTGCATAGCTACGCACTAAATGAATAAGAGCTGAATGCATCTAAGCTCGAAGTCATCCGCAAAACGAGACAATTAAAGCCGTCAAAGAAGATGACGTTGATAGAGTTGTTGTGTAAGATTCAAGTTTCTGGTGAGGCGAGAATTTCAGCATACAACCACTAAAAGCTTCAATTGTAGTATTTTCTAAATATAAAAAATATTTCTCTTACTGTTTATTGATTTGTTTTTACAGTCCAAAATTTTCAATAAAGTTTTCAATAACTTTATATTCTTCTAAGAATTCATTCCCTCTTGGAGTTATACAAAACATCTTTTTATCTTTTTTATCAATATCTAATTTAATAAATCCCTTACTCGTTAATTCATTAATATATTCCTTAAACATTTGAGGAGATAAATTAGAAGCATACAATAATCTGGTCGGTTTTATCTTTCTATTTTCTCTAACTGCTTTGAGAATATCCCTAATTACATCTAATCTTTCCCTTTTCCTTGCCATCTTATTTCCCTCCTGTTACTTTAATTACACCATATAAGAATAATAAGAAAATAACTATATTTATTAGATAAACATTTGTTAAGACTCCTTTATTCCAATCAAGAAATGATGCTACAAGAAAATTCAATACCCATGTAATAAGACTTAAAATCATTGCAATAAAATAGAGTTTAAGAAATTTATGTTGTCTCCCATTTTTTTTATAATTAATATAACTTATAACTGATGCAAGAACAAAAATAATGATTTGTGAAGAAAACATAAAATAATATGTTTGCCATATATAATCTAAGAAAACAATTATAAAACTCATAAAATAAAAAAGGAAAATCTTTGTATTGAATAATGAACTATTATAATTAGTTTTAGAACTTTCAAATCTCTTCCATAAAAGACTGTATAGTAAAAAAAATCCCCCCATAACAAGAAAATATTCAAATAAAATATTTATTACAAAATAATAATTTGGATTATCTAAGAAAAATGCTCCAAAAAGATATCTAATTATAAATGCAATCCCATAAAAAAAGAAAGCATTTCTAAAATATCTAATTCCTTTATGTAAACTAAGACGAAAAAGTTTATTAGTTTTAAGGACTATTACAAAACATATAAGTGCTATTATTAATCCATAAAATATCTTAAGTAATTCCTTATTCTCTATAATCCATGAATACATATAATTTTTATTTTTTCTAATTATTTAAGGTTTATGTATTGGAAGAGGTATAGAGGATTGCTATATATTTTCACTTCTCATCGTTTATAAAGAGATTTTATCTAAAATAACTATGAAAAGAGAGAGAAAATATTCTAATATCTTCCCTCTCTTAACCTCATTTCACCCATCTCGAAAGAGGGGTTAGAAAAACTAACATGATGGCTGAATTTTAAATTCAAAAATCTCGTTATAACTAACCCCTTTTTCAACATACTCATAAAAAAATAAAAGGTGACAAAATGGAACAAGATCCCCCCTAATAAAAAAAATTGTAATTTACTAATGAAAAAACCAAAGAGTTTTTAAATAGTAAATTATCTATATCTCTGTAAGTTGGGTAGTTAATTTCGGGACTTACGTTTTTAGATAAACAGATTTTGTTTAATATCAAAATCTAGTTCTGAGGAAGGTTCGCCCACCCTTGATAATTTATCAAGACAAGTCATCCTTGAAAAAGGACTGCTGTAAGGTAGAGCTCTGTTACAGAAACGACACAGCTTGCTTTGAGTTATGAATCATGCGAGAAACTTTGAAAAGCAAGATTTGATGAGACGAGCATCTTGACTGGTGCAAGGCCATATGAGCCGCATAGTCAAATATTAACACGAACTATTCGATACAGAGATTAAAATCTCTGTCCCTAAAACTCTCACGAGTTTTTGGTTACGAAGTTCGACAGAAGGCGACCTATTCCTAACTTACATTCTTTCTAAAGATTTAAAAAAGATTTCTAACTTTATTTTTAGAAGGGAATGTAGCTCAGGGGGAGAGCACATGACTGAAGATCATGGTGTCGAGGGTTCAAATCCCTCCATTCCCATTTCAAAACTTTTATAAACAAGTTTAATTTAATTATAAAAAGAGAAAATGAGAGAAGATTTTGAAACAGCAGTAAGTTATATTATAGGAATAATTAGCATAGTCTTAGCATTTTTTACTCCACTTGCAGGATTAATCTTAGGAATTATTGGACTTAGACTAAGTAAAAGGCAAAAATCAGAATTATCAAAAAAAGCTAAAAGATATAATACCCTTGGAATAATTTTAAGTTTAATCTTCTTTATTATTACAATTATTATCACAATTTACTTAACAAAGCAAGGAATAAATAATCTCCCTAATTTTCCTATAGCATAAAATGAAAAACAAAACAGCTGCAATGGAGATGAGTGTAGGAATTATTGTCACAATAGTTCTATTAATGACTGTTTTAATCCTCGGATTAGTCTTAGTAAGAACAATTTTTACAACTTCTATTGAAAATATAGATAGTATTGATCAGGCTGTTAAGGGAGAAATTAATAAGCTATTTGCAGAAGATGATACAAGAAAAGTTGTTATCTATCCTCCTACCAGAAAGATTGCAATAAAAAAAGGAAATCAAGAGTATTTAGGATTTGGTTTTGCAATAAGAAATGTTGGTATTAAAGAAGGTACTTTTCAATATAGAGTATCAGTAAATGATCCTGATTTAAGAAATAAATGTAAAATAAATGCAGAAGAAGCAGAAAGTTGGATTAAGGTTGGTGGAAGTGGAAATATAGATATTAATGCTGGAAGTTCAATGGATGAACCTGAATTTGTAAGATTTTTGATTCCTGAAAATGCCCCTCCATGTATAATTAGATATGGTATTGATGTTGAAAAAGATGGAGAGCAATACGGAAGTACTCTAAGTGTAGATTTAGAAATAGAAGCAGCATAGTTTAATTTTTAAATTAGTCTTTCTTAAACTAATTATGCCCTTAAAATTATATAATACTTTAACTAGAAAAAAAGAAATCTTTAAACCTATTCATAAAGATAAAGTTAATATGTATGTTTGTGGACCTACTGTTAATGATATTCCCCATTTGGGCCATGCAAGACAACAAATTTCTTTTGATGTACTCAGAAAATATTTAATCTTTTTGGGATATAATATAAAATTTATTTCTAATATAACTGATATTGAAGATAAGATAATTGATAAGGCTAATGAACTTAAGGAAAATATTGAAAAATTAACGAAAAGGAATATGAAGGCACATATGGAGGATTATAGAAAAATTGGTGTTAAGAAACCAGATATTCAACCAAAGGCAACAGAATATATTAAAGAGATGATTGATGTGATAGAAAAATTAGAAAAAAAAGGATATGCATATATAATTGAAGATGATGGAGTTTATTTTGATATCTCCAAGTTTAAAGATTATGGAAAACTATCTCATCAAGATATTAAGAAACTAAAGGTTGGAATTAGGGTAAAAGTTAAAGATAAAAAAAGAAATAAGGAGGATTTTGTTTTATGGAAATTTTCAAGACCCTCTGAACCAAAGTGGAAATCTCCTTGGGGAGAGGGAAGACCTGGATGGCACATTGAATGTTCTGCAATGTCTGCTTCTATTCTGGGACTCCCCTTAGATATTCATGGAGGAGGACAGGATTTAATATTTCCTCATCATGAAGATGAAATTGCCCAAAGTGAAGCAGCATATGATAAAAAATTTTCTAATTATTGGGTGCATAATGGGATGGTTAATGTAGATAGAGTGAAGATGAGTAAAAGTTTAGGAAATTTTAGAACAATTAGGGATTTGCTAAAATATTATTCTGGTAATACTATAAGGTATTTTGTAATGTCGAGCCAGTACAGGAAACCGGTTGATTTTTCAAAAAAGACAATGGATAATGCAAGAAACTCATATAAAAGATTGAAAAATATTATTTCTGAAATAAAAGACGACAAAAAAACAAATAAAGAATATTTAGAAAAGTTCAAGAAAGTAATGGATGATGACTTAAATACTCCAAAAGCACTTCAAGTCTTATGGAATCTAGTTCGTGATAAAAAAGCTAAAGGAAAATATCAAACAATAAAAAAGATGGATGAAGTTTTTGGATTTGATTTATTAAAAAAAGAAAAAATAGAAATCCCAAAAAAAGTAAAAGAACTTGTTAGAGAAAGAGAGAAAATTAGGAAAGAGAAAAATTGGGAAGAAGCAGATAAAATAAGAGAGAAAATAAAAAAACTAGGATATTCTTTAGATGATACTAAGGATGGAATTGTTGTAAGGAAGCTAAAAAAATATTAAATGAACAATTAATTGGAGACAAAGAATATATTAAGCAGGTTTTTGAAAGATAAAGTTTATTAATAAGAGAGATATTAAACTTATAAAAGATGGTAAAGAAATCAGGATACAAAAGTTTTATTAATTTAAAATATAAGCCTAAGAAAACAGACCTTATCTGTCAATTCAAAGTTACTCCGGCTAAAGGTTATAATTTTAAGGATGTTGTTAGTATGGTTGCTGGAGAGAGTTCTGTTGGAACATGGACAGAGGTTAAAACAATGAACCCAAAGATTGGGAAGACTCTTACTCCAAAAGTCTATTATTTAGATACAAAAAATAAGAGATGTAGAATTGCTTATCCTATTGAACTTTTTGAACTTGGAAATTTACCTGAGATTATGTCGTCTATCGGAGGGAATATTTATGGGATGAAATCTGCTAAAGGGTTACGTTGGGAAGATATTGAAATCCCTAAAAAAATGTTAAAAAGTTTTAAAGGACCTCGCTATGGAATTAAAGGTATTAGGAAATACTTAAAAATTAAAAAAAGACCTTTAGTTGGAACAATTGTTAAACCAAAGGTTGGATTAACAGAATCTCAACATGCAAAAGTTGCTTATGAATCATGGTTAGGAGGATGTGATATTGTAAAAGACGATGAGAATCTAACCAATCAAAATTTTAACAAATTTAAAAAAAGATTTTTATTAACAATTAAATTATTAAAAAAAGCTGAAAAAGAAACAGGTGAAAAAAAAGTCTATTTAATTAATTGTACTGCAGAAACAAAAGAGATGTTAAAACGAATTAAGTTTGTTGAAGATAATGGAGGAAATTATATTATGCTTGATATTATAACTCTTGGATGGGGAGCTTTACAAACTGCAAGAAATTTTACAAAATTGCCAATTCATGCACATAGAGCAGGCCATGCTATGTTTGATAGAGATTCTAGACATGGGATGGCTATGGAAGTTATAGCACAATTAGCTAGAATGATTGGTGTAGATACACTTCATATTGGAACAGCTTATGGGAAAATGAGTGGGGGGAAAAAAGAAGTTCTCCATATTGAACAAGAAATAGAATCTTCTTTTACTAAAGAAACAAAAGAAAATCTAAAACAGAGATGGTATGGAATCAAACCTATCTTTGGAGTTGCATCCGGAGGAGTTTATCCTCAAATTGTCCCCCAAATTATCAAATTTATGGGAAATGAGGTTGTAATTCAGGCAGGAGGCGGAATTCATGGCCATCCAAAAGGGAGTATTTCTGGTGCAAAAGCAATGAGACAAGCAGTTGATGCGGTTATAAAAAACAAAAGTTTAAATGAATATTCAAAAACACATAAAGAGCTTAAAGAAGCTCTAAACAAGTGGAAAAAATGAAATTTAGAGAAATAATTACTAAATCTGGAACCCATATCTTAGCAGGAAAAGATGCAAAAAATAATGAAGAACTTGTTAAAATAACAAAACCATCAGAGGAAGTTTTCCATACTGTAAAACCTGGAAGTCCATTTGTTAAAATTGTTGGTAAACCTAAAAGAGGAGATATCAAAAAAGCAGCAATATTTTGTGCTAAATATAGTAGGGATTGGAAAAAAAATAAAAAAGATGTGAAAATACATAGATTTAAAGGGAAGGATATTTATAAAAAAGATTATATGGAGATTGGAACTTTTGGTGTAAAAAAGTTTAAAATTATTAATATTAAAAAAGAAGACCTACTAAAATGAAAACAATAGGACAAAGACAGTTAGGAAAAAATGGAATAACAACTAATTTCATTGAAACATTAAAAAATAATTTTAAAAATTATGAAAATATTAAGATCTCTGTTCTAAGAAGTGCAGGACATGAAAAAAGTAAAGTAAAGGAATATTCCGAAGATATCTTAAGAAAATTAGGGAAAAATTATACATCAAAAATTATTGGATTTACAATTATTATAAAAAAATGGAGAAAACCAGTCAGATAAATTTATAAACTTCTTTTCTCCTTAATTTCTAAGTTAAATGGTTTAACTTATCTAACATCGAAAGATGTGACATATATTAAAATGGCAGTTTATGATATTGATGCTCAAGAATATAATTTAAAATTAGCTGAAAGCTTGAAAAAAATCCCTGAATTTAATCAACCAGAATGGTCTATATTTATAAAAACAGGACCTGCAAAAGAGAGGCCTATAGAAGACCCTGATTTCTGGCATAAACGGGCTGCAAGTATCCTAAAGCAAATTTATAAAAATAAAATTCTAGGAGTAAATAAATTCCGAACAAAATATGGAAGTAAAAAAAATAGAGGTTATGCTCCTGAAAAATTTAGAAGAGCAGGAGGGAAGATAATTAGAACTATTTTACAGCAATCTGATAAAGCAGGATTTACTGAAATTGCAAAAGCAATTAAGGGCGTGAAAGGAAGAAAACCAGGAAGACAATTAACAGAAAAAGGTAAAGAATTCTTGGAGGGAATAAAATGAAAATATATTCTAGAGATTATATAATCTCTGAAAACATTAGTAGAAAAATAATAGAATATTATAGACATAGAATCTTGGATAAGAGTATTTATTTTGGGAGAGGATATATTGGTTTTACTAATAATAAAAGAATTATAGAGATTAATACACTTTCAAAGAATAGAAATCAACTAATTAAAGCTAAATTAGAAGATGAATTTAATTTTAAACTAAAAACTGCATAAAATGCCAATTAAAAATCAAAATAAAAAAATAAAACTAGCAAAAAAAGCAAGACAAACTAAGTGGGCTCCTGTTTGGGTTGTCTTGAAAAAATTTGGAATGGGCAAGAAAATTCATCCTTCATCTATAACTAAATACAAGCGTTCTTGGAGAAGAACTAAACTTCATATTAAACCAAGAAAACAGAAAAAATCACATCTTGGATAAAATGGAAGATAAAGAAACAAAAACAGAGAAAATTGAAAGAGAATACATAATCCCTCTAAGGGAAAAATGCAGAGTTGTCCCAAGATATAAAAAAGCAAACAAAGCAATAAAAACAATAAAAGAATTCTTAGTTAGACATATGAAGATAAGAAATAGAGATTTGAAAAAAGTTAAAATTGATAAATATCTAAATGAGGTAGTCTGGTTTAGAGGGATAAAAAAACCTCCTGCAAAAATTAAAGTTAAAGCAATAAAAGAAGGAGATATTATAAAAGTAGAACTTTTTGAAATACCTAATAAATTAAAATTCAAAAAAGCTAGACTTGAAAAGAGAGAGAGAAAGGCAGAAGATAAAATTGAGAAGAAAAAAGATATTGTTAAACCTGAAGAAAAAACAGATGAAGAAAAAAAGGAAATTGAAGAAAAGAAAGTAGAAGAAAAAGAAAAGAAAGCAGCAGTAGTTGAAGAAGGTAAAAAAATAGAAAAGGCAGCTGCAAAACAGGTAAAACATAAGGTTGGAGGAAAAACAAAACAACCAAAACATCAGATTAGAAAAGCTTTAGCAAAATAGATTTTTATACTTAATAATTCTTAGAAAGTTATGGTAAATTTTCAAAATAAAGATATAAAAGAGCTTCTAGAATTTGGAATAATCAATATTGATAAATCGTCTGGTCCAACATCATTTAATATTTCTGATTTTGTAAGAAAAAAATTAAATTTAAGAAAAACTTCTCATTTTGGTACTTTGGATCCAAAAGTAACAGGAGTTTTACCCATTGCATTAAATAGAGCTTGTAAACTTACAGGATATTTCTTAGGAGAAGATAAAGAATATATTGGAGTTATGAGGATTCACGAGGATATCTCCTTAGATAAAATTAAGAAAACAATAAAAGAGAAATTTCTCGGGAAAATTAAACAAACTCCTCCGGTGAGATCTCGTGTAAAAAGGCAAGAGAGAATAAGGGAAATAAAAAAATTTAATATCTTAGAAAAAAATGGAAAGAATATATTATTTCATGTTGAGTGCGAAGGTGGAACTTATATTAGAAAAATTTGTAGTGACTTGGGAGATTATATGAAAATTGGGACTCATATGTTGGAATTAAGGAGAATTCGTGCAGGAATTATTAGAGAACATGATAAAAAATACCCTTCTATCAACCTATATGAATTTCTCCAAGCTGTTGATGAATATAAAAAGGGGAATGAAGAGTTATTGAAAAGAATGATTATTCCTGCGGAGATTATAACCCAATTACATCCAATAATCAAAGTTAAGGAGAGAGAAGTAAAAAGATTATTAACTGGAAAACCTATTTTTAAGGAAGATTTGACTAGAAAAGAGAAAATGGAAACTGGGAAAATTATCTGTGTTTTTTCAGAAGAAAGATTTATAGGGATGTATAAAGTTACTAATAATGGAGATATTTTTGCAAAATCAGAATTTGTAATGCAACCTATAAAATGAAACACTTTATATATTTTTCAAGAAATGCATCAACTACAGGGAATTTTAAAGATTTAATGAAAGCTGGACGAATGGATATTGTTATTCACTCAATAATTCAGGGGTTATTTTTATCTAATAGTTTTAGAGAAGATGTTAAAATGCATTTGGTTTTTTATGGTATGCCTGACCCTCCAAAACATATTGAAATACAAGTAACTCCTGACTTGGAGATTAGTAAGAAAGATGTTGCTAATTTAATTAAGAAAATTCTATATAAGTATAAAAAGGATAAAAAAACAGAAGTTTTTCCAAAATGTTTTATTGAAAAAAAGAGTTTTTTAAAAGTAATTGAAGAACTAATTAATGAAGATAAAGAGATTTTTATTTTAGACAAATCAGGAGTTGATATTAGAAAAGCAGAGATTTCTAATAATTGTGCTTTTGTCTTGGGAGATCACGATGGTTTACCAAAAAAAGAATTAAGAAGATTAAAGAAGATAGCAAAACCCATCTCTATTGGTCCAAAAACATATTTTTCAAGTCAAACGATTGCAATTGTTAATAATGAACTTGATAGAAGAAACATATAAAAGAATAATAAAATAACTAAATACTATGAAGACTGATTAGAAATATGAGAAATTATAATATAGAACAAATCTATTTTAATCATGTTAAAAAGACTCCTTATTTAACTTTTGAAGAAGAAAGAAAACTTGGAGAAAGAAAAGATAAGGGGAATAAGTATGCTTTTAAGAAACTTGTTGAGTCAAATTTAATGCTAGTTGTGAGTATTGCACATAAATATAATATTAATAGAAAACACTTAAATCTCTTTGATTTAATACAAGAAGGAAATCTGGGATTAATAAAAGCAGTAACAAAATTTGATCAAACAAAAGGATATAAATTTTCTACATATGCAACATGGTGGATTAGACAAGGTATAACTAAGGCTATACTAGATTATGATCACACAGTAAAAGTTTCTGCTAGAATACAAGGGATGAAAAATAAAATTATAAAATATAAAATAGAATTTATAACAAAAGAAAAGAGAAACCCAACTAATAAGGAAATTTGTGAGAATACTGGAATTAATCTAAAAATAGTGGAAAAAATAATTAATAGATATTCTCAATTAGAAATCTCATTACAAGCTCCTATAAATGGAAAAAATAATACTATTAAAAAGCCAGTAGAATATTTTATTAAAAGTGAACTAGAAGTAAATGATGAAATACTTATAGAGTATATAAAATTAACAAAGACGATGGATAAATTGCTTAAAACACTTTCACCAACAGAAGAAATGGTTTTAAGAAGAAGATTTGGAATCTTTAAGAATTATAAGATGCAGGGTAAAAATGGAAACTTAGCAGAAATTGGCAGGGACCTTAATCTTACAAGAGAGAGAATTAGACAGATACAAAAGAAGGCATTAGAAAAGATGAACCATATCTCAAGAAGAAGAGAATTAGAAGCATTTGTATAATCCCCAATATAACTTCTCAACAATAAAAAACAATATAAACTCGCCCAATTTCTTTTTCTTATAAAAATGGGTGAAAAGGCAATAAAAGATAAATGCGGGGTTTTTGGAATATTTGGAGTTGATAATCCTGCAGAATATACTTATCTAGGATTGCATAATATCCAGCATAGAGGTCAAGAAACTTGCGGGATTGTAACATCTTCTGAAGAAAAAAAAGAATCAAAGGGAAAATTCAAACAATACCATGGCAAAGGTATAGTTAATGATGTTTTTAATGAAAAAATTCTTGAGAAATTAAATGGAAGAGCAGCAATAGGACATGTTAGATATTCAACAAGAGGAGGGTCGTCTCTTAATAATGCCCAGCCAATAATTGTAAGCACAAAAAATGGAGTTATTGCAATAGCTCATAATGGACAATTTGCAAACTATAAAAGATTAAAAAGAGAACTTATAGAAAAAGGAAGTATCTTCAAAACAACAAGTGATACTGAAATTGCTCTTCATAAATTCTCAAAATCTAATGCTGATTCAATAAAAGAGAATATCTATGAAGCATTTAAAGATATAAAACCATCTTATTCAATTGTTATGCTTACTAAAAAAGAGCTTATTGGATTAAGAGACTCTTCTGGTGTTAGACCCTTGGTTATTGGTTATATTGAAGATAAAGATGCATATGTTTTAGCTTCTGAAAGTGTGGCATTCGATATTATTGGTGCAAAATATATAGGTGAAGTAAAATCAGGAGAAATAGTAATTATTGATGACAATGGATTAAGAAGAGAACAACTTTTTAATCCTGGGAAACAACAAAGGTGTATTTTTGAATGTATCTATTTTTCAAGACCAGACTCCTTTGTTTTTAGCAAAGATATAACAATAAGTGTCGCAAGAAAAGAATTTGGACGACAAATTTATCGAGAATGCCCTGTTGATGCTGATGTAATTATCCCTGTTCCTGATTCGAGTATTGATGCGGCTCTTGGTTATAGTTATGAATCAAAAATCCCTTTTGATTGGGGTTTTGTAAGAAATCATTATATTGGAAGAACTTTTATTCAACCAACACAAACAAAAAGAGATGTAGGAGTAATAAAAAAATTTAATCCTAATAAGTCAATAGTAGATGGAAAAAGGGTTGTTGTAGTTGATGATTCTATTGTAAGAGCAAGTACATTAAAAAAACTTATTAAATTATTGAGAAAATTTGGAGCAAAAGATATACATGTTGCAATAAGTTGTCCTCCTTATAAATATAGTTGTTATTTGGGTATAGATACTTCTGAAAAGGAAAAATTAATTGCAAATGAAAAATCAATAGAAGAAATAAAAAATTTTATTGATGCTGACTCCCTTCATTATTTAAGTAAACAAGGTATGTTAGACAATAAATATCTAAGAGAAGGTGGATTTTGCACTTATTGTTTTGATGGAGAAGAAGTAATTAAAAGAGAATAGATTTCAACAAAATTAATAAACTATAGCCAGCTATCTTTTCTATGAAAAAGTCTGTAAGATTATATATTGATGGAACAGTGCAAGGAGTTTTTTTTAGAGCATTTATTAAAGAAAATGCAGAAAGATATAATGTTAAAGGTTTTGTTAGAAATCTAGAAGATGGAAGAATTGAAGCATTTTTAGAAGGAAATTCTGAAGATGTCAATAAGATTATTGAATTATGTAAAAAAGGTCCAAAACATTCACAAATAAAAAACATTGAGATTAAACTAGAAAGATTCCAAGATTTTAAAGTGTTTAAAGTTTTGCATATATAATATTATGATATACACAAATTCTGATGGGGGTGCAAGAGGTAATCCGGGACCAGGGGCAATAGGTGTTATTGTAAGACAAGATGGAGAAATTCTTACAAAATATAGTTCAAAAATAGGGGATAATGTTACAAATAATATTGCAGAATATGAGGGTTTAATTAAAGCTCTTGAACTTGCTTCAGAAATAACTACTGATGAAGTTACTTGTCTTTTAGATTCTGAATTGGTAGTAAAACAACTCTTAGGAAAATATAGAGTTAGAAATCCTAGATTACTTGAATTATTTTTAAAAGTCCAAAAAATCCAGGAGAAATTTAAGAAGATTATTTACAAACACGTCTCACGATGGGACACTTACCAAATCATAGTTGATGAATTATTAAATAAAGAATTAGATAAACACGGACATACCCGATATAGGAAATAATTTAAACTAAAATCTTCTAATCTAAATATGGGTCGTGAAGATCAAATAATTAAAGAGAGGTTGAGAAAACTTAAGGAATTAAGGGAAGAAGGAATAAATCCTTATCCTAATAAGTTTGATAAAAAACAAACTTGTCTAGAATGTTCAAAATCCAAGATAGGAACAAAAGTCAAAACAGCTGGAAGATTAATGACTAAAAGAGATTTAGGAAAAATTATTTTTTGTACACTAAGGGATGAGCTTGGACAAACACAATTAGTTCTACGAGATAAAGAAACACCCAAAAAAGAAAAAAAGTTTTTTAAAAAATACGTTGATTCAGGGGATTTTGTGGGAGTTCAAGGAGAAATAATAAAAACAAAAACCGGAGAGATTTCAATCTTGGTAAAAAGAATAGAATTGCTCTCAAAATCAATTTTACCTCTGCCAGAAAAAAGAAAAGGAATTCAAAACGATGAAGATAGGTACAGAAAAAGATATCTAGATATTTTGATGAATCCTGAAGTAAAAGAAATGTTCATAAAAAAATCAAAATTCTGGAATACAATTAGAGGATTCTTAATGGGCAAGGGTTTTTTAGAAGTTGAGACCCCTATCTTAGAGAGTTCTGCAGGAGGAGCTTCTGCAACTCCTTTTTCAACTCATCATAATGCACTGGATCTTGACGTGTTTCTAAGAATTTCCATGGGAGAACTCTGGCAAAAAAAATTAATGGTTGCAGGTTATGAAAAAACTTTTGAGATTGGAAGACAGTTCAGAAATGAAGGAATGGATATGGATCATTTACAAGACTATACTCAAATGGAATTTTATTGGAGTTATGCAAATTATCGAGATGGAATGAAATTAGTTGAAGAAATGTACAAAAAAGTTGCTAAAGAAGTCTTTGGAACTTTGAAATTTGAAACTTATGGCTATAAACTTGATTTAGGAAAAAGATGGGAAGAATATGATTTTGAAAAAGTAATAAAAAAATATACAAAAATAGATATCTACAAAACAACTGAAAAAGAAATTGAAAAAAAATTAAAAGAATTAAAAGTAGAGTATGATCCAAGAGTCAATAAGTGGAGGCTCATTGATGTTTTATGGAAATATTGTAGAAAAAAATTAACTGGCCCAGGGTTTTTGGTTGGTCAGCCTGTAGAAATTGAACCTTTGGCAAAAAGAATTCCAGAAGATCCAAGAAAAGTTCAGGAATTTCAAGTTATAATTGCTGGAACGGAGATGGGAAAAGGATATAGTGAACTTAATGACCCAATTGACCAGGAAGAAAGATTCAAAACACAAGCAGAATTAAAAAAAGCCGGGGACACCGATGCCCAAGAACATGACAAAGATTTTGTTGAAGCATTAAAACAGGGTATGCCCCCAACTTGTGGCTTTGGAGTCTCAGAAAGATTATTCTCATATTTAGCTGGCAAACCAATAAGAGAATGCGTGATTTTTCCTTTAATGAAACCAGAAGAAAAAGGAGGTTAAAATGCCATTAATTGTTAAAAGTAATATAAAAAAAGTTGTAAAGGAATTGGATAAAGAAAATGCAGTTTCAAGTGTTGCAGAAGAAGTTAGTATAGCTCTTGAAAGAAAAACAGAAGACCTCCTGATTAATGCAATAAAAAGAGCAAAGGCAAATGGAAGAAGAACTCTACAGGCAAGAGATTTATAACTAAAATGCCGAAAAATAAAGCAAAAGGAAGTAAAGCTGAAAGAGAATTATTCCAGAAATTTATTGATGACGGAAGATATCGTATTGGGAGAATAGCTGGATCAGGAACAATGGAAAACGCGGATTGTGATTTAATTGCAGGGAAAAAAGGGAAAAAATTCGCAATTGAAGTTAAGTCAAGTAAAAAACCAGTAAAATATATTTCTAAAGAGCAAATAAATAATTTTATTGTTTTCTCTGAGATTTTTGGACTTAAACCAATTATTGCATTAAGATTTAATCGAGAAGGGTGGTTGTTTATTAATCCTAAATATTTAAGAGATACTGGAAAAAATTGGGTTATCACATTAAAAGAAGCACAAAAAAAAGGAAAAAAATTCTCGCAGTTTTTTAAGTGATTAACAAGTAATTCTAGCAACAATCTTACTAGCAAAAGGAGATATAATTAAAGCTATTGGAAAAGCTATAATAAAACCTACAAGAAATGCCTCAGCCCAAATAGTTAAAAAATTAGGGGCAAAACCCATGTTTACTAATACCATTGCAAAAGACATCACTAAAGACATCATAAAACCCATTATTAATCCGAATAGTAAAGGGGCATATCTTCTTGATAAAGGTTTCATATCCTCTATAAAATATAATTATATATAAATATTTCTCAATAACAATGCTTAAAAATAATCTAACTTTTATAACTATAATGAGATACTTATTAGTAATTTTGTTTGTTTTAATTATTCCAAACATTTCTGCAGTAATTATTTCAGAAATTATGTATTCTCCAAATTTTGATGAAAACTACAATGAATGGGTTGAAATATATAATGAAGGGTCGGATGTTGATTTAAGTAATTGGAGTTTGTGTGGCAAAGATATCTTAGAAGGCTATATAGATCATAATGAAGCTGAAGCTCTAAAAAATGAAGGAGGATTAATCTTGACTGCTGGAAGTTATGCTATTATCACAGATGGGGGCAGTGGAACAGAAGTTTATTCAAATTTTGATGTTTCCGGGTTAGCATTACATGTAGACGCAGCAAGCCTATGTGGAAGACTTTCTAATACTGGAAAAGAGATTTCTTTAGAAGACAATCAAGAAAGTTTAATTGATAGTGTTGCATATAGTCCTGATTGGGGTGCACAAGACAATAATAATAGTTTGCAGTTTGACGGGGAATGGTGTGAAGCTATATCAACTCCTGGAAATGAAAATAATTGTGGAATAGAAGAAATTCAAGAAGAAATAACAGAAACAGAATCACCAGAGATTGTTGAAGATTCTAATGAAATCCTTGAAGAAGTAATATCTAACGAAATTGAAGTATCTGAAGAAATAGAGGAGGATGTCAAAAAAGAACTAACTGGTTTATCTATTGAAGAAGATAAACCGGAAAATATTGAATTAAGTATAATAAAACTAAATCCAAAAGACATAAAAACTGAAGAGAATAAGGAATATTTAGGTATAGAAAGTTATGCAATGTATGGATTTGTATCTTTTTGTATATTGCTTACTATTCTTTTTATATTTAGGAAAAATAAGTTTAATAAAAATGAGTTTAATTAGTCAAGAAACAAAAAATATCAGAGTAATGATGGTAATTGAAGTCCTAGGAAGACCTCCGAAACATTTAGAGAAAACTTTAAATGATATAATTAGTAAAATTGATAATGAAAAAGGAGTTAGTGTTAAGACTAAAAAAATAAATAAACCGACACTTGTAAAAGATCAAAAAGATTTTTATACAAATTTTGTTGAAATCGAAGTTGAAATCGAAGAAATATTATCTCTTGCAATATTATTATTTAAATATATGCCTGCACATATTGAGATAATTCATCCTGAATTAATTGCCCTAACAAATAATGGTTGGAATGATATCTTAAATGAACTTACAAGAAGACTTCATGGGTATGATGAGATAGCAAGAGTAATCCAGGTAGAAAAGGGGATTTTAGAGAAGAGATTAAGAGATGTCCTTGAAAAAAATAAAAAATAATTATTTCTTTCCTTTAGCTATCTTTAATAAATCAATATCTTTTTTTGTCCCTCGGTATTTATTCTTAAAAAACCAATATAAAAATCCAATAATTAAAAGAACAATTATCCATCCAATTATTTTCCCTGTTGAACTTTCTTTTGCTTCACTGCATTCTCCTAAACAACAAACTCCATCTTTTGCATGTTTTGTTTCTCCAGAACATTCTAAATCACAAATAATTCCTTCAAGTTCTAAACAAGTAGCAGATGTTGTTGATACTTCTCCATCTGATGGGACATAATCTTTTAGAAAATCTAAATTAATTGCTAAGTAAGAATAGATAGTACTATTTTCATTTGATTCTTTAGCTATTATTTGCCCCTCAACTTGTTTTTCTTCATCATCAGATGACATAGTAAGTTCAATTTTAATACTAGAATCCTTTTTTAACTCATCAACTTCTTCTATTGAAAAAGAAACATATTGCTTTAATGAATCAGAAACAGATAAAGATATATCCTCTAATGTTTTCTTACCCGTATTTTCTAGATAAACTATTCTTGTAGTTTCTGAATTTGTAGACATAGAAACATTAAAAATAGAAGGTTCAAATCTAAAATCTCTTTCCTTATCTCCTGTTTTGTCTGAAAAAGTATAAATTGGAATTTCATATATTAGATTATTTGTACTTAATTCAATTATTTTATTTTGTCCTATATCTTCTAATTTAAAATATATCTTTTTAATTTCACCAGAGATTAATGTTACTACATCTTCATTTATATTTGACTTAATATTAATCTTTTCATTTTGCAAATTTTGGACAGTGATTTCAGAATCGTTTTCTGATATAATAAAACCAGGATTTATAAAAAAATCAGCTGTATCATTATTTATTGAAAAGTTTCTAACAATATCCTTGTAACTTACTTCTCTTCCATCCATATATTCTATGTCTTCTATGGATATTGAATAATCATTCTGGGTTTCTGGTAATAATGCATAAATATAAAATTCATTATCTATCTTTGCAACATTATACTCCATTGGAACTCTTACATGACCTCTGTAAAAAAATATATTTTCCTTGAGAATTGGTTTAATAAAGTTTCCAGAAACTTTTGCAATAAGAGTTTCTCCTTGCTTAAACTCAGATTTTATATCAAACTCAACTGATGAGATAATTGGGAAAACTAACAATAAAATCATTAAGATAATTATCTTTCTCATTTTTATAAAAGAAATCAATAGTTAATAAAGTTTTATTTACAAGGTAATTTCAAGATATCTTAATCTCTATTAATTTGATAGTAGTAACAAATAGGAAAATTTATAAAGGGTTTATACTCTAGAATAATATCGAATTTCATACTTGGAAGAGTGATGAAAGGAAATAAAAATAATATGAAAAACAATAAAAAACTAAGTGGATTACAAAAGTTAGGAGTAGCTGGTGCATTTGTTGCAGGAATTAGTGGAGGATTAATAAATAAAGTTTATGCTAAAGAAAATCCTTTAAGAGAAGACATTAAAAAAGTTGAAAGATTTGTTAGAGAAAACTATACTTCTAATGGAACTCAAATGTTTAATGGTAAACCAACTGATTTCTTTGAATATAAAGGGAAAAATTTTGAAGTAAATGTAAACGATTTTGGAGTATTAATAAAAAGTATGTATAAGAATAGTGAAAGAATTCTATATGATTCAAGAGAAAATAAACTTGGAACACTTGATTCCTTAACATTAGTAGAAGGTCATCCAAATAAAAGTGAACAATTACAATTGGAATTAGAAGCTTATGCAAGAAATAATCCTCAAATGATAAAAACACATATGGAAATGGAGAATATGATGATTAGGGGTGCTAAATTAGGTCCAAAACAAAAACTCTCTACTAATAGAACTTTATTTAAGAGAGGAGAAGATAATTCTATTTGGGGTTATGACTTTAGTAAACAAGAATTATTTAAGGATAAAAGATTTCTACCAAAGTTACAAAATATTCTTGCACAAGAAGTTAATTATATTAAGAAAAAAGTTTTAAAGAAATAATTTTTTATTCTTAAAAATTACACAATTATAGAGAATTTGTTTTTTTTTACCATCTCAAAACTTTATCCTTTTAACTTAAATTTATTTTTTATTTCCCCATCTCTTTAAGCTTTTTTAAAACTTCACCTAATTCTCCACTTTTTCTAACTGGATGAGCACTTCTTATGGGAGGCCTAGGGGGTTGTGGAGGTATCTTTCTTTGAATCATTCTTTGTGGTGGACTTCCCGGAGGATGTCCTGGTTTTGGTTTTCCTCCTCCAGCTCCTGATTTAAATTTATCAAATTTAGATTTTGCCTTAAACCAATAAGGCCTTAATTTATCTCTAAAAATTATTCCAAAAACAACTAAAATAATCAAAATTAAGAAAAACCATATCCAAAAATAATTTATGCTTGTTGAAGTCTTTTGAATACAACAAGTATCTGTACTAAAATCACATGAATATAGGGATTCTTCTTCATTATTAGCACATTTACCCTTGCATGTTCCAAAATTTGTTTTACACCCTGATTCTTCAATTGGCTCTCTACAATCTCCTCCAAAACAACAATCCTGTCCTAATTCTAAATCATATGTATCTTCGGTTCTTCCATTAATACAATCTTGATCTGAATTACAAATTTCTCCTCCCAATTCATTACAACTTTCTGTAGATCTTGGTTTATCACAACATTTAAAGAGTGCTGAACAAGAATATCCCTCAAGAATTTGTCCAGGACAATCTCCTCCAGACATACAATTATACCCTGCATCTTCACAATCAACATCAGACCCATCTCCGCCAACAACTCTTAATGGCCCTTTTGCCCAAACAGAATACAAGATAAATGCTGTACTTTTTACATTTCCATTATCCCAACATCCACTTGAATCTTGAGCTTCAAGTAACCAATTAATGGTATTTGTTTTTTCCTGAGCTTCTTCATATTGAAATGGATATAATGCAACAGCAGTATCATAAAATTTATCTCCTGATTCCATCCACCATTGACTAGATTTTTGTTTTAAAAGTAAATTATTACGATATTCGGGATAACCTGTTAGATAATATAAAAAGGCTTCTGGAAGAAATTGTGTATTGTCTTCATCATCTACCATTGTAACTAAATAAGGCATATAATGAGCTGTATCATAATCTAAAGAATTTAAAACTAATGCAGACCACAGACTTCCTTCATAATTACAAGACCCTCCTTCTTCAAAACATAAGGAATTAACTTTCTCGGTAGTTGTGCCTCCTGCTGCTGCTGAACTTGTTTCCTCTGAAACATGAATAGTTGAAGAAGTTATCTTTTTAAATAATAGTGAAGTGAGAAATGATTTATTACAAGATATCTCAAATTCATTATCATAACATGTTGGATTAACTTTTAACCAATAACGCCCATCAGAAGGAGTTAAACAATTTCCTGCTCCAGAATTTACTTTTTTATCATCTCCAACTTCTACTGAATAGGATGAACCTTCATAAGTTATTGAGCAAGTTGTTTTTTCTGAACTTTCAATTTGTAAAAGCCAATCAAGATTTGTTGGAGTTGTGTTTTGAGAAATAATCCATTCTTTTGCATCATTAATTCCCCCTCCTGTATTATCCAATGCTAAAATTGCTTGGGCAGTTGATTTTAAATTACAGTTAGAACTTGGCCAACATTCATCATTCATTGAATCATCCATAACTTCACTTTTACAATCTCCTACTGCAAGTAATGAAAAAATTCTTTCTTCTGGAGAAAGACTAGAACAACTATCTCTTACTTTTTCCTTAAGGCAATCTTGTGCCTTATTAACCTTACAAGATTCATCACATTCTTCAGAACTCTCTGCAATTACAAAAGAAATTAGAAATATAATCAAAACCGTAAATAAAAGCACCTTCTTTCTCATAATACCTATAATTAATTGTTGTTTTTAAAGATTTCTTAGATAAACCCCCTAATAGGAGATTATCAAATCTTAAATACTAATTTTAATTATCGTGTTATTTTATTCTTTGAACAAAAGAAGGATTAGATAATTTTATTTCTTAACTCTATCTTTAGACTTCTTATTATCAATTAAATTTCTCCTAATAACATAATTAACTGGATTTTTTATTAACTTGCAAAAATCGTTTGGAGAACAAATACCAATCCCCTGATAAAATTCTTTGCAATTTGGAGGCATTATAGTATTTTTTTTATAACTCCATAATACCTGAGATTTGATATACCCTTGTTTTAGAGGATATTCATTTTTATTATTCCAATCATCTATTCTTTTTTCTAACTCATCTCTATCCATCCCAATAGAGCGAAATAAATTTATTAAGACAAATAATGCTCTTTTCTTTCCATCACTAATTCCTTTTAATATATTTTGAATGCAAGGAGGAAAGTTTTTTTCTGATAAATTAATTAATTTAATTGGTTTGTAATTAAAATCTTTTTTTTCTTTTTTTTCGCTATCACCTTCCTTATACCAATCGAGTGCCTGCATTAAAAGTTCTGAAGCTTCTCCTTCTTTTGCATCTGGCATAAAATTCTTAATTTTTACTTTCATGGGGTCTGCATCTTTTAATTGAAAATCCTTTATTTCTTCAGGATTTATTACCACGCTTGCTAAAGCTGTTTTTTCATGAAGTGAATAAGGTGTTCTAAATAAATGTCTTGGAGAAACTAAAATAATATCCGGCATTACTTCTTTTGATGCTTGAAAATCTCTTATATATTTATTTGGTTTAGAAAGTTTAGTAATTTCTTCGATTAATTTCTTTTCTGTTTGTTTTATAATATATTTCACAATTATCCTTGGCCATTCTGGAAACATATTGGAAGTTTTTATTTCATTAATTTCCTTGGGAAAAGCAATCCATGGAATAATAATATGCAGGCCCTTTGATCCTGAAAATTTTACTCCAATGTTTTTAACTCCATGAAATTTTAACATATTAATTATAACTTCTGCAGAAATCCTGCTGTAATCAAAATACTTACTATCAATGTCAATTACTAAATCCCAACCAGTTCTTAATTCATTCATTTGTTTTTCATTTAACCCTGTAGATAAACTTAAGGGATCACTCCAAATCTCTTCTGAACAATGAAAGGATGTTGCTCCTTTTTTTACTAATTCAAAAACATCATTCGGGTACTCTAGAGAATCTGGTCTTTTTCCAAAACCTTCAAAATATCTTGGGGTAACCTCGCGATATCTTGAAAATTCATAAATTGCTTTTTGAACTTCGGGTTTTGAATAATAAAATTCAGTTATTTTTCTAATTCTTTGTTCCTTAATACCTTTTTCTTGATTTCCCATATTAAAAATAACTAGGCAAGATTTAAATATTTACACTATTATCCAAGACAATAATACTTAAAAACAAATAGCTTTTTTTATGAAGATGTTAATAAAACTGGAAAATCCAATGTTATTATCTAAGGCAGTTGATATTATTTCTGAATTAGTTGCAGAAGTAAGAATTAAAGTAGATGAATCTGGAATGAGTATCAGTGCAATAGACTCTGCAAATGTTGCAATGATTGGTTTTAAACTTCCAAAAAGTGCTTTTTCACAATTTGAAACAGAAAAGGAAACATTGGGTATTAATTTAGATGATTTAAAAAAGATTTTAAAAAGATGTAGTTTAGGAAGTTCTTTAATTTTAGAGAAAAAAGAAAATTTATTAAAAATTGATATTCAGGATAGAATAAAAAGAAATTTTACATTAAGTCTTATTGAAATAGAAGGAGAAGAAATAGATTTTAGTTCTAAAGTAGAAAATAAGGAATTTAGTTCTATTGTTGAAATAAATTCAGTTGATTTAATCTCATCAATTGAAGATTGTATAGTTGTCTCTGATGCCTGCTCATTTATAATTAATGAGGGAAAATTTATAATTGAAGCCAAAGAATTAAATTCTGCAAGGTCTGAATTCTCTGGAGATGAAGCAAAGATAAATGCAGAAAATTGTAAATCAAGATATAGTCTAGAATATTTGCAAAAATTTATGAAAGCATCAAAACTAACTGATAAAACAACCTTGCATTTTGCAAATGAACATCCCTTAAAAATGGATGTTAAAACAGGTCAAATGGAGATTAATTTTATTCTAGCTCCAAGAGTTGAAGATGAAGACTAGAAAATTGAGATAGAAATAAATCTATAGATTCTTATTAATTTATCTTATAAATTAATTCTAATCTATTTTTAAAAAAAAGTTTATAAGTTAATATATATTAATCCTTGTATGAAAAGGGGGCAAATAAGTATTTTTATAATTGTTGGAATTATAATTATTAGTGCTATTGCCTTAACCCTGGTTTTTAGAAGTGAAGTAGTTCCAGAAATTGGGGGGAAACCAGAAACAAATCCTAATCGTTTCTTAGAATCTTGTATGGAAGATAAAGTTAAGGAAGGTATTGAAAAGATTTCAATACAAGGCGGATATATAACTCACTCCCTAAATAAACCCTTTAAATTTGAAGATGAGAAAGAAACAATAGATATTTCATATTTATGTTATACTCAAAGTTATTATGTTCCCTGCATAAATCAAGAGCCAGTATTAATTAAACATTTAACAGATGAATTAGAAGAATATATTTCAGATGAGGTTAAGAATTGCCTTGATGGTTTAAGTTTAAATCTAGATAAAGAGGGATATAATGTTGATGCAAAATATGATGGATTTGATGTTGCTTTAATGCCAAATAAAGTTTCAATTGAACTGGATAATAAGATGATTTTAACAAAAGCAGGTGAAACTTCAATTAAAGAAGATTTCAAGGTTTTAATTCCAACTAGGTTTTATGATTTGGCACTTGTTGTTCAGGAAATTATTAGCCAGGAAGCAGAATATTGCCATTTTGAAACTTTAGGTTATATGTTATTTTACCCTCAATTTGATATAGATAAATTTACAACAGGAGAATCTACAATAATTTATACTATAGAACATAGAGATAGTAAAGAAAGGTTTAGATTTGCTGTTAGAAGCTGTGTAATGCCTCCTGGATTTTAAGATGAAAACAAAAAAAATAAGTATTATATTAATTGCAGTATTTCAAATTCTTCTATTAATTAATATGATTAATGCTCATAGTTATATAATTGCTCAAAATAATGAGAATAATATATCTCAAGAAAATGATTCTAATAAATCAAGTAATATAATTAACTTAATTATAAACATATTTTTTAAGGTTTTTTCAATAAAACAAATTGGAACTGTTTCTGCAAGTTCAAGTAGTGAAGCATGGAATTGCTGTCCTCTAACAAATGATGGGGCTATATGCCAGGATATTACCTCAACTGATACAACAAGTTGTGATAATCCCTTGCCAACAAAATGTAATAAGGTTCTTAGATGTGAACCTGGATGTTGTGTTGATTCTAATGAAGGTTTATGTACAACAAACTCTCCTAAGGAAAAATGTGAAGGAGATGGGGGAGTCTGGAATAATGATAAAAATTGCAACCAACAAGAATGCAAAAATGGCTGTTGTGTTCTGGGAAGTAGTGTTAGATTCACAACAGAAAAATCTTGTAAAAAACTTTCTGAATTTCAAGGTTCTGAAATTGATTTTAGAAATATTGATACAGAAATTGAATGTTTAGCACTTTCTAAAACTCAAATAGAAGGTGCTTGTGTTTTACAAGGAAGATGTAGTTTGCAAACAGAATCAGGTTGTTCTTCAAAAAGTGGAAAATTTTACAAAGAACTTTTATGTTCTAATCCCTCATTAGACACTGATTGTGAAAAACAAGATTCAATAGGATGTATTGAACAAAGAGATGAAATTTATTGGTTTGATTCTTGCGGAAATAAAGAGAATATTTACTCTTCTAATAGAGATTTTAGCTGGAATAATGGAAAAATCTTAAAGAAAAGTGAAAGTTGTGGTGCTGATTCTGGTAATATTGATTCTGAAAACTGCGGAAATTGCAATTATTTTCTAGGAAGTAGATGTTCTAAATCTAGTGAAGCTGGAGATAAAAAAGTAGTAGACGGAGATTTTATTTGTGAAAATAAAAATTGTATTGATGAAAATGGAAATGAGAGAGAAAACGGGGAGAGTTGGTGTGTTTATGATGGAAGTATAGGAAATAGAACAACTCCTTTTAATAATGGTATTTATGTTAATAATACTTATTTTAATGGTACTTATTCTAATAATACTTATTTTAATCTTACTTACTTTAATAATACTTACTCTAATTGTACTTATCTTGATAATACTTACTCTAATTGTACTTATTTAAATAAGACTCTTGTAAAGGGTAGTTTTGCAAGTGATACTGTTGGAAGTCGTCATTGGAAAAGAGAATGTATTGATGGTGAAATCAAGGTTGATCCTTGTGCTGATTACAGAGGAGAAATTTGCACTCAAACAGTAATAGAAGATACTTCATCTATGAAAAACTTCTCAATTGCATCTTGTGTAATAAATGAAGCAATGATGTGTTTTAATTATAATAATGATAAAGAAACAATGGAAGAAGACTGTAATGAAAATACACATTGTATGATTAATAATGTTGATATTGATTCTGGATTTAAATTTGATTTGTGTGTTCCTAGATATCCTAAAGGGTTTGATTTGAAAGATTCTTCTGCTGTTTCAGATAATTTATGTTCTATGGCAAATCAGAAATGTACTGTTGTTTATGAAAAAGGAGGATTATTTGGAGGCGGTGGATGCAAACAAAATTGTGAGTGTGAAAGTAAAAAGTTTGCAGAAGAAATGAATGATTTATGTGTTAGTTTAGGAGATTGTGGAAGTTATGTTAATTATGAAGGAATTGGAACAGATAATATTAGAGTTAGTGGTGCTTCAGAAATTTCTTGGGAAGATTATGCAGATTATTCAAATGTTGTTGAAGGACAATTTGTAAAACCACAAGATATTGATACATTTTTGTCAGCTCTTGTTGGAGAAAATATAGAAGGAGAACCTGATGAAGAAAATGAGTTTCTTGGAATTAGTGAAGAAGAATTAAAACAATTTGAAATGATTAAGGGGGCAGCAGGAGCAGTATCTGCAGGAGTATCTTATTTAACAGGAACTAGTTTATTTTATGCTAAGGGTTATGGATTTTTCGTTGGGTCTTCATCCTCTATTGCAGGACAGGGAGTTACGAATGTAGGAGCAGCATTTGCAGGTGCTGCAATTGGTTCAGCTATTGGTGCAATTGCAGGACAATATCTTGCAGAATGGCTTGGATTAGAAGGAAATGATGCAATGGCAATGACCATAGGGGCAGGAGTTGTTGGAGGAACAATTGGATATGCAATGTTTGCAGCTAAAGGAAAGGTTATTAGCACCTTATTCACTCCTGCGGGAGGAGCTACCATGTATTTTTTCTATGCAGGACTTGCTATAATGGCATTATCTGCACTAGGAGTATTTGGAGGAGGAACAGAAATTAAAGAAGTTAGATTTACTTGTATGCCTTGGGAAGCACCAATAGGAGGAGAAAATTGTAATAAATGTAATGAAGATCTATTAAAACCTTGTACTAAATATAGATGTGAAAGTTTTGGACAAGCATGTACTATATTAAATGAAAACACAGAAAATCCTCTTTGTGAAAGTATTGAATATGAACCTAATCCTCCTGTAATTAGTCCTGGAGAAATTGACGAAGGTTACACAATTAGTAAAAGAAATAGTAAAAGTGCTCAAATAAGAACAACAGAAGGAAAATGTATACAAGAATGGACAAGAATATTATTTACCCTAAAAACAGATGAATTTGCCCAATGTAAATGGTCATATGATAGAACAGCTCCTAATTATGAGAAGATGCAAGATAATTATCCTTTTGAACAAAATTCATTTACAACTGACCATAGTTTTCCAATATTCATGCCAAGTATAGATAGTTTAGATTCTGATGATGTCTCAGGAGATATTAAAGAAAAATATGGAAACATGAATATGTATGTTCGATGTCAAGATTATCACGGAAACTTTAATATAGATGAATATGAAGTTAATTTTTGTATTAATTCAGGTCCTGATAAAACTGCTGTTTCTCATTCTTCAACAACTATAAATCCCGAAGATAAAAGCATACTTCCATATAATGCGACAGAACAAAATTTTACAATTTGGGTAAATGAACCTGCAAATTGTAATTATGATACAAGGGAGAATATAAATTATGATTTAATGGAGAATACTATGGAATGTAAAACAGAATTAAGAGATATGGAATTATTTGGTTGGCCTTGTTCTTCAACTTTAACTGAACTGGAAGAAGAAAATAATATTTACATTAAATGTAAAGATAAACCTTGGGTACAAACAGCAGAAGATATAGCTAAATATGGTGAAAGAAATGTTAATGCAGAGGATTTTGTTTATACTTTATCTATTTCAGAAAGTAACTTACAAATTGATTCTATTTTTCCTAAAGATGAAATTAAAGGAGGAGATGAACCAACATCTATTGATTTAGAAATTAAAACTTCAGGAGGAGCAGATAACGGAATATCTACTTGTTATTATAAATGGGGCAATGATTGGATACAATTCATGAATACTTTTTCAAATTCTCATAAACAAGAAGGATTAAATTTAATGAAAGGTAATTATTATATCCCTATAAAATGTGAGGATGTTGCAGAAAATACTGCTTATGGAAATGCTATATTTAATTTAAAAATTGATACAAGTTCTCCAATTGTTGTAAGAGCATATAATGGTGGAGGAAATTTAAAATTAATTACAGATGAAAGTGCAAAATGCTATTATGATTTTAATAGATGTAATTTTAATATTAATAATGCAAGTTCAATTACAACTGCATATTCTACTAAACATTCAACTAGGTGGGAATCAGGCCGTACTTATTATATAAAATGTAAAGATCTCTTTGATAATAAAAATTCTGGTTGTGCAATAAAAGTTTATGCAAGTTGATTTCATTTTATCAAAAGAAAACAAGAAAGTTCTTATATTCTTAAAATTTATAAATCAAGTTTTCTTTAGATACTCATGAATAAAAGAGGCCAGGTTACAATATTTATTATTATTGCAGTAATGATTGTAGTACTTGGAATCTTAGTATTTTTATTTTACCCGCAAATTAAAGCAAATTTCGGAGTTGAATCTAAAAATCCATCTCAATTTATTCAGGAATGTATGGAAGAGAAGGTTAAGGAAACAGTAACATCATTATCTTTGCATGGAGGGAGTGCTAATCCAGAGCATTATACTTTATATGACGGCACCCAAATAGAATATCTATGTTATACAGAAGAATATTATAAAACCTGCATAATGCAGCAGCCAATGTTAAAACAACATATTGAAGAAGAAATTAAAAATGAAATAGAAGATGTTGCAAAGGGTTGTTTTGATTCTTTAAAGAATAGTTATGAAAAAAAAGCATATAATGTAAACTTAAAGAAAAATAGTATGAATGTTGAATTACTTCCAAAAAGAATTGTTGTAAATTTTAATAATACTTTAACTTTAACAAAGGACTCAACTGAAAGATTTGATAAATTTAGTGTAATCTTAAACAATAATCTTTATGAATTAGTAAGTATTGTAAATAGCATATTAAATTGGGAGGCTCGTTATGGAGATTCTGAAACAACAATTTACATGAATTATTATCATGATTTAAAAGTTGAAAAAAAGAAACAATCAGATGGCTCAACAATTTATATTTTAACAGATAGAAATACTCTAGATAAATTTCAATTTGCATCACGTAGTGTTGCATGGCCTCCTGGTTACTGAATAAATGGATAAAAATAAAATAATAATTTTTGGGATTAGTTTCTTACTAGTTGTTCTCCTAATTAATTTTGTTCCTGCAGAAGAACCTAATTATTGCTGTGAAAAAACAACAAGTGGTGCATGGTGTCAAAATGCTCCAGAAAACGAATGTAATTCTGCATTTAGAAAAGTTCCAACATCTTGTGAAGCAACTTCTTATTGCAAACTAGGAACTTGTATTAATAGCCAGGAAGGAACTTGCATGGAAAATACTCCTCAAAAAGTTTGTGATGATAATAATGGTGTTTGGGAAGATGGAGAGCCTGATGAAATTCCCCAATGCGGATTAGGTTGTTGTTTAGTTGGAGACCAGGCAGCATATGTAACATTAACAAGATGTAAAAGATTAGCATCTGTTTATGGTTTAGAAATTGATTATAGAACAGATATTAATAATGAAATGGCTTGTATTGTAAGTGCAACATCTGAGGTAAAAGGAGCGTGTGTATATGACGAAGAATTTGAAACAACCTGTAAATTTATTTCAAAAAGAGAATGTCAGGGAATGGGAGAAACTGAATTTCATGAAGGATTTTTATGCTCTGATGAAAAACTAGGGACTAATTGCGGGCCAAGTGAAAAAACAACTTGTATTAAAGGCAAGGATGAAGTTTATTTTTTAGACACTTGCGGAAATCTAGCAAATATATATGATGCATCAAGACAAAGTGATAAAAGTTACTGGTCTAAAGTTATAGAATATGATGAAAGTTGCGGATTTGGAGGAGGGAATAAAAAATCAGCAACTTGTGGAAATTGCAATTATTTTTTAGGAAGCACTTGTAAAGCTTATAAAAGAGGAGAAAGTGTAAAACCAAATTATGGGGATTATATTTGTAAGGATTTAGATTGTGAATATAATGGAGTGAATTATAATCATGGAGAAACTTGGTGTGCCGGTGCTAAAGGAATAAGTAAAATTAGTGTTCGTGAAACAAGTATTAAAAGTTCAGGTGAAGACTTGCCTGGAGGACGATATACACGGATGGTTTGTTATAATGGAGAAGTTAGTATTGAACCTTGTGCTGATTTTAGGTCTGAAATTTGTATAGAGTCATCTATTGGTGATTTTTCAACTGCTGCATGCAGGGTTAATAAGTGGCAGAATTGTCTTTCTCAAGATGAAAAAATAGATTGTGAAAACGAAGATAGAAGAGATTGTTCATGGATAATTGAAGAAGATGAATTTAAAGGCGTATGTACTTCAGATAAAGGTTGCGAGTTTCCTAATAATCCTCCATGTGTTCCAAAATATGCTCCGGGTTTTAATTTTTGGGAAGATGGAGATGCAGAAGAAATATGTTCTACTGCAGATAAAAAATGCACCATAATATATGAAAAAGGATTACTTGGAGGAAAAAAATGTAAGGAAAATTGTGAGTGTGAAGATGAAGATAAATGGGAAGATAAGATGAATAATATTTGCAAGGCTATTGGTGATTGTGGTGTTAAGAAAAATTATTTAGGGTCATGGGGATATGACAGTGATAAAATTGCAAATTATGTTGGGATTGATACACAAACTAATGGAGGTGCTTTTAGCGGGAGTGAATCAGAAAAAAGTGAAAGCGCTTTTAGTAA
>Ga0208411_1000114_pt1 | contig 63312 bp, 56 predicted proteins | sample ETN01SmetaG_4_FD_185793 | JGI IMG/M metagenome (GOLD analysis project Ga0208411, IMG submission 185793) | Marine microbial and viral communities from oxygen minimum zone, Eastern Pacific Ocean - ETNP2014F12-01SV261 (SPAdes) (version 2) | ecosystem: Environmental > Aquatic > Marine > Oceanic ... | reverse complement strand
GATTTGCTCCCCAATCCTGTCCTGCTATTCTCCATCCAACAAGTGCTACAGCTACAACAATTAATCCGACAAGTAGATTTCCGCCTATAGCTAAACCCCACTTACCTTTTAAAGAAGCGTAAGCTTCTTTCATTATTTTTGAATTTTCCATAAATATTTTGATTTTTGAAAAATAAAAGTAATTAATAAATCTAATTAAATAGTTATCTTTGCAAATTACTTTCATACATAGCTATGTTACCTAATGCACTAAATGCTATTTCCCCAATTGATGGAAGATATTCTGATAAAACAGCTGTGTTTTCAAATTATTTCTCTGAAAAATCACTTATAAAAAATAGAATTATAGTTGAGGTTGAATACTTTATTGCTCTTTGTGAAATACCACTCCCTGAGCTAAAATCATTTAATAAATCTGATTTCAAAAAGCTAAGAGTGATTTATGAAAATTTCTCTGAAAAAGATGCAATAAGTATAAAAGAAATTGAAAAGAAAACCAATCATGATGTTAAAGCAGTCGAATATTTTATTAAAAATGAGTTTGATAAGCTTAATTTAAACCAATACAAAGAATTTATTCACTTTGGATTAACCTCTCAAGACATAAATAATACAGCTATTCCGCTTAGCTTAAAATATGCGCTAAATGATGTGTATTATCCTGAATTAGATACCATTATTTCATGTCTTAATGAATTTTCAAAAAAATGGTCCAAAATACCCATGTTAGCAAGAACTCATGGTCAACCAGCTTCTCCGACAAGACTCGGTAAAGAAATCGATGTATTTAAAGTAAGGATCACAGAACAATTATCTCTTTTAAAACCCATTCCAATTGCTGCAAAATTTGGTGGTGCAACAGGTAATTACAATGCACATAATTTAGCCTATCCTAAAATTGATTGGAAAGAGTTCTCAAATAAATTTGTATCAAAAAATTTAGGATTAAAACATTCATTTCCTACTACACAGATAGAACATTATGATCACCTAGCAGCAATTTTTGATAATATTAAAAGAATAAATAATATTTTAATTGATCTAAATAGAGATCTATGGTTATATATATCTATGGATTATTTTAAACAAAAAATAAAAGAAGGCGAAATAGGAAGTTCCGCTATGCCTCATAAAGTAAATCCTATTGATTTTGAAAATAGTGAAGGTAATTTAGGCATAGCTAATGCAAATTATGAGCATCTTTCATCAAAGCTTCCAATTTCTAGATTGCAACGTGATCTTACTGACAGTACAGTATTAAGAAATATAGGAGTTCCTTTTGCTCACACTCTAATTGCTTTTAAATCTCTTATGAAAGGATTAAATAAATTAATCGTAAACAAAGAAAAAATATCAAATGATCTTAATAATAATTGGGCTGTGGTAGCTGAGGCTATTCAAACAATTTTAAGACGAGAAAATTATCCTAACCCATATGAAGCTCTAAAATCTCTTACAAGAGTAAATTCTAATATAACAAAAGAAGAAATCCATTATTTTATTAATAATTTAGATGTTAATAATAAGATCAAAAAAGAATTACTTAAGATAACTCCAGAAAATTATACTGGCATATAAAACATTAATGATGCAAATATTTAATCAGAATAAATCAACATTATATTTATTTATACTATTTTTTTTATCTATTATTTTATTTGGTTGTTTTGAAGATAGTGATGACAATGTAATATTTGCAAGTGACATAAATGATTTTGTTTGGAAAGGCATGAATGCTAGTTATCTCTACAAGCAAAATATAGAAGATCTTGCTAATAATAGATTTTCATCATCAGAAGAATATACTGATTTTTTAAATTTATTTGAAACCCCTGAAGATCTATTTGAAAGCCTAATTTATCAGAGAGAGACAGTAGATAGATTTAGCTTTATTGTAGATGACTATATTGCTCTTCAACAATACTTAAGTGGAATTTCAAATAGTAATGGCATGGAATATGGATTAAGATATGCCCCCGGCAGTAGCTACGATATTTATGGATATGTCAGATATGTTCATCCAAATACCAGCGCAGAAGAAAATAATATTCAAAGAGGAGATGTATTTAATAGCATTAATAACACACCTCTGACAATTGACAATTACTCAGATCTTTTATCTTCTGATAACTACACGGTTAATTTTGCTAATTACTTAGATCAAAATACTTCAGAAACATCTGATGATCAAATAATATCAAATGACATAAATATTGAACTAACCAAAATTTCATATGAAAAAAATCCTATTCATATCTCATCTATAATAGAAGGTCAAGATCAAAATATTGGCTACCTAATGTTTAATAGGTTCATTAGTGATTATAATGATGAATTAATTAGTGTTTTTTCAAATTTTAAAGCTAATAATATTAGTGACTTAATTCTAGACTTAAGATATAATCCTGGAGGTTCAGTAAATACTTCTATTCTGCTTTCAAGTTTAATTACGGGACAATTTACTGGGGAGATAATTAGTACAGAACAGTGGAATGAGGAAATTCAAGCCTATTATCTTAATAATGACCCTGAATTTTTAATTAATAGATTTGTTGGAAATAGCAATAGTTTAAATTTAAATCGTGTCTTCATTATTACTACTCAAAGTTCAGCATCAGCTAGTGAGCTAGTTATAAACTGCCTAAATCCTTATATAGATGTTATTCATATTGGGACCAATACTTATGGAAAATATCAAGCATCTGTTACATTATATGATTCTGAAAGCTTTACTCTTGAAGGTGTAAATCCAAATCATACATATGCACTCCAGCCACTTGTTTTAAAAACTCTAAATTCTCTAGGTAATACGGATTATTTTAATGGTTTAACTCCTGATATAATTCTTGAAGAAAATACTGTTAATCTTGGGGTTTTAGGAAATGTAAACGAGCCTCTTCTTGCTCTTTCTTTACAACAAATAACATTAGATAGAAAAATTATTGAACTAATCAACCCTGTAGAGCTTATAGATGACAGTAATAAATTTGAATTATTACAGAAAGATATGTACATTGATTTAAAGATTGATTTCCTATCAAAAAATGAAATTACAAATGAATTTTAAAAATTTTTCAAAGAGAGAGTTAATTCTGTTATTATTTATAATTTTTGCTGCAATAATAAGATTACTTCCACATCCTCCAAATTTTGCACCTATAACTGCAATGGCTTTATTTGGTGGCTTGAATTTTCAGAACAAAAAACTAGCGTACGCTATTCCACTTCTAGCAATGATAGTCTCTGATTTGTTCCTTGGATTTTATTCTATATCAATTTTTGTTTACACTTCGTTTATAGCTGTTACATTTATAGGAACTATTATCAATAACATTAATATCTCAAATATTTTTTTAAGTAGTCTAGTGTTCTTTATAATTACTAATCTAGGAGTCTGGATTCTAGGCTATCCCATAACTTTTGAGGGATTTTTAACCTGTTTTACTCTAGCACTACCTTTCTTTGGATATGCCTTAGCAGGAGACCTATTTTTTAGCTTATTATTTAAGTATGGTTTTAAAACAGTAGAAAAAAAGTATCTAATTCATTCAAACTAATCTTCTAGAAGAGGTTTTTCAATTTCCTCAGAAGTAATATTTAATTTTGAGTTTCCAGATGATATCTTAATAACATCTTTATCTATCTTTTTAAATTCCTTAGTACTATCATTATAATGGTTAACTGCTGTCCCTAGTGTATTTCCTAATTTATCATGATAAGTTTTATAAGCATTTAAATGGCTAGATAGTTTTTCAACATTCTTTAAAATATCATTAATAGAATCCTCTACTTTTAGATTATGTAATGCTTTTACTGTAATCTGTAACATTGGAAATAAACTCATAGGAGATACAATCATTACTTTTTTTGTATAGGCATATGAAACTAAATCTCTCTGATTAATCTTAAGTGTTCCTACCCTACTATTTAACAGATCTTGATATAAACCGTCAGCAGGTATAAACATATATGCATAATCTGTAGTATTCTCGTTTGGTCTAATATATTTAGCTGTTTCATCAATTCTACTTTTGATGTCAGATTTAAATTTCTTTTCCAAGTCAGCTAGCTCATCTTTATTTGAACATTCTATCATCTTGTTATAATTATCAAGAGAAAATTTTGCATCAATTGGAATTATATACTCACCTACTCTAACAATAGCATCTACTGCTTCTTTATTTTTAAATGAGTGCTGCATTTGAAAAAGTTCAGGAGGCAGTACATTTGCTAACAAATTTTCTAACTGTATTTCACCAAGAACTCCTCTTTGTTTCTGATTTCCTAAAATCTTTTCTAGAGTCTTCATTTGATTAGCAAAACTTAAAACCTGTTCATTAGTTCCCTTTATTTTTTCTAATTCAGTAGTGACATCCTTTATTACCTTATTAGACTCTTTAAATTGCTGAGTAATATTTGAAGATGAAGTCTTATGAAAATCATTAATTTGTTTATTAATGTCTTTTAATTTAGATTCAATTTCTGTTCTACTTTCCTTAGAATTAGCATCAATCTCCTTTCGTATTTCTTGAATTTGAGAACTCAGTGAATTAGAAAATTGAATTAAGTCATTAGTGGATGTTGATCCTATACCCGTTTTTGAATTATAAACTAGATATATTAGCCCTAAAATTATAATACATAAAAAACCAATTACTATTTCCATATTTATAGAATTAATAGAAAAACAATTTACAAAATTTTGCTGACCAATAAACAAATAAGAAATTAAAAAATTACTCTACTTACTTAAGTACATTTTTCTCCTAGAATATAGCTCATAGAATTGGTCATCCTGAAGATTGTCAATAAATAAAATACTCTCACCTGTACTTTTCATCTCAGGACCAAGCTGTTTATTTACATTAGGGAATTTGTTAAATGAGAAAACAGGCTCCTTAATAGCATATCCCTTATATGTAGGATTAAACTTAAAGTCTTTAAGCTTTTTTTCTCCTAACATAACTTTAGTTGCATAATTCACATATGGCTCTTTATAAGCTTTTGAAATAAAAGGGACTGTTCTTGATGCTCTTGGATTTGCCTCAATTATATATACCATGTCATCAACTATTGCAAATTGAATATTAATAAGACCAACTGTATTTAAAGCTTTAGCAATTTTTATTGTATGATCTTTGATCTGCTCAAGAACTAAATCACCTAAATTAAAAGGAGGCAAGCAAGCATTGCTATCGCCAGAATGAATACCGCATGGTTCTATATGCTCCATTATTCCTATTATATAAACATTCTCGCCATCACATATTGCGTCCGCCTCTGCCTCAATAGCTCCATCTAAATAGTTGTCTAAAAGAAGGTTGTTATTTGGTATTTTTCTTAATAAATCATCTACATGCTCCTTAAGATCTTTTTCATTTATTACAATTTTCATTCCCTGTCCACCAAGCACATATGATGGTCTAATTAAAATTGGAAAATCTAATTTACTTGACACTTTAACGGCTTCATCTACACTAGAGGCTGTATCAAATTTTGGATAAGGGATATTGTTCTCTTTTAAGAGCGTTGAGAATGAGCCTCTATCCTCAGCTAAATCTAATGATTTGTAGGTCGTCCCTATTATATTTATACCATATCTGTCTAATTTTTCAGATAATTTTAATGCAGTTTGGCCACCTAATTGAACGATAACACCTTCAGGATTTTCATGTCTAATTATATCATATATATGCTCCCAAAATACCGGTTCAAAATAGAGCTTGTCAGCAATATCAAAATCGGTAGAAACGGTCTCTGGATTACAATTAATCATTATTGTTTCATATCCGCATTCTGCACTTGCTAAAACTCCATGAACACAGCAATAATCAAATTCTATTCCTTGACCTATCCTATTTGGTCCTGAACCTAAAACAATAATTTTTTTCTTATCCGTAACAACGCTTTCATTATGAGAATACCTTTTGCCTTCTTTATTTTCTATTTCATTCTCAAAAGTAGAATAGTAGTAGGGAGTACTTGCTGTAAACTCAGCGGCACAGGTATCTACAAGTTTATAAACCCTATTAATATTCATCTCCTGGCGTTTTTTATAAACCTGACTTTCAAGACAATTTAAAATATGAGCAATCTGACGATCGCCATATCCTTTTTGTTTAGCCTCTAGAAGTAAATCTCTTGATATTGAATCAATTGTGTATTTTGAGATTTCTTTTTGTAGTAAATAAAGCTCTTCATATTGCCTTAAAAACCACATATCAATTTTAGTCAATTCATTAATTTTACTTAATGACATCCCTATTTGTATGGCATCAAAAATTACAAAAACCCTATCCCATGATGCATTTATTAATTTACTAACTATTAAATCTTTATCCTTATAGCTCTTCCCGTCTGCTCCAATTCCATTTCTTTTAATTTCCAAAGATTGGGTAGCTTTATGAAGAGCTTCTTGAAAGCTTCTTCCAATACCCATTACCTCACCAACTGATTTCATTTGTAGCCCTAGAGTCCTATCACTGCCTTCAAACTTGTCAAAATTCCATCTTGGAATTTTCACAATCACATAATCTAAAGTTGGTTCAAATAAGGCTGATGTAGATTTTGTTATTTGATTTTCTAATTCATCTAGGTTATATCCTATTGCTAATTTCGAAGCTATTTTTGCAATCGGGTAACCAGTAGCTTTACTTGCCAAAGCAGATGATCTTGAAACCCTAGGATTAATTTCTACTGCAATAATATCTTCATTTTCATCAGGACTCACAGCAAACTGAACATTACAGCCCCCAGAAAAATCACCTATACTCCTCATCATTTTAATTGCCATATCTCTCATTTTTTGATAACAAGTGTCGCTAAGTGTCATGGCAGGAGCAACTGTTATTGAATCCCCTGTATGAATACCCATAGGATCCATATTCTCGATAGAACATATAATTACCACATTGTCATTAGAGTCTCTAAGTAATTCTAATTCATATTCCTTCCATCCTATCAATGCTTTATCAATCATTACCTCGTGAATTGGGGATATTTCCAAACCTCTAGTAAGTAACTCATCGAAATCCTCCTCTTTATAAACTATAGAAGCTCCAGCGCCTCCTAAAGTAAATGAAGCTCTAACGCAAAGGGGGAATCCAAATTCTTGTGCAATTTCCTTTCCTTTTAAATAAGATGTTGCAGTAGCTTGTGGAGCCATTGCAATTCCAATCTCAAGCATTAAATTTCTAAATTGTTCCCTATCTTCAGTAATATTTATTGCATTAATATCAACACCTATAATCTCTACATTATTTTCTTTCCAAATTCCTTTTTCATCAGCCTCTATACATAAATTCAATGCAGTTTGTCCGCCCATTGTTGGCAGAACTGCATCAATTTGAGGGTGCTCTTTTAATATTTGATCAATTGAAGTAGTCGTTAGAGGTAATAAGTAAACATGATCAGCCATTACTGGGTCAGTCATTATTGTTGCTGGATTTGAATTTATTAGTATGGTTTCTATACCATCTTCACGAAGAGATCTTAAGGCTTGTGATCCAGAATAATCAAACTCACATGCCTGGCCAATTATTATAGGACCCGAACCGATTATAAGTATTGAATTTAATTTATCTCTTTTAGGCATTAGGCACTATATTTAAGTAAAAATAATTATCAAAAAGATAAAAAAAAAGGTGTTACTAACGTAACACCTAATATAATATCAACAATTGTTAATCATTATTATTTATGACTTGTTTCAGAAGAGACTGAAAGTTTCTTTCTTCCCTTAGCTCTTCTTCGAGAAATAACTTTTCTACCACCAACCGTAGACATTCTCTCCCTAAAGCCATGCTTGTTTTTTCTCTTCCTTTTTGATGGTTGAAATGTTCTTTTACTCATTTTATCTAAATTTAACTTAATCTGCTTAAAATATATAATTAAGCTGCCGGCAAATATACAAAGACTTTTTACTTTAACAAATCTATTAATTAATATTATATTTGGTTTTTATTAACTTTATTCATTAAAATTTATAGACAATTATGATTAATAAATACATCAAATTATTTCTTTGTTTTGTTTTTACTGGATATTCAACTTTTCAGTTTATGGAGGGAGAAATTGGTAATGGAATAATGTATCTAATGATAGCATTAATTATTCTGTTTTTATTTTTTAAAAATGAGTTTCTTCTTTTAGCATTTTTCCAGCTGAGAAAACAAAATCTTGATGGAGCTAATAAATGGTTAAATAGGATTAAAAATCCTTCTACGGCTTTAGTTAAAAAACAACAAGGGTACTATAATTATTTGAAAGGACTAATAGTTTCCCAAACAAATATGAATGAAGCTGAAAAATATTTTAAAACAGCTATTAGTTTTGGTTTAAATATGGATCATGATTTAGCAATGGCAAAATTAAATTTAGCTGGAATTGCGTTTACTAAAAGAAGAAAACTTGAAGCTCAGAAGCTACTTCAAGAAGCACAAAGATTAGATAAGAACGGGATGCTTACAGATCAAATTAAAATGATGAAAAATCAAATGAAAAGATCTCATATTCCTAATCAACACTTTGGGTCAAATAGAATCAGAAGAAGATAGAACCTTAATTTTCAATTATTTTAATAAGATTATGGTTAAACCACCTTGCTCTAGTTATAATCATTTCATGTCTTCCATTCTCTATTACAATTGAATCTTTAATATATTTTATGGGAAAAATATGATCTGAATTACCATGTATGTGTACAATATTATCTAATGTTTTTTCTTGATCCCAATTTAATAGACAATTGATGCTCCATTTCAAATAATCTTTATCTCTGACTGTTAAATATCTATCAGCAAGATTAATTCTTTTATATATTTTATCAATTTTAGAATATTTTAAAAATTTAAAAAAATTATTAAAAGTGCTCATCGGGAAGATCTTGTGAATGTTTGTTGCTCTAATTAATCTAAAATTTTTAGGAAGCTCCTTGTTATTTTTAATACTAGAAATAATTATTAACTTTTTTATTGAGATTAACCTGCTAAGTTCTTGTACAATAACTCCTCCAAAGGAAACTCCAATTAATATTACATTTTCATGTTTAATTTCATTTGAAAATCTAATGCAATAGTCCTTAAGTGTTTCATTCTTTATTGGCATAATCCAATCTAATAAATGAATACAGTACTTTTCTTTTGGGAATTCTAAATATTCAAATATCAATGAATTAGCACCCAACCCTGGCATTAAATAAATATGTTGTCTATTATTAATCATTTTATTGTGAGGAATGACTATCTGTGTTTTTTTTTATAATTTTGTATTCGCTCTTACTATAAATTTATGGAAATTAATGATAATACATTTTTAAGACAATTTGAGACTAAAATAAATGGTAAACTAGCTATTATAGAGTATTCTCTTCAAGATAGAAAAATTTTCTTAACTAAGATAGTTGCCCCAGAAATTAAAAATAAAGATGTATTTGTCGATGATTTCATCTCTAATGTATTAGAAATAATTAGCGAACGAAACATAAGTGTAGTACCAACTGTCCCAACAATTACTAAATACATAAGAAAAAACAGAAGGTACAAGTCACTTCTTCCAGTTGGAATAAGAATTTAGCTAATTATACCGTAAGACATGCCTCTTGTATTCTTTCTTCTACCCTAATATACCCATCCTTATCAATTTCATTTATTCTTATAGGTATTAACTTATTTGCTAATTTAGGATCCCAAGGAGTTCTAACTCTTAAATAGTTTTCGGTATAACCATAAATATATCCTTTTTTGTTTTCAGTTTCATATAATACGGTTTTATCTAACCCTATTTGACTTTGATAAAAAATTCTTCTTTTCTTGTCAGATAATGACCTAAGAATCATACTCCTTTTTGTTCTAGTTTCCTTAGGAACTTGAGAGTCCATTGTTGACGCAAGAGTATTATTTCTTTCAGAATATGTAAAAACATGTAAATAAGAAATTTTTAATTCTTTTAATAAATCTAATGTCTCCATAAAATATTTCTCAGTTTCTCCAGGAAAACCAACTATTACATCTACACCAATACAGGCATTTGGTATAATTTCATTTATATGATTAATTCTATCAATATAAAGATCCTTATTATATCTTCTCTTCATACTTTTTAAAATCTGATTGCTACCACTTTGCAAAGGAATGTGAAAATGTGGGACAAATAGTCTACTCTTAGCTAGAAATGAAATTATTTCTTTGCTTAAAAGATTTGGTTCTATTGATGATATTCTAAGCCTGGAAATATTTTCAGATTCATCCAGTTGCTTGACTAAATCAAAAAAAGTATTATCATGTTTTTTATTGCCATACTCACCTTTTCCATAATCTCCAATATTTACTCCTGTAAGAACAATTTCTTTTATTCCCTCCGAAGAAATTGCTTTTACATTGTTTTTAATATTTACAAGTGTATCACTTCTTGATACTCCTCTAGCTAATGGGATTGTACAATATGTGCATTTATAATCACATCCATCTTGAACTTTTAAAAAGGCTCTAGTTCTATCATTTGTCGAATAACTACTAACATAACTGTGAACATCGCTAATATCACATGAATAAATATTTGGATGTTTATTTTTTGATAAATCCCCTATATAATCTAATATATTAAACTTCTCATTAGCTCCAAGCACTAAATCAACTCCTTTAACATTTGATAATTCGTTAGGTTTTAACTGGGAATAACAACCAATTGCAACTATAAATGCATTCGGATTTAGTCTATTTAGTTTACTAACTACACTCTTAAACTTATTGTCAGCATTTTGGGTTACAGAGCAAGTATTAATTACGTATATGTCTGCTTTTTTTGATGCACTAACAATTTTATAATCATTTCTTTGGAAATCTCTAGAAATTGTTGAAGTTTCAGAAAAATTTAATTTGCATCCTAGCGTATAAAATGCTACTTTTTTTATAACAGACATTCTCGTAAATTTATAAAGGGTTGTAAATTTACAATTAAATAGTAATATGAAAAAAAACTCAGCAAAAAGGGAAATATTTAGTGCATGTCATTTTGCTATATTTATCTCTATTTTATCAGTTTATACATGTACAAATAATAATAAGATTGACCCTAATCAAGTTTTTAGATATAATGAGCATAAAAATATTAACTCATTAGATCCTGCTTTTGCTAAAGATATTGCTAATATTTGGGCTGTAAATCAACTTTTTAATGGATTAGTAGAGATGGATGAAGAATTAAGGGTAATACCTTCAATTGCCAAAAGTTGGACTATTTCTAATGATGGGTTAACATACAGTTTTATACTAAATACAAATATTAAATTTCACAAGCATCCTAAATTAACCAAGAGAAATGTTACAGCAGATGATTTTGTTTATAGTTTTAACAGGCTTTTAGATCCAATATTAGCATCACCTGGAGGATGGGTTTTTAACAAGGTTGATAATTATGCAGCAGTTAATGATAGTATTCTAGAAATTAAACTTAAGGAGCCCTTCAATGCTTTTCTAGGAATACTTACCATGAAATATTGTTCAGTCGTTCCTAAAGAGATTGTTGAGTTTTATGGTAACGACTTTAGATCCAATCCTATTGGAACAGGACCATTTAAGTTTAAGCGATGGGAAGAAAATATAAAACTAGTCTTTAGAAAAAATACTGATTATTTTCAAAAGGACTCAATTGGGAACTCACTACCCTATCTCGAATCAGTAGCCATTACTTTTTTACAAGATAAGCAGAGTGAATTTTTACAATTCATACAAGGAAATTTAGATTTTGTATCAGGCTTAGATGATTCCTATAAAGATGTAGTCATAAGCACTAAGGGTAAATTAAAAAAAGAGTACGTAAACAAGATTAATTTAATAAGAGGTCCTTATTTAAATACTGAATATTTGGCATTTTACTTAGACTCAAATAAAGATGAAATAAAATCAGAAATACTTAGAAAGGCTGTAAATTATGGATTTGATAGAAATCAAATGATAAAATACCTAAGAAATGGTATTGGAACAGCAGCAAATGGTGGTTTTATACCAATAGGACTTCCAGGTTATTCAGATAAAATTGGATATACATATAATCCTGATTATGCTAAAGAATTAATCAATCAATATAAAAGAGATTCTAAAGAAATACCCTACCTAAAATTAACAACAACTAGCAACTATTTGGTTTTTTGTGAATTTATTCAAAAGGAGTTAGAAAAAATAGGTCTACAGATAGCTATAGATGTTATTCCTGGTGCTTCCTTAAAAGAAGCAAAAGCAAATGGAAAGTTAGATTTCTTTAGAGCTAGTTGGGTAGCAGATTATCCTGATGCTGAAAACTATTTATCGCTATTTTATTCCAAAAATTTTGCACCTAGAGGGCCTAATTATACTCATTTTATAGATAAAGAATTTGATGTATTATATGAAAGTGCACTGGGCGAGACTAGTCAAAATAAAATAGAAATTTTATATAAAAAAATGGATTCATTGATTATTAATAAATCCATTATTGTGCCATTATTTTATGATGAGGTAATAAGATTTACAAGAAAAAATTTGGATGGCATGCAAATTAATGCCGCAAATTTACTAGACCTTAGGTATGTAAAAAAGTTATCTAATTCTTTATAATTCTGAAAGATATTTTTTCATCACGACGTTATTTACTTTAAATCCATTTCGTGAATAGAAGTTTATCAATTTTTTATTGCAAAATAATGTTATTCTATAGCAGCCCTTTTTCCTAGAAATTTCAATTAATTCTTTGACAAGAGAGACTCCCACCATTTTTCCTCTAACATCACTATCTACTACAATGTCTTCAATGTGTCCAGCAACTTCTCCTCTTATCTTATTCTCTATTACCACACTTCCATATGCTACAATTTTATTATTGTAAATGCCAACAATTGAATTTGAGCTAGTATTAAAAGTAAAATCATCCCATGCCTTTTTCCTGTCTATATTTCCAAGATCTATCTTTTTAAGTTGATTTAGAAGAATAAAAACATCATTAATATCTTCTTCTTTTACAAGTCTAAAATTAATTTCTGACATTTATTTTTTTTATAAAAGTAAAAAAAAAGCCTTTCATTGTATTTTGAAAGACTTTATTATTAGTTAGATACAATCCTAATTACTTTTTAAATTTAGCGTATTTAGTTCTGAATTTATCAACTCTTCCTGCTGTATCAACAAGTTTCGCCTTACCTGTATAATAAGGGTGAGAAGATCTAGATATTTCTAACTTAACCAGAGGATATTCTTTACCCTTTACATCTATAGTTTCTGAAGTTTGCGCAGTAGACTTAGCTAAAAAAACATCATTGTTAGACATATCTTTAAAAGCCACCAGCCTGTAATCTTTTGGATGAATTTCCTTTCTCATCGTTTATTGTTTTGAGGTGCAAATTTATATATTTTTTGTAATTATACAATATTAGATTAAACTAAATTTAATTATAGCTGTTTGGCTTTTCTTATATTTGCTTAAAATATAAGAAATTAGTTATGGAAGTAGATGTAAAAAAATTATCAGCAGATCTGGGAGTTAAATTAGGATTATTACTTTTTTTATCAAATGCTATCTTTTATGTAGTTGATATAGAATTATTCCTTAATTGGAAAATATCTATAGTCTTTCTGGTTATAATTATCGGTTCTGGAATTTATTCGATAATAAACGCTAGAAAGAAATTAGGAGGCTATATAAATTGGTCTGATGCATTTGTATCATATATGGCTTGTGTTGCTGTTGGAATGCTTATAGCAGCACTAACACAAATATTTATATTTGTGATTTTAGATCCAGGTGCGGCTGAAAAACTTAATGAAGCGTCAATGATAATGGTTAAAGAAATGTATACTGGAATGAATTTACCTGAAGAAGTGATTCAACAAGCTTTAATTGAGATGGAAAAAAATCCACAATTATCATTAAGAAATTTAACTCTTTCATTAGCTGTTGGATTAGGGATCCAAGCGTTTTTTGGAGCAATAAATGCTCTAATCTTTAAAAGAAGTAATCCAGAAATTGCTTAACTATGGATATTTCTGTAATAATCCCGCTTTTAAATGAAAGTGATTCATTAAGTGAATTACACTCATCGCTTAAAAAAGTTATGACTTCAAACTCATTTACTTATGAGGTGATTTTTATAGATGATGGAAGCACAGATGATTCGTGGGATGTAATTAATAGAATATCTAAAGAAAATCAATCGATAAAAGGAATTAGATTTCTTAAAAACTATGGAAAATCACAAGCTCTTCATGTCGGATTTCTAAAAGCTAAAGGAAATGTTGTTTTTACAATGGATGCTGATCTTCAAGATGACCCTGAAGAAATTCCAGTCTTATACAAAATGATTACTAATGAAAACTATGATCTGGTTTCAGGTTGGAAAAAGAAAAGATTCGATTCTGTACTATTTAAAAATATCCCTTCAAAAATATTCAATTTTGCTGCCAGAATAACTTCAGGCATCAAATTAAATGATTTTAACTGTGGATTAAAGGCATACAAAGCTGAAGTTGTGAAAAATATAGAAGTATACGGAGAAATGCATAGATATATCCCAGTACTAGCAAAAAATGAGGGATTTAATAGAATTGGTCAAAAAATTGTAAAACATAGCCCTAGAAAATACGGTAAAACCAAATTTGGACCTAGCAGATTTATTCATGGGTTTTTAGATCTAATTACAATATGGTTTATTTCAAAATTCGGAAAAAGGCCAATGCATCTTTTTGGTAGAATTGGTTTTTTATTGTTATTAATTGGGTTTTTGTTCGCAACCTATTTAGGTTATGACAAATTGTTTGTTAATCCTTATGGAAGGTTAATAACAGAAAGGCCTGAGTTTTATATTAGTCTTGCCACTATGATTATTGGTAGTCAGTTCTTCGCTATTGGCTTTATTGGAGAGTTAATCTTAAGATATAACAAATCTAAAACGCACTACAGAGTAAGGAAAGAAGTTAACCTATAAAAAAACCCTCACCAAAGTGAAGGTTTTTTATAAAATAATATTTTATATTATTCTTATTCATCTTCAGTTGGTGCTGGTGGTGGTGGAACTTTCATTTGATATACCCAGAATTTTTGAACCATACCATCCTTAATATTAGCATCAATCATATCTAAAACAGTAGTTTTAACTCCATCAACAGTTGAAGTAGTATTGTGTCCAGCAATTATCCATTCTGCACCACCTGTGACGCCTATATAAGGCATCGCCCAATATACCTTCCATTTAGGATTTGCTGATTCAAACCAAACTTTTAGCATTGCCGCATGAGCTTCCTTCCCTTTAATTACTGCTCCTTCTGGTCCCGTTATGTATATAGAATCAGATTCCATAGCCATTATAGCTTCCACATCTCCATTATTATGAGCATCAATGTACTTCATCCATACATCAGTTACATCATCAGAAGCAACAACAAATTTTTCATCTGGTTCATTAACAAAGAAGCCTGCACCTTCTTGTTCTAGGACAACAGGTTCTGGCTGCATTTTATCTACCATTCTTTGAACAGCAGAATTGTTACACGAATAACTGATTACAGCAAGAATTGCAACAGTTATCATTAATTTAAATTTTTTCATAATTATTTATTTTTTTTATAAATGTATAAAATATCTCTTTTAATCTCATAACTGTTGTTAATTTATAAGTTTTTTAACAACCTTTTCTAATAATTTTCTTCTTAATAGCTTAATTTTGCAAATATCTTTTAAAGAATATGTCTTTGAGTGAAATAGAGAAAAAAGCTGAAAAATGGTTAAATGATCCATTTTCTAAAGAAACCCGAGAAAAAGTTAAAGAACTTTATCATAACAAAAAACTTTTAGAAGACTGTTTTTATAAAGATCTAGAATTTGGTACTGGAGGTATGAGAGGAGTTATGGGTGTTGGAACCAATAGAATAAACAAATATACATTAGGAAAAAATACTCAAGGAATTTGCAATTACCTTAATAAGACAGAAAAGGGAGAAATTAAAGTAGCAATAGCATATGACTGTAGAAATAACAGCGAATCTTTTGCTCAAATTGTTGCAGATGTCTTTTCTGCAAATAAAATTAAAGTATACATCTTTAGCCAGTTAAGACCAACACCTGAGTTATCATTTGCTGTAAAATCTCTTAATTGCAATTGTGGTATTGTTTTAACAGCATCTCATAATCCGCCTGAATACAATGGATACAAGGTGTACTGGAAGGATGGGGGTCAAATTGTTCCACCAATAGATAAACTATTAATTGAAGAAATAAATAATGTATCATTAGAAGAAATAAAATTCAATAGTAACGCTAATCTTATTGAAACTATTGATAAATTAATTGATGATAAGTTTATTTCAAGTAGCATAGAAACTGGAAAGATTGATAAAATAACTGATCGAGAAAATATAAAAATTGTTTTCACTTCTCTTCATGGAACATCTTCTACCATTATGCCAAAAGTATTTGAAAAAATTGGCTACAAAAATGTGTTATATGTACAAGAGCAAATGGAGCCAGATGGTAATTTTCCTACAGTAGAATCACCTAACCCAGAAGAAAAAGAAGCTTTATCATTAGGATTAGATTTAGCAAAGCAAAATGATGCAGATATAGTTATAGGGACAGATCCTGATGCTGACAGACTTGGTATTGCTGTAAAAGACTTAAATAATCATTACATCCTACTTAATGGTAATCAATTAATGGTTGTAATGATTGATTTCCTATTAAGTAATTTAAAAGCAGAAAATAAATTAAATACTAGCCAGTTTATAGCCACAACCATTGTTTCAACGCCGCTAGTGAGTGAAATTGCTAACTATTATAATCTTGACTGCAAGCTGTGCTTAACAGGCTTTAAATGGATCGCTAAGATGATTGAAGATTATCCTAAATCAAGTTTTCTAATTGGAGGAGAAGAAAGTTATGGAATGATGATAAGTGATTTTGTAAGAGATAAGGATGCAATAACAGCTAGCTTATTTGCATGTGAAATTGCTAATTATTTAAAACAAAGTGGCTCATCAATTTTTAACAATCTTATTGACATATATATCAAACATGGGTTATACAAAGAAGAGTTAGTCTCGATAACAAAAAAAGGGAAAGAAGGTAAAATAGCAATAGAAAATATTATTGATGGCTTTAAGAATAATCCTCCTAAAAAAATTGGTGGATCTGAAGTAATTTCTATATACAACTATGAAAAATCTCAAAGAATAGATTTAAAAAAAAATAGAGCAATTAAAATAAATTTTCCAAAATCTAATGTTATTGAATTTAATACTGCTAATGGGACTAAGGTAGTTTTAAGACCAAGCGGTACTGAACCAAAAATCAAAATGTATATTAGTGTAAATATTAACCTTGAATCCAAAGAACACTATTTGGAAAAGAATGATTTTTTAAATAATAGAATTAAAGCAATAATTGAAGAAATTAATTTATAATGAAGAACTATTTTAACCGAATATTTAGATATACCCTCCCTTATAAAAGGTTTTTTTTGTTAAATATTTTTACAAACATTTTTTATGCCTTGTTTGGTACACTATCCATGATATCTCTTTTCCCAATGCTTAAAGTTCTATTTAATCAGACTGAATCCCTAACCACAGAACCTATATGGGCTGGTATTGGCGATATAGCTAGTTATGCTGAGGCTTATCTTAATTATTTTGTTACTATAAAAAAAGCTGAAGGAAATAACGATGTGCTGATCTTTATGGTCTCAATAATAATTGTCACATTCCTGCTAAAAAACCTCTTTAATTATTTGTCAATGTTCTTTATTACTTTTTTAAGAAATGGGGTAATAAAAGATTTCAGAAATGAAATCTACAACAAAATAGTAAAACTCTCTATGTCTTATTATTCTGAAAAGAAAAAGGGAGATATTGTTGCTAGAATTTCATCTGATGTTCTAGAAATTGACAATTCTTTTTTATCAATATTTGAATTAATAATTAAAGAGCCATTGATGATATTATTTACCCTTATATCAATGTATATAATAAGTCCCGAATTAACTGGATTTGTTATAATATTTATTCCCATATCAGCCATTTTTATATCAGTTGTTGGTAAATCATTAAAGCGTCAATCAATGAAAGTTCAAAAAGAGCAAGGTTTATTTATTTCACTGGTGGATGAGACCTTAAATGGATTAAAAATTGTAAAAATCTTTAATGCTGAAAATGCCTTTTCAAAAAAATTCTCTGAATCAACAAATAGATTATATAGATTCTCAAATACCGTTATAAATAAAAAGAATCTAGCAGGTCCTTTGAGTGAATTTTTAGGAATTTGTTCTATTACAATTATTCTATGGTATGGAGGGATGATGGTGTTAAAAGAAAATTCACTAGATGCCAGCACATTCCTAGTTTATTTAGGGTTAGCATATAACATTCTTACACCAGCTAAATCACTAAGCAAGGCAAGTTATAAAATTAGAAAAGCTTATGGTGCTGCTGAAAGGGTCTTTCAAGTTCTCGATGATAATAGATTTATCAAATCTAATGGAGATGATGCTTCTCTAGAAGATTTTAGTACTAGTATCGACTTTAATAACGTTTCATTTAGGTATGATAATGAAGATGTAATAAAAAATCTGTCGCTTATAATTAAAAAAGGAGAAACAGTTGCATTAGTTGGGCAATCAGGTAGTGGAAAATCTACAATTGCTAATTTAATTAGCAGATTCTATGATACATCTGAAGGTGAAATTAGAGTTGATGGAGAAAATATAAAAGAAGTAAATTTAAAATCGCTAAGAAAATTAATTGGGTTAGTAACGCAAGATTCAATTTTATTCAATGATTCAATAAAAAACAATCTATTAATTGGGAAAGAAAATGCTACCGATCAGGAAATAATTCAGGCTCTTAAAATTGCCAATGCATGGGAATTTGTTAAAGAATTACCAAAGACAATTGAAAATAATATTGGAGATTCAGGGAACAAACTATCTGGCGGTCAGAAACAAAGACTTAGTATCGCAAGAGCTGTATTAAAAAATCCTCCAATTATGATCTTAGATGAAGCTACCTCTGCACTAGATAGTGAAAGTGAAAATCTTGTACAAATTGCATTAGATAATGTAATGAAAAACAAAACTTCTCTTGTTATTGCTCACAGACTCTCAACAATTCAAAAGGCAGATAATATTTTAGTATTGGACAAAGGAAAAATTATTGAGAGTGGAAAACACAAAGATCTAATGGACAAAGGAGGTATCTATACTAATCTAGTCCGTATGCAAACAATATAATTAATTAGTTGTTTAAAAAATAGTGAATAACTAATTCATTATCCCATCTTATTTAATACATAGTTTATAATAAATAAATTAAATTTGATTTTCTATTTCTCATTACTTTAAATGATACTTTTTTTTGATAATCGTGAGAATATAATTTTTGCTGTACAAACACAAAAACAACTATCAGATTCTGATATTAATAAGTTATCCTGGTTATTTGGAAATTCTTCCTTACTCAATTCAGAAATAATTAATAGTGCCTATTTAGGTCCTAGAGCTGTAATGGTGTCTCCATGGAGTACAAATGCTGTAGAAATGACCCAAAATATGGGAATAAATCATATAACTAGAATTGAAAAATTTGTTAAGATAGATAAAGATTCTAAAGAATATGATCCAATGTTGTTTGAAAAATTTAGTGAACTTAACCAATCTATATTTTTAATAAATCTTGATCCTGAGCCTATTAATCATATTGAAAATATTGAATCTTACAATGACTCTGAAGGTCTTTCTTTGAGTAAAGAAGAAGTTAAATATTTGCTGAATGTTTCAAATGAAATTGGTAGAAAACTAACAGATTCTGAAATTTTTGGTTTTTCACAAGTAAACTCTGAACATTGTAGGCATAAGATATTCAATGGGAAATTTATTATTGATGGTGAAGAAATGCCTAATAGTCTATTTAAGATGATTAAAGAGACTTCAAAGATTAATTCAAATAAAATAGTCTCTGCTTATAAAGATAATGTCGCTTTTATAAAAGGTCCAATCATAACCCAATTTTCGCCTACTAGGCCAGATATAGCTGATTATTATAAATTGAAGCCATTTGAGTCTGTTATATCCTTAAAAGCTGAAACACATAATTTCCCCACAACTGTTGAGCCATTTAATGGTGCTGCAACTGGATCTGGGGGAGAAATAAGGGATAGATTAGCTGGAGGAAAAGGGTCTATACCAATGGCTGGGACAGCAGTATATATGACACCTTATTCTAGGTTTAATGAATATTCATGGGAGAAAAAAATTATAAAACGTGATTGGCTATATCAAAATCCCATAGACATATTAATTAAAGCCTCTAATGGAGCTTCAGATTTTGGAAACAAATTTGGTCAGCCGCTAATTTGTGGTTCTGTATTAACTTTTGAACATCAAGAAAATAATGATATCCAAAGTTATGATAAAGTAATAATGTTAGCAGGGGGTATTGGTTATGCAAAAGCAATTGATGCTATAAAAGAAAATCCAAAATTAGGTGATAGAATAATTATAATGGGTGGCGAAAACTATAGAATTGGAATGGGTGGTGCTGCTGTTTCTTCAGCTGATACGGGTGAATTCTCCTCTGGAATAGAATTAAATGCTATACAGAGATCAAATCCTGAAATGCAGAAAAGAGTTGCTAATGCAATTAGAGGAGTTATTGAAAGTGAGGATAATTTTATTATTTCTATTCATGATCATGGAGCTGGAGGTCATCTAAATTGCCTAACAGAATTAGTTGAGAATTCTGGTGGAATTATAGATATTGACAAATTACCAATTGGAGATTCAACATTGTCATTTAAAGAAATCGTTGGAAATGAGTCACAAGAAAGAATGGGATTGCTTGTAAATGAGAAAAAATTAGAATTACTTAATAAAATATGTGAAAGAGAACGAGCTCCAATATATGATATTGGTCATGTTACAGATGATGGGAAATTTACTATAAAATCAGACAAAATAAATAAAAACCCAGTTGACCTAAAACTTAGACATTTTTTTGGAAGTTCCCCTACTACTATAATTCAAGATGTCTCATTTCAAAAAATTTATAGTGAGATTAGCTATAACTCAAATGATTTTTATATTTATCTAAAAAACCTTTTAAAACTTGAGGCTGTCGGCTGCAAGGATTGGTTGACTAATAAAGTCGATAGATGTGTGGGGGGTAAAGTAGCTAAACAGCAATGCGCAGGTCAATTACAATTACCATTGAATAATTGTGGTGTAATGGCTTTAGACTATAATGGAAAGGACGGAATTGTAACCTCAATAGGACATTCACCAATATCAGGATTAATTAATCCTTTTGCTGGAAGCAGAAACAGTGTTACAGAAGCCTTAACAAATATAATCTGGGCTCCAATAAAAGATGATATTTCAGGAATATCCTTATCTGCAAATTGGATGTGGCCGTGTAAAAATAAAGGTGAAGACAGTAGATTATATAAGGCTGTTTCGGCAATATCAGAATTTGCAATTGAACTGGGTATAAATATTCCAACGGGTAAAGATTCTCTTTCCATGACTCAAAAATACAATGACAGAGAAGTATCAGCCCCAGGAACTGTAATTATTACTGCTGTTGCACATTGTAATGATATAACTAGAGTTGTTGAACCAGTCTTTGATTCCAAATTTGGGAGTATATATTATATTAATCTATCCTGTGATGATTATAAGTTAGGGGGAAGTTCATTTGGACAAATATTAGGGCAAATAGGCAAAAATACACCAACTATAAAAGACTCAACTTTTGTTGTAAATGTATTCAATACTGTTCAAGATCTTATTAGAAAAGACTTAATTATTGCTGGACATGATGTAAGTTCTGGTGGTTTAATAACTACTATAATGGAGATGTGTTTTGCAGATAACAATCTTGCTGCAAATATTGATCTTACAGCAATAGGTGAAAAAGATTCAATAAAGATGCTTTTTTCAGAAAATCCTGGAATAGTCATTCAATCAAAAGATCAATCAATAGAACAAATATTAGATACTAAAGAAATCAATTATTACAAAATTGGTAATGTGACAACAGAAAAAAAATTATTGCTTAAAAATCATTCCGATTCATATGAAATAAATATAGAAGAATACAGAGATTATTGGTTTAAAACCTCAATGCTTCTAGATAAAAAACAAACTGCTAATAATCTATCAGAAATAAGATATAAAAACTATAAAAAGCAACCATTGAATTTTATATTCCCGGCAGGTTTTAAGGGGGTAACACCTATGTTAACTGAGATGAAATGCAGACCAAAAGCTGCTGTAATAAGAGAGAAAGGAAGCAATAGTGAACGCGAACTAGCTAATGCATTATTTTTGGCTGGCTTTCAAGTTAAAGACATTCACATGACTGATCTAATTTCGGGAAGAGAGAACTTAGAAGATGTACAATTTATCGGTACTGTTGGGGGATTTTCTAATTCTGACGTCCTAGGATCTGCAAAAGGCTGGGCAGGAGCCTTCTTATACAATGAAAAAGCAAAGCAATCAATTAATAATTTTATTTCTAGAAAAGACACTTTATCAATTGGTGTATGTAATGGCTGTCAGCTTTTTATGGAATTAGAAGTCATTAATCCTGATCATGAGGTTCATGGAAAAATGACATTTAATGATTCAAATAAGCACGAAAGTGCATTTACTTCTGTAAAGATTGAAAAAAATAATTCAATAATGATGTCATCATTAGAGAACTGTAATTTAGGTGTATGGATAAGTCATGGAGAGGGGAAATTTAACCTACCCTATTCCGAAGACAAATATAATATAATTGCAAAATACACCTATGGAGGCTATCCTTCTAATCCTAATGGCTCAGATTTTAATATTGCTATGATGTCCAGTTCTGATGGAAGACATCTTGTAACAATGCCACATATAGAAAGGTCTATTTTTCAATGGAATTGGGCATATTATATAAAAGGAAGATATGATAAAATATCACCATGGATTCAGGCTTTTATTAATGCTCGAGACTGGATAATAAGTTATAATTCAAAAAAATAATGGAATAATATTTGATTATAATATATTTGTAATCGATAAAAATCACATGAAAAAACTAGTATTTCTATTAATTTTGATTTTTCAATTTAGCTTTGTCAATGGACAAGAAAATCAGCTATTTCATAGAGTTAAAATAAACTACAATTCATCAAAAAATTTTCAGAAACTACTAAATTCTGATATTGCAATAGATCATGGCATACATAAAAAAAATGATTACTTTGAATCTGATTTCTCAGAATCTGAAATACAAATAATAGAAAATTTAAACATTGATTATGATATTATAATTTATGATGTAGTCTCTTTTTATAAGAATAGAAATAAATCAGACCACAAAGATTATTTAGGCAAATCAAATTCAAAAAATATTACATGTGATAATTCAAATCTAAGCAATTATACAACTCCAGAAAATTATGACATTAAAGATGGAAATGATTTTGGAGGTTTCTACACATATAGCGAAATGTTAGACGAGTTAGATCAAATGCATCAACTCTTTCCAAATCTTATTTCTGCAAGGTTAGATATAAAAGATCCTAACACGGATGAAGATCCGCATATGCATGAAACATATCAAGGAAGATTTCTTCAATGGGTTAAAATTTCTGATAACCCAGATCAAGATGAAAATGAGCCGCAACTTCTCTACACAGCCATACATCATGCTAGAGAACCAGCATCATTGCAACAATTAATTTTTTACATGTGGTACCTACTTGAAAACTACGATCAGGATGATACAATTAGGGAGATAGTAGACAATACAGAATTATATTTTGTCCCTTGTGTAAATCCTGACGGGTATATCTATAATGAGACTAATGCTCCTGAAGGAGGTGGTATGTGGAGAAAAAATAGAAATAATGATCATGGTGTTGATAATAACAGGAACTATTCATATATAGATGATAATGGAAATGAAGTTTGGAATACAACAGGAACATCTAGTAATCCAAATGGAAGCACCTATGCTGGTGATGAGCCTTTTTCAGAATCTGAAAATAGAGCCATTAGGTATTTTGTAGAAAACCATGATTTTGTTATTGCTTTAAATAATCATACTTACAGCAATCTTCTACTCTACCCTTATGGATATGATTATAATCAATATACTGAAGACAACGCTGTATTTGAATTTATTTCCGAAGAGCTAGTTAAAGAAAATGGATATGATAACATTATTAGTGCTGATCTTTATCCAGCATCTGGTGATAGTGATGATTTTATGTATGGAATGTTAGAAACAGAATTAGGTGGAATTAGAAATAAGATCTTTGCTATGACTCCTGAAATAGGATCTTCCTTCTGGCCTGCTGCATCTACTATTGAAGATCTTTGTAAAGAGATGATGTTTCATAATTTAACCGCTGCACAAATGGTAAATAATTATGCCACATTAAAAGAAATAACAACCTCAAATTTCATTAACTCATTATCCTATTCAACTAACTATGAAATTCAAAGACTTGGGATCGGTGGTCAGGGAGATTTTAACGTTTCTACTACACCCCTATCTGATAATGTTATTTCTGGAACAAATACTAATAATCATAGTCAAATGAATTTAGGTGAAACTATAGAAGACTCTTTTACAATTGAATTAAGTAGTGAAATTCAATATGGTGACCAAGTTTCCTATATGTTGGTTCTTAGTAATGGCACCATTATTAAAGAATATATTATAAATAAAATTTATGGTGACCCAACAATTATTTTTGAAGATGAAAGTAGTATGATTCAAGATTATTGGAACTCTGATTCATGGAATTTAACATATGAAGATTATACTTCTCCAGACACATCAATAACAGATTCACCATATTATAATTATAGTAATAATGAATTTTCTGTAATTGAACTATCTAATACAATTGACTTGTCTGATGCCTCATATGCAGAACTAAACTATAATGCAAAATGGGAAACAGAAAGTGGTTATGATTATGTTCAAATAGAAATTTCAACAGATAATGGTCAAAGCTGGACTCCTCAGTGTGGTAAATACACCAAAATTGGAAGTGGAACGCATGAAGATGCAACAAATGAACCCCTTTATGATGGTTTACAGGCAACCTGGGTAAATGAGACCATATCACTTTCTGACTATTTAAATAATGAGATTATAATTCGATTTAAACTAGTTTCAGATAATTCACAAAGAAGAGATGGATTTTATTTTGATGATTTAAAAATTAATATTATTAGCAGTAATCTAAGTATAAGTAGTCAAGATAGTTTGCCTATCACATTCTATCCTAACCCATCTAAGGACAAAATCTTTATTAATACCAACTTTTCTAATTATAGTATCTCAATATATAACCTAATTGGAAAAGAAGTTTTTATAAAAAACAGCCTTAGTAAAGAAACATTATTAAATATAAGTTCCTTAAACCCAGGATTATACTTAGTAGAAATAAAAACCAAGAATAATAACTTCACATTTAAATTGATTAAACATTAATTTTTTTTACTATGCTTGCATAGTAAAATATTTTTCATATTTTTAACGCAAACATAATATGAAAAATCCTACAATTGATTATAGCCTAAGAACTAGCTGGCTGGCCGTAAAAAAAATGTACGATGCAGAGGCAAGAAAACATGATCACACAATGTCAATTGGTTTTACATTGCTTAGTATTGACCCTAAACTTGGAAGCTCGTCTACATCTTTAGGTCCAAAAATGGGAATAGAGGCAAATAGTCTCTCTCGATTATTAAAATCAATGGAAGAAAAAAAATTAATTAAAAGAAAACCTAATCCATCTGATGGAAGAGGTATCATAATATTCTTAACTAAAAAAGGAATAATAAAAAGAGATATTACTAGAGAAAAAGTATTTAGGTTTAATTCATTAATGAATAAGAGAATTGGTAAAGAAAAAATTAATTCTTTTCATAAAACCGCGAGTATTATGAAAAGAATCATTCTTGAAGAAAAGATATTTTAAGAACATTAAAAAAATGACTTTTATCATTTTTTTAAATAACAATGAATACTACTTTTAAAAAGTAAATTTCTATTAAATACAGAGAGAAGATGAAAAATAAAAAAATAAATAAAGTTGCTGTTATTGGATCTGGAATAATGGGAAGCGGAATTGCCTGCCATTTTGCTAATATAGGTGTAGAGGTAATATTATTAGATATAGTGCCAACTAAACTTTCTGACGTAGAAATTAAAAAAGGACTTAACCTTAAAGATAAAGTCGTTAGAAACAGAATTGTTGATGATTCACTAGCAAAAGCAATAAAATCAAAACCCTCTCCCTTATATCATAGAAATTTTAAAAATAGAATAACAACTGGAAATTTGAATGATGATCTAGAAAAAATATCTGAAGTTGATTGGATTATTGAAGTGGTAATTGAAAATCTTGAAATTAAAAACCAAGTTTTTACAGAAATTGAAAAACACAGAAAGGCTGGCACCATCATTACTTCAAATACTTCAGGAATTCCAATAAAATTCATGAATAGTGACAGATCTGAAGATTTTCAAGAACATTTTGCTGTTACTCATTTTTTTAATCCCCCTAGATATTTAAAATTATTCGAAATAGTTCCTGGACCAAATTGTAAAAAAGAAGTAATAGATTTTCTTAATATGTTTGGTGAAAAATTCTTAGGAAAAACTTCAGTTATAGCAAAAGATACTCCAGGATTTATTGGTAATAGAATTGGCAATTTTGGAATACAAGATCTTTTCCATAATATGAAGGAATTAGATCTTTCTATAGAGGATTTAGACAACTTAACAGGAGCACTTATTGGAAGACCTAGATCAGCAACATTTAGAACAGTTGATATTGTTGGATTAGACACATTAGCAAGAGTAAGTAATGGAATTTATGAAAATTGTACTGAAGATGAATGTAGAGAAGTTTTTATTATTCCAGATTTTCTAAAAAAAATGATAGAAAATAACTGGCTTGGAGATAAAACAGGTCAAGGTTTTTATAAAAAAACAACAGACAAAAATGGGAAAAGGGAAATTCTTGTTTTGGATATTAATTCTATGGAATATAGAAAAAGGAATAAAACAAAATTTGATGTTGTTGGTAAAGCTAAATCAATTGAAAAAACAATAGATAGATTTAAAGTATTAATTAAAGGAAATGATAAAGCTAGTGAGTTTTATAAAAGAACATTGGCTGGCTTATTTTCATATGTGCAAAACAGAATCCCTGAAATATCAGATGATATATATAGTATTGATGATGCTCTAAAAGCAGGTTTTGGATGGGAAAATGGCCCATTTGAAGTATGGAATTCTATTGGTATTCAAGAAGGAATTGATCTTATGAAATCCTACAATAAAAAACCTGCAAAATGGGTAGAAGAATTAGTCAATTCAGATACTAAAAGCTTCTATTCTATTAATAATGGATTTACTTATTATTATGACATATCTGAGAAGAAACATCTAATTAAGCCTGGTCAAGAATCATTTATAATTCTAGATAATATTAGAAAATCTAATCTTGTTTGGGAAAATGAAGAATTTGTAATAGAAGATTTAGGTGATGGTATTCTAAATGCTGAGTTTAGGTCTAAAATGAACTCAATAGGAGAAAATGTTTTATTAGGTCTAGATAAAGCAATTGATCTAGCTGAAGAAAATTTTCAAGGACTTGTTATTGGAAATCAAGCTGCAAATTTTTCTGCTGGTGCAAATCTATCTATGATACTTATGGCCGCAGCAGAACAAGAATATGATCAAATTAATTCTTCTATCAAAAAATTTCAAGATACAATGATGCGATTACGCTACTGTAATATTCCTACAATTGCTTCAGTACAGGGAATGACACTTGCAGGCGGATGTGAAGTTGCAATGCACTGTGATAAAATAGTTGCAAATGCTGAAACCTATACAGGCCTAGTAGAAGTAGGTGTAGGAATAATTCCTGCTGGAGGAGGGACAAAAGAAATGACATTAAGAGCCTCTAATAAGTATAATAAAAATGATGTAGAATTAAATGTTCTCCAGGAGCATTTTCTAACGATTGGAATGGCTAAAGTATCTACATCTGCATATGAGGCTTATGACCTAGGGATATTAATTAAGGGTAAAGATGTAATTGCAATGAATAATAAAAGTCAAATTGCAATAGCAAAAAATTATGCAAAAATTATGGCTGAAACAGGATATGTTCCCCCTCTAAGGGAAAGAAATATAAAAGTACTTGGGAAACAAGCATTAGGGATGTTCCTTGTTGGAACTCATTCAATGGAATCAGCAAATTATATAAGTGAATTTGATAAAAAAATTGCTAATAAATTAGCATATGTAATGTCTGGAGGAGACCTATCAGAGTCTACAATGGTTTCTGAACAATATCTATTAGAACTTGAAAGAGAAGCGTTCGTAAGTCTTTGTGGAGAAAGAAAGACATTAGAAAGAATTCAACATATGTTAACTAAGGGTAAACCCTTAAGAAATTAATAAAAATATGAATACAGCATATATTATTTCAGCATACAGAACTGCAGTTGGTAAAGCACCTAGAGGACTTCTTAGATTTAAGAGACCAGATGAATTAGCTGCAGAAACCATTGAATATATGGTAAATAAGATTTCCAATCTTGATAAATCTCGAATCGACGATGTGATTGTTGGAAATGCAACTCCAGAAGCAGAGCAAGGTTTAAATATTGCTAGAATGGTTTCATTAATGGGTTTAAAAACAGATGACGTAGCAGGAGTTACAGTAAATAGATACTGTGCTTCCGGTCTTGAAACTATAGCTATGGCAACAGCTAAGATTCAGTCAGGGATGTCAAACTGTATTATAGCTGGTGGTGTAGAAAGTATGAGTATAATACCAATGGGCGGATATAAACCTATCCCAGATTATAAAATAGTAAGTCAAGGAAAAGAAGATTATTATTGGGGAATGGGATTAACTGCAGAAGCAGTTGCTAAGCAATATAAAGTATCTAGAGAAGATCAGGATGAGTTTTCTTACTATTCACATATGAAAGCATTAAAAGCTCAAAAAGAAGGAAAATTTGATGATCAAATTGTACCAATTGAAATAAGTCATACGTATGTTGAGGAGAATAACAAAAGGGCTACAAAGAAATATACTGTTACAAAAGATGAAGGACCTAGAGAAGGAACTAACATAAATGCACTTAATAAATTAAGACCTGTTTTTTCAAATAAAGGAACTGTAACAGCTGGAAATTCTTCTCAAATGAGTGATGGAGCTGCATTTACCCTTATAATGAGTGAAGCTATGGTAAATGAACTTAATTTAGAACCTATTGCAAGAATGGTTAATTATGCTGTTGCTGGAGTAGAACCTCGAATTATGGGAATTGGACCTGTAAAAGCTGTACCTAAAGTACTAAAACAATCTGGATTAAATCTAACTGATATATCTCTTATAGAATTAAATGAAGCATTTGCTTCTCAGTCATTAGCCGTAATTAATGAATTAAATTTAGATAAAGAGATAATTAATGTAAATGGTGGAGCAATCTCATTAGGCCACCCATTAGGATGCACAGGAGCAAAATTAAGTGTTCAGCTATTTGATGAAATGAGAAAAAGAAGTTTAAATAATAAGTATGGTCTAGTAACTATGTGTGTTGGAACAGGACAAGGTGCTGCTGGAATTTTTGAATTTATAAAATAATAATATTATGGAAGAAAGTAAAAATAGAACAAAGGGTGGAGAATTTATCATTAAAGAATCTAACTGTGATCTTATATTTACCCCTGAAGATTTTTCTGAAGAACAAAAAATGATGAAAGATTCTGTAATAGAATTTAATGACAGAGAAATAATAGCTTATAAAAGTCGATTTGAAGCAAAAGATTTTAAACTAACTGAAGAAGTTATGGAAAAAGCTGCTGAAATGGGGTTTTTAGGTGTTAATGTCCCAGAAGAATATGGTGGTTTAGGAATGGGCTTTGTTTCTACAATGATTGTTTGTGAATATATTTCAAGTGGAAGTGGTTCAATTAGTACAGCATTTGGAGCACATACAGGAATTGGAACTATGCCTATATTATTTTATGGAACTGAAGAACAAAAGAAAAAATACTTGCCAAAACTCTCTTCTGGTGAATGGTTTGGCTCATATTGCCTGACTGAACCTAATGCCGGAAGTGATGCTAACTCCGGGAAGACAACTGCAGAACTAACATCTGATAAAAAACATTATAAAATTAATGGACAAAAAATGTGGATCTCAAATGCAGGTTTTGCAAAATTATTTATCGTATTTGCAAGAATAGAAAATGATAAAAATATAACTGCATTTATTGTTGAAAAAGAGGAAAATAATGGGATTGTTTTAGGGGAAGAAGAGAAAAAACTTGGAATAAGAGCTTCTTCTACCAGACAAGTTTTCTTTAATAACACAACTATACCTGCAGAAAATATGTTAGGCAAAAGAGGTGAAGGATTTAAAATAGCTGTGAATTCATTAAATGTAGGTAGAATTAAATTAGGAGCTGCATGTCTTGATTCACAAAGAAGAGCAATAACAGCAGCTATTCAGTATGCAAATGATAGAAAACAATTTAATACAAGTATTTCAGAATTTGGAGCAATTAAATATAAGATTGCTGAAATGGCTACAAATGCATATGTTAATGAATCTGCTTGTTATAGAGCTGCAAAAGATATAGAAGAGCGAATAAATACTTTAATTGCAAATAATCATTCAGAACAAGAAGCTGAATTAAAAGCATTGGAAGAATTTGCTATTGAGTGTTCAATAATTAAAGTAGCAACATCTGAAGATATGCAAATATGTTCAGATGAGGGAATACAAATATTTGGAGGAATGGGATTTTCTGAAGAAACTCCAATGGAGGCTGCATGGAGAGATGCAAGAATAGCTAGAATTTATGAGGGTACTAATGAAATTAATAGACTGGTATGTGTTGGTATGCTTCTTAAAAAAGCAATGAAAAAGGATATTGACCTTGTAACCCCCACTAAAGGTGTTTTTAAAGAACTTATTGGAATACCATCATTTACATTTGGAGGAAAAGATAATTCAAAACTCTTTTCAGAAGAAAAATTCTTATTAAAAAATTTAAAAAAACTGTTTTTAATGATTAATGGATATGCTGTTGAAAAATTTGGTAAAGATTTAGATAAACATCAACAAACAATCATGGCATTAGCAGATATATTAATAGAAATATATATGGTCGAATCAGCTATACTGAGAACTGAAAAAAATGCTATTAGATTTGGACAAAAAGAGTTAAATATTCAAATGGATATGTCTAAATTGTACCTATACAATGCTCTAGATATTTCATCAAAAGTATGTAAACAAATTATAGTATCTATTTCTACTGGCAACAAACAAAAAATGCTATTAAATGGGTTAAATAAATTTACTAAATATAAAAATTACCCAAATGTGATTGAAATAAGAAATAATATTGCAGAAAAAGTTAAAAATGAAAATAAATACTGTTTTTAAAATTAGCTATAATTAGATTATTACCATTGTCTTTTAACGTTTAATTCTTGCTGTATTTTTAATTCTTTTTCTGATAAAACTTTTAAAAATGAAGGGTGCTGTTCTATAGCAAACTCTATTTTTTTAACAATCTCTTCAATAGATTCTTTTTCATAATCAATTTTCAGTGGTTTTTTAATCTCTATCGATTGAAGTATGTTTTTCTTTTTTATTCTAATCCCCTTTTTATCAAATGATCTTCTAAATCCGTCAATTACAATAGGGATAACAATCGGTTTGTATTGTTTAATTAAAAAGGCTGTTCCTTTTCTTATGGGTTTAAATGGTGTCGTAGTCCCCTGAGGAAAAGTAATTACCCAACCATCATTTAATGCAACTCCTATTTTAGAAATATCACTCATTTTTACTTGTCTATTTATATCTTCTCCATGACTTCTCCAAGTTCTATCAATACTAATAGAACCAGCATAGGCTAATATCCTAGGAAGTAATCCTGAGGTCATTGTTTCTTTTGCTGCAATAAAATATAGATTCAATTTTGGATTCCATAAATATCCAACATTTTTTATTGAATCAACTCTACCTTTTAAACTTGCATTGAATACATGAAACATTGAGACTACGTCTGCAAAATAAGTTTGATGATTTGAGACAAACAGTACATTTTTTTCAGGTAGACCCTTTACTATGTTAGATCCTTCTATTTTTAACTCATTAAACCCGTGAAACCTCCTATGAGTAAAGGTTCCTAAAATTCTTATTAGCCATTTTTTTAAAAAAAGTATATGACCAAAAGGATTTCTTTTAATAATCCCCATAAAAAAAATTTGATAACAAATGTAAAGAAAACTTATAAAATAGACTCAATTATATCCTTTACTTCTGAAAGTATCATTGCTGTCGCTCCCCAAACAAAATACCCATTTAATTTGTAAGCAGGAACCAGTGTCTTTAAGTATCTATCTGAAACGTTTGATCCTTTTGTATTAACAATATTAGTATCATCAAGTAATTGTTCTAAATCAACATTAATAATTTCTTTTACCTCATTTATATCTTTAAAAAATTTAAGATGATCTTCAGAATAGACCATAAAAGGAGAAATATCGTAGTTACTTGGGGGAACATATACATTTTGTAATTTTCGTATCAGTTTAACTACATTAACATCAACACCGATTTCTTCATTTGTTTCCCTTAATGCAGTGTCAAAAATATTATTATCTTTTTTTTCATAACTCCCACCTGGCAAACTTACTTGATTTGAATGTACTCCTTTGTATTCATTTCTTAAAATCAATGTAAAGCAAACTCTTTCATTATATGGATGAAATAACACTGTAACTCCGGCATTTTTAGAGTTATTATATCTACTTAGATCTAATAACTCCTTTCTAAATGGAGGGGCCATTTTTAACTGAGAGAAACTAGAATCAACAATTGATTCCTTAATTTTTGGAATAATCTCTACAAATCTATTAATAGTCATTAAAACTTATTTTTCTCTAATCTTTAAAGACCATTCAAAGATAAATTTAGACACTGTTACATTATTCTGGTTTATACCTGTTGAAGACAACGTTATGGTTTGAGGAGTATTTGAAGAAATTAATTTATTCATCATTTCATCAATTTCAGCTCCTTCATTACAATTAAATACTATTAATCCTGTAGCTTTTTTATAATAATTTGCATTGTTTGAGATTAATAGCATTGATACATCATATCCGCTTTTTTTTATCTTATCAGTTATCATTAACGCAGTAGTTAATTCAGCAGCCATCCCTTGTGCTGCCCAAAACATTGACTTATATGGATTTTTGTTAAACCAATTAAGAGCTATTTTAATCTCACATTGATTAGAATCTATAGACTTTATTCTTGCACCACAAAAATATGCTGAAGGCAATTTTTTTAAAAGAAATAAATTGTATCTTAAAAACTTCATTAATTTATTTTAATGCTAAATATTTTTCTGCATCAAGAGCTGCCATACAGCCAGTTCCAGCGGCAGTAATTGCTTGACGATATACGTGATCTGCAGCATCTCCCGAAACAAATACTCCTGGAATATTAGTTTTTGAAGTATCAGGTTGATTTATAATATAACCTGTCTTATCCATATCTAAATATGGTTTGAAAATTTCAGTGTTTGGTGTATGCCCAATCGCTACAAAGAATCCAGTTATAGGAATGTTTTTCTCATCTCCAGTTTTATTATTGAAAACCGATACACTTTCAACTACACTTCCATTTCCTAAAATTTCCTTAGTTTCAGTATTATACAGAATTTCAATATTATTAGTCTTTTTAACCCTTTCTTGCATTATTCTAGAAGCTCTAAACTCATCTCGTCTTACTAACATCGTAACTTTTTTACACAACTTTGATAAATAGTGTGCTTCCTCACATGCGGAATCTCCTCCTCCTACAATTGCTACTTCTTGACCTTTATAAAAGAATCCATCGCAAACAGCACATGCTGAAACACCTCCTCCTAGTTCTAAATACTTCTTTTCTGAAGGAAGTCCTAAATACATTGCTGAGGCACCTGTAGCTATAATAACAGTTTCACAAACTAATTCATCCTTATCATTAACCCATAATTTGAGATTATTATTAAAATCAACTTTTGTAATCCATCCACTCCTTACATCAGTTCCAAAACGTTCCGCCTGTTCTTGTAATTCTATCATCATCTCAGGACCAGAAATACCATTTGGATAGCCAGGAAAATTCTCAACATCAGTTGTAGTGGTTAATTGTCCGCCAGGCTGTACTCCTTGATAAAGAACAGGATTCATATTTGCTCTTGAAGCATAAATTGCAGCAGTATATCCAGCTGGACCGGAACCTATAATTAAACATTTAATTTTTTCTGCCATAATAATAATTCAAATATAATAACAAAAGTATGTAATTTTCTCTTTGAATTTATATAAAATTCAATAGTAGATGAATATTCTATTTTTTGTAAATTGAACAAAAAAAGAATGAAAAAATTTTTCCTTAGATTTTTATTTTCAATAAGTTTTAGTTTCTTAACTACAATAATTTATAGTGATAATTATTCCTATAAAGTAATTGTTTCAGGGATAGAGGTTCCTTGGGGATTTGTATTTCTTGAAGATAATTCTATTTTGATAACTGAAAGAAAAGGTGAATTAATCCATTATGTTAATGGGGAAAAAATAAAAGTAAAAGGATTACCTGAAATTATTGCTAAAAATCAAGGAGGATTATTAGATATTGAGCTTCATCCTGAATACAAAAATAATGGATGGATTTATATATCTTATTCGTCCTCAAACGAAAATAAAAGTGGATCAAACACGTCCATAATGAGATTTAGAATAAAAAATAATACCATGATTCAAAAAGAGATCATTTATAAAGCTCTGCCAAATAGCAAACATGACAGACACTATGGAAGTAGAATTGAATTTGATCAAAATAATTTTCTTTATTTCTCCATTGGAGATAGAGGAAATAGAGATGTAAATCCTCAAAATATAAACAGAGATGGAGGAAAAATATATAGACTATATGATGATGGTCAAATACCTATTGATAATCCTTTTGTTAATAGTAGCTCCGCAAAAAAAGCAATCTATAGCTATGGGCATAGAAATCCACAAGGGATGGCTATAAACCCATTTACTAAAGAATTATGGATTCATGAACATGGGCCAAGAGGAGGAGATGAGATTAATATTATAAAAAAAGGAAAAAATTATGGATGGCCTTTAGCTAGCTTTGGCATAAATTATATAGGAACAAAATTTACTAATAAAACTTCTATTCCTGGAATGGAAGATCCCAAACACTACTGGGTGCCATCTATTGCGCCTAGCGGCATGGCTTTTATAACATCAGATATTTATCCTAATTCAAAAGGAGATTTATTAATTGGATCATTAATATTTCAATATCTTCATAAATGCAAAATAGAAAACAATAAAGTTTATAAAGAAGAAAGAATATTAGAAGATATTGGAAGAGTAAGATCTATTAGAGAAGGCCCTGATGGATATATTTATATTGGTGTTGAAAATATGGGAATAATAAAACTTATTCCAAATTAATAATGCATCTGCTAATAACTATTAAATAGAACATAAATGTTAACTGTTGGAATAACCGGGGGAACAGGCAGTGGTAAAACTACTATTTTAGAAGAACTAAGAAAAGAATTCGGAGAAAATGATATTGGGTTTATTTCTCAGGACTCATACTATAATGATAACGGTAATTTAAGTTTTGATGAAAAAAATAAAATCAATTTTGACCATCCTGATGCTGTTGATTTTGAATTAATGATTGATCATCTTAATCTATTAAAAAGTGGGAAAAACATAAATCAACCTATTTATTCATTTAAACATCATAATAGAACTGAAAAAACTAAATTAGTTAAACCAAAAAAGATTATGATTATAGAAGGAATTTTAATTTTAAATAATATAAAATTAAGAGATCTAATAGATTATAAAGTTTTTGTTGATGCTAATGAAAATTTAAGATTTAAAAGAAGACTAGATAGAGATATAAATCAAAGAGGGAGAATTGCTGAAGAAGTTATTGAATTATTTAATAACAGGCTAAATAAAATGCATAAGGCACATGTTGAACCAATGAAAGAATTTTGTGATATTATAATAGATAATAATAAAGTTGATTTATTAGAAATAAATTCTCTAATAAAAGTCATTAAAAGTCATTTGTGAAATGAAATTTAAAATTCCATCATTTTTTAAAAATATATATTTCATTATTATTATGTTGTTTATTATATGGATGTTATTTTTTGATAGTAATTCATTACTAGTTCATAGAGAACTAAATAAAAAAGTTAATAAACTTGAGAATCAAAAAGATTTTTATAGGGAGGGAATAAAAAAAGATAAGGAAGAATTATTAAGAATGAAAACTGATTCTGGCCTTGAAGAATATGCAAGAGAAAAATTATTTATGAAGAAAGAAGATGAAGAAATATTTATAATAGAATTCGATACCATAAATGATTAAAATATAATTATGGAGAAAAAAATTTTAAGTGAATTTATTAAAACTGATTCCAAAGCATGGAATCAAAAAATTAGAAATGACTTAAAAAAACTAGGCCATAGTAGTATTCCTACTTATAATTCCAAAGAGAATATTAAAGTAAATCCCTTCTATACAAATAAAGGTATAGATAACATAAAAAATATTGATTCTACCTATCCTAATAAATGGACTATATGTGAAAATATAGTTACAGATAATTCTTTCGATTCAAATAAAAAGGCTATTGAACTTATTAAAAAAGGAGCTGATAGTATTAATTTCATTATTAAAGATAATTCTATCTCGTGCAATGAATTATTAAAGAATATAGATTTAGAAAAAATTGAACTTTTTTTTAAAATTAAATTTAACTCAAACTCATATTTAAAATCTCTAAATAATATCATCAAAAGCTCTTCAGGTTCATTTAATATAAGTTATGATCCAATTGGCTCATTAGCTGAAACGGGGAGGTGGAAATCTTCTATGAATGAAGACTTAGATGAATTGAAAAAAAAGATTAAGATATTAGGAGGATTTAGCAATGTAATAATTGTTAATTCTGGATTATACCAAAATTCAGGAGCTAATATTTTTGAAGAAATTGCATTTACCCTAAGTCATGCAAATGAATATTTAAATCATTTTAATGGAAAATGTGCAAATAAAATAGCATTCACTGTCTCAATGGGATCAAACTATTTCTTTGAAATTGCAAAATTAAAAGCATTAAGATTACTCTGGGCAATAATTACTAAAGAGTATAATAATGAGATCAATTCTCCTCATATAATAGCAAAACCATCTAAAAGAAATAAAACCATATATGACTACAATAATAATATATTAAGGACTACAACAGAATGCATGTCAGCAATACTTGGAGGTGCTAATACTATTTTAAATGATACATATGATAACATTTTTAATAATAAAAATGAATTCTCTGATAAAATAGCATTAAATCAGTTATTGATAATCAAATATGAAACCCATATTGATAAAGTAAAAAATGCTGCAGATGGATCTTATTATATAGATAGTTTAACAAATACTATAGCAAAAGAATCATTAAAGATTTTTAAGGATATAGAAAAGAATGGAGGGTTTATTTCAGCATTAGAAAAAAGGATAATCCAAAATAGAATTGAAAAAAGTCATCGAATAGAGCAAGAATTATTTAATAACAATAAGGAAAAAATACTGGGAATAAACATTTTTGTTGATTTAGATCAGAAAATTAAATCTGAAATTAAAAAATCAATATTCATTCAGTCTAAAAATAGAAAAACTAGTAACATCTCTGAAATTAGACTTGCAGAAGAAATTGAATTAAGTAGAATTAAAAATGAATAGGAAGAATTTCGAAAATATTAGTTTAAAAAAGTTAGATTTTCCAAAGTCTTTTATTAATAGAAAAGATAAAGAATTTATTACTTCAGAAAATATAAATCTAAAATCTTATTACTCTAAAGATGATTTAAAAGATATTGAACAAATAGGTTATGGAGCTGGAATAGAGCCCTTTTTAAGAGGACCATATTCAACTATGTATATAACAAAACCATGGACTATAAGACAATATGCTGGATATTCAACTGCAGAAGAAAGCAATAAATTTTATAAAAGAAATCTAAAGTCTGGACAAAAAGGTTTATCAGTAGCATTTGATTTACCTACGCACCGAGGATATAACTCAGACAATAAGAGAGTATATGGTGATGTTGGAAAAGCTGGAGTTGCTATTGATTCTGTAGAAGACATGAAAATATTATTTGACGGTATTCCACTTGAAAAAATGAGTGTTTCAATGACTATGAATGGTGCTGTATTGCCTATAATGGCGTTTTACATAGTAGCTGCAAATGAACAAGGAGTAAAAACTTCTGATCTTAGAGGTACTATTCAAAATGATATATTAAAAGAATATATGGTTAGGAATACATATATATATCCTCCAAAAGAATCAATGGAAATCATATCTAACATCCTTAAATTTACTAGTAAAGAAATGCCAAGATTTAATAGTATTAGTATCTCAGGTTATCATATGCAAGAAGCTGGAGCTACAAATGATTTAGAGCTTGCTTACACTCTCGCAAATGGTCTGGAATATGTAAGAAATGGAATAGCTGCTGGATTACAAATTGATGAATTTGCTCCAAGATTATCATTTTTTTGGGGGATTGGCATGAATCACTTTATGGAAATTGCTAAATTAAGAGCTGCTAGAACATTATGGGCTAAATTGATTAAGACCTTTAATCCTAAATTAAATAAATCAATGGCTCTACGAGCTCATTGCCAGACTAGTGGATGGAGTTTGACAAGACAAGACCCTTTTAACAATATTACAAGAACTACAGTAGAAGCTTGTTCAGCAGTTTTTGGTGGAACTCAAAGTCTTCATACTAATTCATTAGACGAAGCAATAGCATTGCCCACTGATTTCTCTGCAAAAATTGCAAGAGATACTCAGTTATATCTTCAAAATGAAATTAACATTACTAATACTATAGATCCATGGGCAGGAAGTTATTATCTAGAATCATTAACAAATGAACTTATTAAAAAATCGTGGGGTCATATTCAAGAAATTGAAAATCTTGGAGGAATGACTAAAGCAATTGAAAAAGGTATACCAAAACTTAGGATAGAACAAGCTGCAACAAAAAAACAAGCTAAAATTGATTCAAAAGAAAGTATTATTGTTGGAGTAAATAAATTTGAATCAGATAATGAAGATCAGATACATTATCTAGAAATTGACAACAATAAAGTTAGAAGTGAGCAAATTGAGAGAATAAAAAAAATAAAATTAGAGAGAGATGATTCAAAAGTTAAAAAGACATTAGATAAATTAAGAAGTGCTGTAAAAAATAAAAATAAAAATTTATTAGCTTTGGCTATTGATGCGGCAAAAGAACGAGCTACATTAGAGGAAATAAGTGCATCACTTGAAGATATTTACGGAAGATATAAATCAGAAATAAAAACATTTACTGGAGTGTATAAATCAAATATTAAGAATGACAAATCATTTAATCATGCTGTGAAACTTGCAAATGATTTTGCTATTCTTGATGGAAGGAGGCCTAGAATATTGGTTGCAAAAGTAGGTCAAGATGGTCATGATAGGGGTGCAAAAATAGTAGCTACTGGATATGCTGATATAGGGTTTGATGTTGATATAGGCCCTCTTTTTCAAACTCCTGAGGAAGTTTCAAAACAAGCTATTGAAAATGATGTTCATGTTGTAGGAATATCAACTCTAGCAGGTGCTCATAAGACATTAGTTCCAAAATTGATAGAAGAGCTAAAAAATTATGGCAGAGAAGATATCTTAATTATTCTTGGAGGAGTAATTCCTAAACAAGAATATAAACCTCTTTTAAAAAATGGAGTTTCAGGAATTTTTGGACCTGGATCTAAGATTAGTGATACAGCTGTAGAAATTCTAAATTTACTAATTAAAAAATTTTAATATTTTTAACAAATTCTGTTAACAAGTAATATTTTAATTGAAGTCAAATAATTGTACATTTATTCGAAGTTATTTGTTAAAATAAATGGCAAAAAAAATTGCAATATCTAATCAAAAAGGTGGGGTCGGGAAAACAACAACAGCTGTTAATTTATCTTCTTGCTTAGCTGTATTAGAAAAAAAAGTTTTACTAATTGATCTTGACCCTCAGTCAAATGCCACTTCTTCACTAGGTTTAGAAAATGATAAAATTGAAAATGGTATATATCAATTATTTGAAGAATTATGTTCTCCGTTAGATTGCATAGTAAATACTAATACTGTCAATCTAGATATTATTCCTTCTCATATTGACCTAGTTGGCATTGAAATTGAGTCTATAGATTTGATTGATAGAGAATATATGCTAAAAAATGTTATTGTTAAGGTTGAGAAAGAATATGATTATATCATAATAGACTGCCCTCCTTCTCTAGGGTTATTGACTTTAAATGCCTTAACTGCTTCTGATTCTGTGATTATCCCAATTCAATGCGAATATTTTGCCTTAGAAGGACTTGGAAAACTATTGAATACAATAAAAAGTATTCAAAAAATACATAATAAAAACCTATCTATAGAGGGATTACTTCTTACTATGTACGACTCCAGACTTAAACTGTCAAATCAAGTAATAAAAGAAGTTAAATTACATTTTAATGAGATGGTATTTAAAACTATTATCCATAGAAATGTAAAACTTGGCGAAGCACCTAGCTATGGAGAAAGTATATTAGATTACGATGTTAGTAGTACTGGAGCTAATAATTATTTAAATTTGGCAAGAGAATTGATATTAAATAATTCATAATGGCAAAAGCAACAAAAAAACAAGCACTAGGCAGAGGATTATCATCAATTCTAAATAAAGATCCAAATTCAACTGAATCCCTAAATTTTAAGAAAAAAAAATCAACAATTGATAATATCAATATAAGCCTAATATCAGCAAATCCCTACCAGCCTAGATCTAATTTCAATGAAGAATCCTTAAAAGAACTTACTACTTCAATTAAGAATATTGGTGTGATACAGCCAATAACAGTAAGAAAAATTAAAAAAAATTCATATCAATTAATTTCAGGAGAAAGAAGATTAAAAGCATGTAAAAATTTAAAATTAAAAAATATTCCCGCATACATAAGAACTGCTAATGATCAAGAATCTCTAGAGATGGCACTAATTGAGAATATTCATAGACAAGATCTAGATGCAATAGAAATTGCGATTTCATACAAGAGACTTATGGATGAAATTAGTTTAACACAAGAGCAATTAAGTAATAAAATTGGAAAAGACAGAACAACAATAACAAATTATCTAAGACTGTTAAAGTTGAATCCAATAATTCAAAGTGGAATAAAAGATAGTTTTATTTCAATGGGACATGGAAGATCTTTAATTAATATTGAGAATAAATCAGATCAAATAAAAGTTTATGAAATTATTATATCCAAAAATCTTTCAGTTAGAAACACTGAAGAACTAGTAAAAAATTATAAAAATAATAAAGAAATAAAAAAGGGAATTGATAAACCAAAATACATTTTAGATTCAATTACCAAATTGTCTGAAATATTTAAAACATCGGTAAGGATAAATGTATCCAGAAATAATCAAGGGGAAATAATTATTCCATTCAAATCTGAAACTGAATTCAAAAAAATTAAAAAAAAATTATATGATTCGTAAAGATATTCTTATCATATTAATTTTATTCATTCCAGCACAAATGATTTTTTCTCAAAATAACAAGGATGAAGAAAAAAAGATTTTAGGTCCTGCAAAAGCTGCATTTTATTCTGCTGTTTTGCCTGGCTTAGGACAGGTTTACAATAAAAAATATTGGAAAGTTCCTATAGTTTATGGAGCATTAGCAACAGGTGTATATTATTACAATCATAATAATGATTTATATCACAAATATAGGGATGCATATAAAAGAAGACTAGCTGGTTTTACTGATGATGAATTTTATGGAGAAGGATCTAGTCCTGCAATTTCAAATGATGCTTTAATACGAGCCCAAAAAAGTTTAAAAAGAAATAAAGAATTGTCTATCCTTGTAACAATAGGTATTTATGCATTAAATATTATAGATGCAAATGTTGATGCTCATTTACTTCAATACAATCTTGATGAGAACCTTACCTTAAGTCCAAAATTAAATTATAATAAAATAAATTCAACATCTAATGTGTCACTAGCATTAAAATTAAAATTATAAATTATATTATTTTTAACAAGTATTTATTATTAATTACTTTTCAATAACTTAATTTTGAAAAAGTCATTGATATATAATATGATATAATGGAAAATTTACTCCTTTTTTTATTTATTATTCATCTAATTCATGGATTAGGTGCCTGGAAGCTATATTCTAAAGCTGGCTATAAATCATGGGAAGCATTTGTGCCCATTTATAGTATAATTATCTTAATGAATTTAATTAATAGATCAAGATGGTGGATTATACTTTTAACACTTCCTGTGATTAATGTAATAATGATTCCAGTAGTTTGGGTAGAGTTATCAAGAAGTTTTGGGAAAAACAGCTATACAGATACTTTATTATCGATTGTAACTTTAGGATTTTACAACTATTATCTAAACTACTTTACAGATGTTAAATACCTAGCTAATAGAGATATAAATCCAAAAAGCTCAAATGGTGAATGGACTAGTTCATTAATATTTGCAATCGTAGCAGCAACAATAATTCATACCTATTTTGTTCAGCCCTATACAATTCCTACATCTTCATTAGAAAAAACATTATTAGTAGGTGATTTTTTATTTGTTAGTAAGGTAAATTATGGCGCTAGAGTTCCAATGACTACAATTGCTGCTCCAATGGTACATGACACACTTCCTTTTATAAAAAAGAAATCATATTTAAATATGAAGCAAATTCCATTTATAACTGAACTTCCATATTTAAGGTTCTTTGGTTTTGAGAAAATTAAAAATAATGATATAGTAGTTTTTAACTGGCCAGTTGACACAATGGTGAATATGTTTTATACTGATAAAAACTATTACAAGCCTATTGATAAAAAAACAAATTACGTTAAAAGGGCTGTAGGTATTGCTGGTGACACCCTAGAGGTAATAAATGGATATGTTTTTATAAATGGGGAAAAGAATATCTTACCTGATGAAGCTAAACTTCAATTTTCATATTTAGTTCAACCCAAAAGGAATAGGTTTAGCAAGAAGATAATGATTAACAACTATGACATTACTGATGCATTTGGTATCATTAATCAAAACAACACCTATAAATTTATGGGAATTAGTGAAAATGCATTAAACAAATTTAAATTTCATCCGAATGTTGACTGGATAATTAAAGACACATTAACAAGAGGATATAGAGATTCAACTGTTTTTCCTCAAAGTGAAAATTATGAATGGAATAATGATTTTTTTGGACCAATTTATATACCAAAAAAAGGTGAAACAATTAAAATAAATAGCAGTAACATTCCCTTATATAAGCGCCTAATCGACGTGTATGAAAATAATGACCTATTAATTAAAGGTGATAAAATATATGTTAATAATAAAGAAACTTCAGAATACACCTTTAAACAAGATTATTATTGGCTAATGGGAGATAATAGAGGCAATTCCCAAGATTCAAGATCCTGGGGGTTTGTTCCTTTTGATCATGTTGTTGGTAAGCCAGTTTTTAAATGGTTTAGTTGGGATTCAAATGCTAAAGGAATTAATAAAATTAGATGGAATAGGCTATTTACTTCAATTAATGGTACTGGCGGCCCAATTAACCTATTTTTTGGATTTGTTACAATTATATTAATTTTTTGGCTTTTAAGTATTGATTACAATAATTTTGAAAGATGGTGGAATAAATCTAAAAAATAAATGGATTTATTAATTCACCCTAATTATCTACCAAGCACCTCACAATTCCTATTGATGTTTAATTCAAAAAAAGTGATTTTTGAAATTAATGATAATTTCCTAAAACAGACATATCGAAATAGAACCTATATATATGGAGCAAATGGTAAACTTTTATTATCTATTCCAGTAATTCATTCTCAAAAAAACAGAAAAAAATTTAAAGATGTAAAAATTTCATATGATCAAAATTGGCTAAGTCAACACTGGAAATCACTTGAAATCTCATACAGAAGCTCGCCTTTTTTTGAATTTTTTGAAGATAAATTAATATGTCTTTATAACAAAAAAGAAAAATATTTAGTTGACTTTAATTTAAAATCTATCAAAATTCTACTTGAAATGCTACAAATTAACTTAGAATATGACTTTACAAATTCTTATCAAGAAAATTATTCTAGTATATCAGATTACAGAATAAATTCTGAAAATTTTAATGAAATTAAAATAGATAAATACACGCAAGTATTTCAATCAAAATATGGATTTATAAATAATCTATCCGTTTTAGATTTAATTTTTAATGAAGGTCCTAATGCAATTAATTTCTTAAAAACTAGTTAACACTAAACTCTGAAAAAATTGGAAAATGATCAGAATAGGCAAATTTAAATGTCTTAAAATTGTTTACTTTAAATGACTTATCAACCAGGATAAAGTCTATCCTTAAAGGAATCGAATTAAAACTATATGTTTGACCTAAACCATTTCCTTTCTCAAAAAATGTGTCTTTTAAATCAGATTTAATCAAATTATATACATATGAAAAAGCTGTATTATTGAAATCTCCTGATACCAATACTTTATATGGTGACTTATTAAACTCCTTACTCACAATTTCTGCCTGATCCTGTTGAATTTTAAATGTATCACTAAAGCTATTTATTAGCTTGCTTGAATTATCATTAATAGATGAGACATCTATATCTGATTTTAACTTAAATGACTGTAAATGAATATTAAATAACCTTATTGTATCATAGCCTATTTTAATATCAGAAAATATTGCATTATTTGTGGAATTGCTAAACTTAATATCTCCTGAATTAATTATTGGAAATTTAGAGTAAATTGCTTGTCCGTACTTAACTCCTTCACCACTCAAAGAAATATATTTATAAGCATAGTTATTTAAATTAAAATTCTCTACATTATTATATTCCTGAATACTAACTATATCAGGATTCTTTTTATTTATAAAGTTTGCTATACTATCTTTTACTCCTGTTTTCTTTATCCAATTATATATATTAAACATTCTTACATTATAGCTCATCACTGAAATATTATTACCGCCTACGTATTCTGAATTATTTGAAAAATTTACAAATGATTTTATAGAATTATAACCCAATAATAATATAGTAAAAGATAAAAGGAACTGTCTTTTTAGTTTTACAATCCAATAAATAACAAATAACACATTAATAGTAATAATCATTGGTATTAGTAAACTTAGCAATGAAATACTTGATAAAATAGATGGTTTAATCTTGGGTATTAAATATGATAAGATTAATATAAAAGCAAAAATTGAGTTAAGAATATAAATCAATTTATCAAAGAAATTTAATTTTTTCATAGGCCTATTTTTTGCCTGATTTAAATAAATATTCCTTTTCACTTTTACTTAGACTGTCATAACCACTTTTACTTATCTTATCTAATATTATATCAATTCTTTTCTGCTTAGAAAAGTCAGCTGGAGATTTATTTTCCTTGTTTCTTGGCTTAGGATTATTGTAAAATTTATTAAAATCTCCTATTCCATAGACTGAAATATAATGGTAAAAACCGGCTAAGTATCCTCCAAGGTGTGCAATAGCACCGCCATCAGGTGCATCATTAGCAAACAGTCTTATTATATCCAATAAAAATAGAAGAAACATTATGTATTTAAACTCAAACCTTACAAATGAAATTTTTATAAGATGATTAGGCATATAGCAAAACATAAAAAACATCAAAGCATAGGCCCCCGCTGAAGATCCAATTAATGGTCCATTTCCATTATAAAAAAGAAGAAAAAATAATGCTCCAATAATTATCCCAGTAAAATATATTCTAAGTGGAATTTTTTGGCCATACAAATTTATAAGTTTTGAGGATGCATAATAAATTATCATTAACATAAATATTAACTCATAAAATCCTTGATGAATAAATGCATATGTTATTATTGACCAAGGATTATACAAATAATCACTAGTTAATGCAAAATATTCATTAATATATGGTAGGTTAAAAAGTTCTAGAAATAAATATAAAATATAAACAAGAATATTTAAAAAGATTATTTTTTCAAATGCATTTGAATTTCTAAGTCTATATGATATATTAGAAAATAAACTCTCCATCTAGTACCATCGATTTCTATTAAAATGATTTCTTTTCCAATAATACATTAATAAAAATCCTGTTAGTGCTCCACCTAAATGTGCTACATAAGCTGTATTACTAGGGCTAAAAATAGAAACACCAGAAATTGCTGAAATTAAATCTAATATAATAATCCCAGGTATAAAGTACTTTGCTTTTATTGGTATTGGGAAAAAGATTAACATCAGTTTACTTTCAGGGAAAAACGTGCCAAAAGCAACCAAAATGCCCATTATTGCTCCAGAAGCTCCAACCATTAATGAATTAAAAGATGACATAAAACTTAAGAGATTTTCATCACCTAATATAGTAGCCCATGCAGTGTTATATTTTCCTTGATTTAAAATTTCAAATATTTTAAAAGAGTCATATCCTGCATTAATTAATATATCTAGGTTAGAGTAAAAACTAAAATACAAATAGATTATTTGGATAAATGCAGCGCCAAGACCACATGATATATAAAAAAACAAAAACCTTTTTGATCCTAAGACCCCCTCAATTGCGACTCCAAACATCCACAAAGCAAGCATATTAAATAAAATATGTTGAAAACCTCCATGCATAAACATATGGGTTATGACTTGCCAAAAATGAAAAGAAGCACTTTTAGGGAAATGTAAACCAAATAGAGAATAAACTACATCTCCAGAGATTAATACTCCAATAAACATAAGTATGTTTATTATTAATAATTGCTTTACTGTTTCAGTTATTCTCATTTTAATTTATTATATAAATTTCCTTTCTAATTCATCTAATGTAATTGTGTAATATGTTTTTTTATTAAAAGGAGATAATGTTGGTTCCTTACATGCAAAAAGGCTATTTATTATAAATTCCTGTTCATCTTTTAACAATTTTTTTCCATTTTTAATTGCTAAGCTCTTTGACATTAATTTTGCAGTTAAATCAGATTGACTATAATTTTTATAAGGCATATCATCATTTATATTGTCTAATAAATCTTGTATATATGATTCTACCCTTGTTGAATCTAAAAATGTAGGAATCGCCTCAAACAACAAATTACTATTTGAAAGTTTTTTAAAAATAAAGCCTGACAACTTTAGTTGCTTTTTATAATTAACTAAAATTTCAACCTCTTGAATTGCTAAGTTTATTTCTAATGGATGAATTAATTTTTGAGGCTTAGAGCTATCAATTGTAATAAATTTTAAGAACTTTTCATAAAGTACTCTTTGGTGAGCCCTGTTTTGATTAACAATTATAATGCCTGATTTAATTTTATTAACTAAATATTTATTCTTTAACTGGTAGATTGAATTTGATTCAAAATTATCATCATTACTAAAATCTAAAGTATTTACTCTACTATCTTCTTCAATAGAATCTAAAGAATCACTACTAATTTTTCTTTTTTCATTAGATTCTAAATCAATATATATATTTTCAGAAGATTTAATTTCAGAGTTTTCAAATGGATTATAATCTTCATTAATATCTATGCCAATCCCCTTAATCTTTTGTTTATTTCTATAAGAATAAGGTAATTCCATGCTTTTATTATGACTAAAATCTAAAATTGGAGCAATATTAAATTGTCCTAGGCTATGTTTAATAGAAGATCTTAAAATTGCATAAATTGAATGTTCGTCATCAAATTTAATCTCTGTTTTAGTTGGATGAATATTTATATCAATAGATTTTGGATCTACATCAAGAAATAAGAAATATGATGGATTATATTTTAAATCAATTAGTCCTTCAAATGCCGAATTTACAGAATGATTTAAATATGGGCTCTTTATAAATCTATTATTAACAAAGAAAAATTGTTCATTTCTAGATTTTTTCGAATATTCAGGTTTAAAAACAAACCCATTAATTTTTAAAATATCCGTTTCTTCATTGACTGGAACTAATTTTTCATTTGATTTTGCACCAAATATGTTAACTATTCTCTTCCTTATATTGCTTTTCGGAAGATTAAATAATTCAGACTCATTATTGTTAAAAATAAATTTAATTTCTGGGTGTGCTATAGAAGTTCTATGAAACTCATTAATTATATGCTTTAACTCAACATTATCAGATTTTAAAAAATTTCTTCTTGCAGGAATATTATAAAATAAATTTTTAACTATAATCGAAGTACCAATTTTAGAAACTATAGATTTATTTTCCACTATCTTACTTCCATAAATTTTAACAATTTTCCCAAGATCATTAATAGATTGTCTTGTTATTAATTCTGTATGAGAAACAGCTGCAATACTTGCTAAGGCTTCACCTCTAAATCCTTTTGAGCGTATATTAAATAAATCCTTAGCAGATTTAATCTTTGAAGTAGTATGTCTTTCAAAGCATATAGAAGCATCATTAGAGCTCATCCCTATACCATTGTCCACTACTTGAATTAATAACTTTCCAGCATTCTTTATGATCAGACTAATTTCAGTAGCTTTTGCATCTATAGAGTTTTCTAATAATTCCTTTACAACAGATGCTGGTCTTTGAACAACCTCTCCAGCAGCAATTTGATTGGCCACATTATCCGGCAATAAATGAATTATGTCTTTCACCAATTAGTATTTTTGTTAAATCAAAAAAATCAATAAGAAAAAAGCAATTAATATTGTCAAGATAATAATCAATCTTTTTCTTACTGAATTATCGCTCCCCCTTTTATAATCTTCAATTGCATTCCTAAATTTTATTCTAAAACTATTATTATCTCCAATAGTAGATCTATATTCATCAAATTTTGATTTAATTTTTTTTGGTTTTGCGTGAGTTCCAATATAAGTTTTCTCTTCAGAAAACCTTCCGGTATAATTATATTTTTTATTTTTTCTTAAATTAAAAAGCGCCATAGTGTACTTATGAATTTAAATAAATTTAACAAATATCCTAATAAAATCTAATAGTTAGATAATAAATTTTCAAGGGAATAAACACTATTTAATGCAAGCCATTTTTATTGCAGCCACTGCAGACTCAATTCCTTTATTTCCATGTTTACCTCCTGACCTATTAATAGATTGATCGATATTATGATCAGTTAAAACACAAAATACTATAGGAATATCATTAATTATATTAAGCTGAGTTATTCCACTTGAAACAGAACTACATATATAATCATAATGATCTGTTTCCCCTTTAATAATACACCCAATAGCTATTACAGCATCTACATTTTTATTTTGCATTCTTTTACAGCCATACACTAATTCAAAGCTGCCAGGTACTTCTATTTTTTTAATATTAGCCTCTTTAACTCCGTATTTAATTAAAGTCTTATATGCACCATCAAAAAGATTATTCGTAATATTTTTATTCCAGTTAGAGACTACTATACCAAATTTCATCTCCTTAACTTTTGATACATTATCAGGTTCTAAATCAAAATTATTATTATTTGAAGCCACCTTTCTTAATTTGACAAAGCTTTCGCTTTAGCTATAAATACGTCAATATTCTCTGCAGAGATACTATTTGGGAAATCAGACTTAATTCTGGAGAAATAATTATAAGACTTTTTGTGCTTACTTAATTCCATTGAAACATGAGCTGCCTTTAATAAGTACATTGCAGTAGTATAATCATTTGTATTTATATTAATGGCTTTTTCATAATAATCAAGTGCATCATTTAATTGTTCAAGTTGAGCAAAACAATCACCAATAGATCCTTTTGATAGAGAAGATAATATTTGATCATCTGAATCAAATTGTGAAAGATATTTAATAGAATTCTTATAGTCCTTTAATTTTAAATAAGACATACCTGTATAATAATTTGCTAAGTTTGAGGCATTGGTTCCTGAATATTCATCTATTATCTGTAAAAAACCCATCTTTCCATCTGAACCATTTATTGAAAGTCTATATATAGAATCATTATTTTGATCAAGAGCTTGTTCATACAACCTTTGAGCTGTAAACATTTTATTCATAGATGAAATATCTTTAGGCTCCTTTATATATTTAATATAAGCGAAATAACCTAAAACTACTATTGCAATAAAGCCTACAAGTCCAAATATGTATTTTTGATTGTCAGCTACCCATTTTTCAGTTTTAGATGCCCCCTCATCTAAAGTGTTAAAGACATTTGCTGTAGCAGACTTTTTGTCTAAATCCTCTATCTTATTAGAAAAAGGGTTCTTCTTAAATCCTCTTTTTTTATAAGTTGCCATAAATTTTAAATATTCAAGCGGTAAAAATAAAATTTTTATTCGTAATAAAAGGATAAATTATTTGTTATTTTTGAATGAATAGATCAAATATTACTACCACAAAATCTTATTATTATTAATAAACTATTATGTTATTAAAAACATTGACACTAATTAATTACAAAAACTTCGAGAACAAAACATTTGATTTTGATTCAAAAGTCAATTGTTTTGTTGGATTAAATGGGGTTGGCAAATCAAATATTCTAGATTCTATTTATCATTTATCATACGGAAAAAGCTATTTTAATCCAATCCCATCTCAGAATATAAGACATGGTGAGGAATATTTTATGATAAATGGATTGTATTCAATTAATAAAAAAGAAGAGAATATCATAATTTCATTAAAAAAAGGTGTTAAAAAGATAATTAAAAGAAATAATAAACTATATAAAAAATTTAGTGATCATATTGGTCTAATTCCGTTAGTAATTATTTCACCAACAGATAGAAATTTAATTATTGAAGGAAGTGAAACGCGAAGAAAATTTATTGACAGTATAATATCACAGGTAAATAAAGATTATCTAAAAAATATTATAGCATATAATAAAATTCTAGTACAAAGAAATTCACTTTTAAAGTATTTTGCTAAAAACAATACATTTGAATCAAATACAATTGATGTTTATGATATTCAGTTAAGCGATCTATCTAAAAAAATATATGAATCACGAAATAATTTTATGAATGATTTTGTCCCTATTTTCAAAAATAGATACAAAGCAATATCAGAAAATAATGAAGAAGTTGATATTGTATATAAAAGTGATCTTAATGATAGTAACCTTATAGAATTATTGAAAAATTCTATCCAAAAGGACCTTATCTTACAATATACTTCTAAAGGAGTGCATAAAGATGACTTAGTATTTTTAAAAAATAATTTTTCAATAAAAAAATTCGGTAGTCAAGGACAGCAAAAATCATTTCTAATTTCCTTAAAACTTGCTCAATTTGATTTTCTTGAAAAGCAAAATAATAGTCCCATTTTGTTACTTGATGACATTTTTGACAAATTAGATGACAATAGGGTAAAACAAATAGTTAATCTAGTTAATGAAGACAAGTTTAAACAAATTTTCATTTCTGATACTAATAAGAAAAGAACTGAAAATACAATTAAAAGCGTAAACAAATCCTATAAAATTTTTGAACTTTGAAAAAAATTAGCTCATTTATAATTTTAATTATCATTGTATACTCATGTTCATTAGATAATGACATTGAAATTTTAAATGGGTACTGGGAAATTCAATCTGTAAAAAAGGAAGGTCAATTAATAAAAAAATATCCTTTTAATAATACAATTGATTTCTTTTACATAAAAAACCTTGAGGGATATAGAAAAAAGGTGACTCCTAAGTCTGATGGAAGATTTATGATAACTCTTCATCAAGCTAATCTTAACATATCAAAAGAAAATGGAGAATTTATATTAAGATATTTAAATAATAATAAAACATACTTTGAAAAAATAAAGAAGATTGACTCACAACAACTAATTATATTAGACAAAGAAGGTTATATTTATAAATACAACCGTTATACACCAATAGAGATAAAAAAAGATGGAGAATGATATAAAAATTGATAGCTTAATTAAATCCTTTATTAAAGAAAATAATCTAGAAAATGGATTAGAAAATGTTAAGGTAAGAGACTTATGGTATGAAATAATGAAAAATGGTGTTGCTAATTACACTACAGATATAAATCTAATTAATGAGACGCTATATATTAAGTTAAAATCTTCTGTACTTAGAGAAGAATTAAGCTATGGGAAAGAAAAAATTATAAAACTCTTAAATAAAAAACTAAAAAAGGATCTTATAAAAAAGATTGTTTTAAGATAGATTTTTAAAACATTTCCTCTTCAGAAAAATGAAATCTAGATTCAATTAATGCATTTTCATCGCTATCACTACCATGTATAGCATTTTCACTAATAGAAGTTGCAAATAGTTTTCTAATTGTACCCTCAGCAGCAGCTGTAGGATCCGTAGACCCAATAAGTGTTCTAAACTCATTAACCGCATCTTCCTTTTCTAATACTGCAGCTACAATTGGTCCTCTGGTCATATATGAAATTAATTCATTAAAGAATGGACGTTCCCGATGAATAGAGTAAAAATTTCTTGCATCTTCATTACTCATTTGAGTTAATTTCATTGCTACAATTCTAAAACCCGCTGAATTTATTTTTTCAAGTATTCCGCCTATATTCCCCTTTTCTACTGAATCGGGTTTTAACATTGTAAAAGTTCTATTTGTTGTCATCTATTTTTTTGAGTGCAAAAGTAACACTTTTTAATAAATACTAAATAAAATAAAAATTAACTTTATTGTATTATATCGTATATTCGCAAATTATGACTCAAAAAGAAATTCAAGAAATAAAAGGAATTTTATCAGAACCAAAAAAAATATCCATTATACATCATAAAAATGCAGATGGTGATGCTATTGGTTCATCTATGGCTCTAAATTCCTATTTAAATATTTGTGGGCACAAATCAAATGTTATTAGTCCAAATAAATTTCCTGAATTCTTAAAATGGCTTGATAATAAAAATCAAATTATCATATTTAATAATTCAAGTCAGGCAACTAAGCTTATAAATGATTCTGATATGATTTTTACTCTAGATTTTAATAGTTTAGATAGATGTGGGGACATGAAAGACTTAATTAGTAAATCTAAAGCTATAAAAATACTTATCGACCATCATGAAAACCCAAAGAAATATGCTAATTATACATATTCTGATACAAAAATTAGCTCCACATGTGAAATGATTTATAATTTTATTGGAAAATTAGGTGATAATGATAAGATAAATTCATCAATTGCAGAAGCTATATATACAGGTATAATGACCGATACTGGTTCGTTTAGATTTTCATCTACATCAAGTATAACACACAAAGTAATTTCAGATCTACTGGAGAAAGGTGCTAATAAGTCTAAAATTCACAACGAAATTTATGACAATAATAGAATTGAAAAGATTAAACTATTAAGTTTTGCGTTAAGCAAAATTGAAATTATGCCAGATTATAATACAGCTTTTATCTCATTATCTCAAAAAGAATTAAATAAATTTGATTTTAGGAAGGGTGATACAGAAGGAATTGTCAATTATGGCTTGTCAATAAGAAAAATAAAGTTTGCTGCAATATTTATTGAAGATATAAAAGAGAACATAACCAAAATTTCATTTAGATCTAAAGGGAATTTTGATGTAAATAAATTCTCTCGAGATATTTTTAATGGTGGAGGACATAAAAATGCTTCAGGAGCAATTAGTAGAGACTCCTTATCATCAACAATTATTAATTTTAAAAATGCATTAAAAAAATATAAATCTGATCTAAATTAATTAAAAATGAAAACTAGAATACCAATATTAATTTTTCTGTTGTTAAATATCTTTTTTGTCTCATGTCAAGACAAACATACTGACCTTGAAGATGGACTATTTGCTGAATTTATAACAACACATGGAACAATGGTCGCTGAATTGTTTTATGAAGACACTCCTATTACAGTTGCAAATTTTGTGGCATTAGCTGAGGGTAAACATCCAGATGTTAAAAAAGTATTTGAAGGAATATTATATTATAATGGGATTATTTTTCATCGAGTTATGGATAAATTCATGATTCAAGGTGGTGATCCAGAAGGAACTGGGAAAGGTGGTCCTGGATACCAATTTTTTGATGAGATTACAAATTTAAAACATGACAAACCTGGAGTTCTATCTATGGCAAATGGTGGTGTAGGAACAAATGGTAGTCAGTTTTTTATTACAGAAGTTCCTACTCCATGGCTAGATGGAAAACATACAGTCTTTGGCCAATTAGTAAAAGGTCTAGAAATTCAAGATTCAATATCTAATGTAAAAACTGGAATTTCAAATAGGCCTATTACTGATGTTCTCATAAAAGAATTAAATATTATAAGAAATGGAGAAAAAGCAATGGAATTTGATGCTGTTAAAGTTTGGATAGAAAAAGAAGAAATTGAGAAAAGAAAAAAAATGGAGGAAGAAAAAAAAATGGAGGAAGGACTAAGAAAAATGGATTCTTTAGCTAAAATAGATCGTATAAAATTAAAGGACTATCTAAATAAGTCAAAAACAAGAAAATCTGGTGTTAAAATACATATAATAAAACAGGGTAAAGGAATAAAGCCAAAAGATGGAAATGTAGTAAAGATATATTATGAAGGCTATTTAACAAATGGAGTATTGTTTGCCACAAATAGAAAAGAAATTAATGAAAAATACGGTTATTACGATTTAGAAAAAGAAAATAAAGGTTTTTATGACCCTGTAAGCATGGAACTTAGTCCATCAATGCAACTAATTGAGGGGTTTAAAGAAGCATTATATACAATGAATGTTGGAGATATAATATACTGTTATATTCCATCAGAGTTAGCTTATGGTAATGAGTCTAAAGGAAATTTAATTACTCCTAACTCAGATTTAACTTTTATAATTCAAATGATAACTGCTGAAAACTAAGTCTTATGTGGAATATTTTTTAATATTTCTATTAGAAAGTTCCAAAATTTCTTAGTAGATGAAATAGATGCTTTCTCATCAGGTGAGTGAGCTCCAAGAATTGTAGGTCCAAAACTAATCATCTCCATATTTGGATAATGCGAGCCTATTATTCCGCACTCTAAACCAGCATGAATTACATTCACTTTAGGAGATTCATTATTTAGATTTTTATAACATTTAACAGCTACAGATAATATTTCTGAATTTACATTTGGCTCCCACCCTGGATATCCACCAGACAATTTAACATTAAAGTCTTCATTTTTAAAGATATTAGTAATTAAACTAGATAGTTCGTTTTTTGAATTTTCAACAGAAGATCTAGTCAAACATTTAATTAAAACATCCTCATCCTTTAATACAATATTGGCAAGATTATTTGAAGTTTCTACTAAGTTATCTATTGTTTTACTCATTGTAAATACACCATTCGGGCAAGCATCTATGCATTCTATAAATTTTTGATGATCATCGCTAGTAAGAACTTTAAATTCTCCATCAACATCAAATAAACTAATATTAAAATTTGGATCTAAATTATTATACTTTATTTTATTTAAATTGAAAAAATTAGTTATTTCTTGATCTATATCCGAATAATCATCAGTTTGAATTTGAATAACTGAAAAACTCTCTCTAGGAATTGCATTCCTAAGATTTCCACCAACAAACTCACTAATTCTAATCTTATATTTACAATTAAGATCGTTTAGTAATGAGATTAAAATTTTATTTGAATTTCCAAGCCCCTTATGAATCTCTGCACCAGAATGTCCTCCCGTTAATCCATTAATCAAAATTTTTATAAAAGTATTTTTTGAATTATTGTTATTTTCAGTAGTATAACTTTTATTAATTGTAATATCAACGCCGCCAGCACAGCCAATACAAATTTCGTCATCCTCCTCAGTATCTAAATTCAATAAAATCTCCCCTTCTAATGCATTATTATCAAGATTTAATGCTCCAGTCATTCCTGTTTCTTCATCAATAGTGAATAAGGCCTCTATTTCTGGGTGAGATATATTATTACTTTGTAAAATACTCATTATTGAAGCAACACCAAGACCATTATCAGCTCCAAGTGTAGTACCTTTAGCCTTTACCCAGTCCCCATCAATATACATCTCTATACCAGAACTATCAAAATCAAAATCTACATCATTATTTTTTTCATGAACCATATCTACATGCGACTGTAGTACAATTGTCTTACAATTATTCATGTCTTCAGTAGAAGGTTTTTTAATTATTAAATTTCCTATTCTATCCTTATAATATTTTAGATTTAATTTTTCAGCAAATTGAATTAAAAAATCAATAACTTTTTCTTCTCTTTTCGATGGTCTAGGAACAAAATTTAAATTTGTAAAATTATTCCATAGACTATTAGGATCAATAATTCGAATTTCATTATTCATATATGTTTTTTGAGATACAAATTTAATTAATAATTAGATTAACTTAACATCTATTCATTAACTTTATTTATGCTTAAATTTAAAAAAATATTAGCGTTAAGCTTAATACCTCAATATTTAATTGTACAATTTTTTTCTTATTATCCTGAAACTATTGAAACAGTATACTCTAATTTTCTATATGAATATATTTCAACTTTTTTAAGAAGTATTTCTAGTAAAATCCCATTTGCAATCGGAGATACATTCTATCTCTCTGCAATTATTTTCTTTATCTATTGGGTAATCACAAATATAAAAACTCCAAAAAAACTGTTTATTGAAATATTTGCTAGCATATCCGTTATATATTTTTTTTTTAATATAAGCTGGGGGCTTAACTATTATAGAATACCAATACATAAACAAGTTAAAACTAATAATTACTCATATGAAGATTTAAACAAGTTTACAACAGAACTAATTAAAAAAATTAATAAGCTGCATATTGAACTTACATTAAATGACAGCTTAAAAGTTGTTATCCCTTACAATTTTAAAGAAAACTCAAAAATAACTACTGATAATTATGTTAAGTTGGCAAAAAATAATATGAATAATTCAATAATTAGGTCCATAAAAAGTATATCAAATTTTACGAGTAATGATAACATTGAAAATATAAAAGGATCTATTATAAGTATTCCTCTGTCCTATATGGGATTTAGTGGATATTTAAATCCTTTTACACATGAATATAATATTAATGCATTAATCCCTAATAATAGTATGCCTATGGTTATGAGTCATGAAGTTGCACATGAAATAGGTTTTGCATCTGAAATGGAAGCTAACTTTATTGGTTATATATCCTTAATTAGTAGTGATGACTTATACCACCAATATTTTGGACATAGCTTTGCATTAATCCAGTGCTTAAATGAAATTCAAAAAAGTAAAACAGAAATCTATAATTCATATCTTGCTTCTACAAATAGAGGTGTATTGGAAAACTATAGAGAAATTTTTGAATTTTGGAATAATTATAATAATCCATTTGAGCCAATAATAAAAAAAATTTATGACTATTTCTTAAAAGTTAATAAAGTAGAAGATGGGATTAGAAATTATAATCAAAGTCTTTCCCTAATTTTAAACTATAATGGTTTCTATAATGACTAGAAAAATAACAAGTGTTGCTAATTCTGAAATAAAAGAATATACTAGACTATTAAAAAAATCAAAATTTAGAAGGGAATCAAAACTATTCTTAATTGAAGGTATTAGAGAGTTAAATATTGCTATTAAGAATAATTATTCCATCCGAAAAATTATGTTTAATCCAACTCTTATAGATATAAATGAGGTTAAAAAATGTGTTGGAAACGAAATTGAATGTATTGAAGTGAATAAGAATGTATACAATAAGATTTCCTATAGAAGCAGTACTGAAGGAATTATAGGTCTAGCTGAAGGAAAAAACCACAAATTAGAAAAACTGAAATTAAAGTCAACCACTCCTTTAATTATAATTTTAGATGGAATAGAAAAACCAGGAAACATTGGTGCATTATTAAGAACATCTGATGCAGCAAAAATTGATGCTGTGTTTATTATTAACCAAAAAACTGATCTTTATAATCCCAATATTATTAGATCTAGTATTGGATGCTTATTTAGCAATCAAATAATTTTATCTAACACAAAAGAGACTATAGATTTTCTTAATAAAACTAAAATTAAAATACTCTCAACTTCCTTATCAGCTTCTAAGCAATATCAAAAAATAAACTATAAACAAGGGTGTGCAATAGTTCTAGGATCAGAAGATAAAGGAATAAGCAAAGAATGGTATTCAGAATCCAATGAGTTAATATATATCCCAATGGAAGGTGATATAGATTCTTTAAATGTCTCTAATTCAGGTGCTATAATCATATATGAAGCAAAAAGACAGAGAAATTTTAAATATTCATAAATCCTAAATTTTTATTAAAGCCTTTGTCTATTAATTTGTTTGTGGTAATTTTAGATTATGGCAGTTAAAGATATTGGATTAGAAAAAAAAGCATTAGCTAAAGAATATAAAGAACTACTTAAGGTAAGTTATCAAACACTAACAGGTGAAGATAAAAAACTAATTAGGAAGGCATTTAATTTTGCAGTAGATGCACATGAACATCAGAGAAGAATTTCAGGTGAAGCATATATTTTTCATCCAATTGCTGTAGCAAAAATAGTTGCTTATGAAATTGGATTAGATGCAATTTCTATTGCTGCAGCACTCATTCATGATGTAGTAGAGGATAATAGTAATTATACTATTCAACATATAAAAGAAACATTTGGAAAGAACATTTCTAAAATTGTTGATGGACTTACTAAAATATCTAACCTTGACAAAAAAGCTGACATATCACATCAAGCAGAAAACTACAGAAAAATGTTACTTACTTTAAATGAAGATGTTAGAGTTATAATAATAAAGATAGCTGACAGATTACATAACATGCAGACATTATCATCAATGCCTGTCGAAAAACAAATAAAAAAGGCTTCCGAGACACTTTACATTTATGCACCATTAGCACATAGGATAGGGCTTTATAATATAAAAACTGAATTAGAAGATTTAGGTTTAAAATACACAGATCCTGAAACCTATAATGATATATCAAAAAAGTTGATTGAAAATAAGAAGGATCAAGATAGTTATATAAAAAAATTCAACCAAATTATCACTGAATCTTTAAATAAAGAGAAACTAAAATATGAAATTAAGGGAAGATCTAAGTCTATCTATTCTATTAGGAATAAGATGATTAAGCAAGGTATTTCATTTGAAGAAGTATATGATAAATTTGCAGTTAGGATTATATATAAATCAAATAATAAAAATGAGAAATTTTTAGCATGGAAAATATACTCAATTGTAACGGATCATTTTACTCCAAATCCTATAAGACTTAGGGATTGGATATCTGCCCCAAAATCAACTGGATATGAAGCATTACATATTACTGTTGTTGGACCAAAAAGCAGATGGATTGAAGTGCAAATAAGGAGTGAAAGAATGAATGAAATAGCAGAAAAAGGTTATGCTGCCCATTACAAGTATAAACAAACGAGTGTAAAATCTGAAGATAATTTAGATGAATGGATAAATAAATTACAAGAAGCTTTAGAAAACCCTGAAACTAATGCAGTTGATTTTGTTGAACAATTCAAACTAAACCTATATGCGAAAGAAATTTTTGTGTTTACCCCTAAAGGTGAGTTGAAATCACTGCCTGTAAATGCCACTCCATTAGATTTTGCTTTTGCAATTCATACAGAAATTGGTCATAAAACTAGGGGGGCTAAAGTTAATGGCAAACTTGTTCCTTTAAATAAGAAACTTAAAAGTGGTGATAGAGTTGAAATTTTAACTTCAGAAAGAATTAAACCAAGTGCTAATTGGATGGATTATGCAACAACTGCTAGAGCAAGAAGTAAAATAAAATCTACATTAAATGCTGAAAAAAAGAATTTAGCTAAAGAAGGAAAAGAAAAATTAAGAAGAAAGTTGAAACAATTAAGACTAAAACTGAATGATAGAATGATTAATGAACTTCAAAAATTCTTTAAGTTAAATACCAGTCTTGATCTGTTTTATAGGGTTGGTATAAATACTATTGATAATACTATGATTAAGAAATTTGCATCATCTAGAAGTAATGTATTTATAAGCTATATTAAGGATAAGATTAGACGTAAACCGACTGAAACTAAAGCAGAAATTGAAGAAATAACAAAAAAGTATGATTTACTCGTTTTTGGGAATGATGAAGAAAAGCTAGATTATACAATATCAACATGTTGTAATCCTATACCAGGAGATAATGTTTTTGGTTTTATTACAATAAATGATGGACTAAAAATTCATAAAAAAAATTGTCCAAATGCATTAAGTATGCAATCAAATTATGATTACAGGATAATCAAGGCTAAATGGATTGATTCTACACAAGAAGAATTTACTGTTTTAATAGATTTAACAGGAATAGATAAGATGGGTTTATTAAATAATATTACAAATGTAATTTCTGAAAATCTGAATATCAATATTAGAAAATTAAATTTTGAAACTACTGGAGGAATTTTTAAAGGAAATATTACAATGTCTGTAAAAACAAATAATTTAGTCAATAAAGTTATTGAAAAACTTAAAAAATTAAATGGAATTGAAAAAGTTAAAAGAGTTTAAATTTTAACTAAATTAGCCATATGATTAAAGAAGCTAAAACAAATAATAACGAAATTGTAAAAAAAGTATTTACAAGTTTTCTAGATAAAAAAGGTTATAGAAAGACTCCTGAAAGATATGCTATATTAAATGAAGTATATAATACTAAGTTTCATTTCGATATAGAATCTCTGTATATAAAAATGAAAAATAAAAAATATAGAGTTTCCCGAGCTACTCTTTATAACACTATAGAACTTTTATTGAAATGCTCTTTAGTTAGAAAGCATCAATTTTCACAAGACCAGCAAGCTTCATATGAAAAATGTTATTTTAATAAGCAACATGACCATCTTATTTTGACAGATTCTGGAGAGGTTATAGAATTTTGTGATCCAAGAATTGATACAATTAAGAAAACTATTGAAGAAGTTTTTAATGTAACTATAGATAGTCACTCTTTATACTTTTACGGAAAAAAAAATAATAAATAGGATAAAATGTCAGTAGATTTATTGTTAGGACTTCAATGGGGTGATGAAGGAAAGGGGAAAATAGTTGATGTTTTAACAACAGATTATAAAATAATTGCAAGATTCCAAGGTGGACCAAATGCTGGTCACACTTTAGTCTTTAATGGTAAAAAACATGTACTACATACAATTCCTTCAGGAATTTTTCATAAAAATAAAATAAATATTATAGGTAATGGAGTAGTAATTGATCCTGTAATTTTACAAAATGAATTAAAAAATTTAGAGGCAGAAGGGGTTAATTACAAGAAATCACTACTAATTTCTAAAAAAGCACACTTAATTCTTCCAACACATAGACTACTTGATGCTGCAAGTGAAAAATCTAAAGGAAAAAACAAGATAGGATCTACCTTAAAAGGCATTGGACCAACTTATATGGATAAAACAGGAAGAAATGGGTTTAGAGTAGGTGATCTTGAATCTGAAAATTGGATGAATAAATACTCTGAATTAAAATCAAAACATAAAAGACTGATTGATTTTTATAATGTTACTCTAGAATATAATTTTGATGAACTTGAGAAAGAGTTTTTTGAATCAATAAAAAAGTTAAGAAGTCTTAATTTCATTGACTCAGAAGAATATATTTATCAAGAAAAAAATAAAGGAAATTCTATATTAGCTGAAGGTGCTCAGGGATCCTTATTAGATATTGATTTTGGAACTTATCCATTTGTTACCTCCTCAAATACAACTGCGGCAGGTGCATGTACAGGCTTAGGAATTTCTCCAAATTCAATAAAAGAAGTATTTGGAATTTTTAAAGCTTATACTACAAGAGTAGGATCTGGACCTTTTCCTACAGAATTATTTGACAGCGATGGTGAAAGAATGGGTAAAGTTGGAAATGAATTTGGAGCTACAACTGGAAGGCCTAGAAGATGTGGATGGCTAGATTTAGTGGCTCTTAAATATTCATGTCAAATTAATGGAGTTACAAAACTTATAATGATGAAGTCTGATGTATTATCAGGTTTTAAATCAATTAAAGTATGCACATCATATGAATATAAGGGTGAGGAGATGAAATATATGCCATATGATATTAATGATAACTCATTAAAACCAATATATGAAGAATTTGAAGGATGGGATAATGACATAACAAGAATTAATGATTTTGAAAAACTCCCTTTAAATCTTAAAAAATATATTTCATATCTTGAAAAAGAGTTAAATATTCCAATTACTATCATTTCCGTTGGTCCTGATCGTTTGCAAACAATCATTGTTTAAATATAGTTTTGAATTATAAATTTTACATACTTAGCTTTATTTTTCTGAGTCTAAACATAAATAATAGACTTTTCTCCCAAGAAAATACTAATCTAAGAATAAAAACTGCAGGATTTTTTGATAAAGACAATGAAAAATTTCCTAATGCAACTGTGTTAACAAGGGATAATTTAGGTCAAGTAGTTATTACCCATGAAGGGGTTAAAATGTGGTGTAATCAGGCGTATTTTTATGAAGATAGAAATTTCATTGAAGCATATGGAAATGTTATTTTAAAACAAGGAGATACTCTTGATCTAAAGAGCAATTATTTAGAATATAATGGAGATAGTAAGTTAGCATATGCAAAAGGAAATGTAATTCTAAAAGAGCCTACATCAACGTTATATACTGAATCTCTGTTTTTTGACAGGAATATTCAAGAAGCATATTATAATAATCATGGTAAATTAATAAAACAGCCATCTGATACAATTGTAAGTGAACGTGGAAGATATTTTATGGATTTAAAAAAATATAGGTTTAAAGAAAAAATCAATTTAAAAACAACTAGACATGATATATATTCAAAAAAATTAGACTATTTCACAGAAAGCAAATTGGCATATTTTTTTGGACCCACTAATATTCTCAGTGAGGATACTAAAATATATTGTGAAATTGGATACTATGATACAGATAATGATATTGGTTATTTCATTAAAAATGCCCGGATTGAGTTTGATGATTCAGAAATAAAAGCAGACAGCATCTATTTT
>Ga0208411_1000113_pt1 | contig 63728 bp, 53 predicted proteins | sample ETN01SmetaG_4_FD_185793 | JGI IMG/M metagenome (GOLD analysis project Ga0208411, IMG submission 185793) | Marine microbial and viral communities from oxygen minimum zone, Eastern Pacific Ocean - ETNP2014F12-01SV261 (SPAdes) (version 2) | ecosystem: Environmental > Aquatic > Marine > Oceanic ... | reverse complement strand
GGAAACCGTTACAGATACCCTAAGCATCTTATATTCTTTAGAGTCTGACACCCTTACCTTCTCACAGGAGAAGAATCCTTGTGAGAGCTATGCTGATGAGAATGAGTGCTTCGAACAATTTGAATTGAATTTCGGATTGGCTGAAAATTCAATCACTGATTTGGGTTTGACTTCCACAATGGCGTTTACAAAGTCAAGCGCTGGAAAACGAAGACAATTAACCAGTAAACAGCCAGCTTATTGGTTTGGTAGATCTAATTTTTTTAAAGACCTACATTCTAAAAGATAAATAATCGTTGATCCCATCTGTGGATCTTATCATGGATTCATCGGCCTGAATTCATAAAACATCACCCCATCAAATATTCCCTCCGGTTCAGAAAAATAATAGCTTAAAAAATCTATTTTTACGGTCTCCCCCTCGGTGGAAGATGCATGGACCAGAAATTGGTTATCAATTAGGATTCCCTCATGGCCAATGATTATTCCCAACTCAAACAGGGTTTTTTTCACAAATGCGGCCCCACACACTCCCGGTAATCTATCAAGAAGATTTGGTCCTAGCTCGCTATTGGGAACATAATAAGCTCCCACCTCCCTCTCCCAATTTAGATCTAATAATTCTCCTCCATTTTCTTTTCGATTCAATGTTACGTTTGCCCTTTTAAGATTTTCAATCGGTAAAAGTGTTTTGGTAATATCGGTGGTGCTTGGGTTAGATAAAATTCGGTCGGACGTAAAATGCCATCGTGTTGTGAAATCCGGCTGGTGGTCTTTGTAGTGAATACGAATCATAATATCTTTTGCTTTTTCCCATGAGTCACTCTGAGCAAATGCCAAGCTTGTCAACACATGAACCGTACAATCCGAAACATCAAGCCGGATAATAGGGTCCGGATCCGGATCTTTTTCCTCCCCCAACTTAAATATTTCGTATGGCTTCCCCACTTGCCAAAGGGAAAAGGCTTTCAACCTATAATTAAAATCAGGGAATCGGGAATGAAATTCAGGCAATATCTCAGATACCTCAGCGTTCGTGAGGGTCCAGGGCTTTGGCAGTGTATCAATCCAGCTCCAGTGAGCTTGGCAACCAGTGATATACAATAATATAATAAAAATGGATTTTAATTTATGATGCATCTTTTTTCATTTTCATTCAGGAGGAAAGTTAAATCTGAAATACAATTATTTGGTTAATTTTATTCAGTATGATATCCTCTAAATTAAAAAAGTCCGGTCCACTTCAAGACATGGTGGGACAAATGATCTTAGGGGGATTTAAGGGTAAAATTATTTCTGAAAAATGTGAAGTGTATGATTGGATAAGGTCATACAACATCGGTGGTGTCCTCCTCTATGATCTGGAGATGACTCAATCTCCTCCAGAAAAACGAAATGTCGAATCCCCGGAGCAGGTGAAACGATTGACAGAGGATCTGCAAAATATTGCAGACACCCCATTATTTATTGCTGTGGATCAGGAGGGTGGAATCGTTAATCGGCTTACACCAGAATATGGTTTTCCGGAATTTCCATCATGGCATGAAATTGGAAAATTGAATGATACCGAAAAAACCAAAGCATTTTCTTTGCTCGTTTCAGACACACTCCGTACGTGCGGTATCAACCTCAATTTAGCTCCCGTTCTGGATATCCAAAAAAATAGTGATTCAATCATCGGAAAAGAGGGACGTTGTATTTCTGGCGACCCTGAACAAATATTAAAACATTCACGTACTTTTATTGAAGAACACCAGAAAAAACAAATTGCATGTTCAGGTAAACATTTCCCGGGCCAAGGAAGCGCACTTCAGGATGCCCATGACGAACTAACGGATATCTCCGATTCCTGGCACAGGTCTGAGCTCTACCCATATGAAGAATTGATACGATCAGGTCATTTAAAAATGATCATGACAGGTCATGTGCTCATCAGGTCACTTGATAAAAACTATCCAGCAACATTATCAAAAAAAATAATTAATGATTTGTTACGGAAAAAAATGGGGTTTGATGGGGTTATCATATCTGATGATCCGGTAATGAAAGCAATTTCTGATCACTACAGTTGGGAGGAAACTCTGGAATTAATGATCAACGCTGGAATTGACATTATTTGTTTAGGAAATAATTTGATTCCCTATCGGGAAAATTTAATCCCAAACTCTATTGAAACTATTATCTCACTGGTTGATAATGGGAGAGTCTCCTCAGAGAGGATAGAAGAATCATACCGTCGTATCTTAAACATGAAATCAATGATAGTATGAAAAAAAATGCAACGGCTATTGGTATAGACGGCGGAGCTACCAAGATTTCTGGGGGAATTGTTAAACAATTAAACGAGACCACATTTTCAATAGATGGAGATGTAGAAACCCTAACCTACTCTGAGAGCCCCCTAAACAATAGAAATTTTCAGCCGGTCGATCTTGACCTACAGCTCACCCAAAAGGATAACCCTCTACTTCAAACTGAAGAGGCAAAACAGGGACAAACAATTTTGGAATGTTGTGAAAGTGTTATTAATAAGCTGGCCAAAACGAATAGTGGAAACAAATATCTTTTGGGCATTGGGATGCCCGGTTTAAAATCACCTGACCAAAAGGGAATCATTGTCACAAATAATGGCCCACGAGCTCCAAGATTCCTTGATGTATTAGAACGCCGTTTAAGGTTGGCCGGGCTCAAATTTCATCCCATACGGAAATTGGGAAATGACAGTTACCTCTGTGGATTGGGAGAGCTCTATGGAAAAAATGGTTCATTTAGAGGAGTTGAAAATGCTTTATATATCGGTACCGGTACAGGCATAGCTGATGCTATACTGCTTGATGGAAAAATCATTCCGTTTGATAACATTGATACGTGGATGCCTAAATCATGGCAGTTAAAAAACAAAAATGGTGTGCCAATTGAAAAAATAATCAGTCACAAAGGAATGATGATGCAGTACAGCAAAAAAACCGGCATCTCTTTTCAGCGACTAGAGAAAGAAGAAATATATCCAGAACTATTTATCGAAACAGATGATGCCCTTGAGATCAGAACTGATTTTGTAGATACAGTGGCGTGGCTTATTTTTCAGAGAGTTGAAAAACTATTTGAAAAAAAACCAACCACCACTTTCAACAGAATAATATTGGGATTGCGTTTGGCTCAGCTAATAGAAAAATTCCCAGAACTTTTTGAGGAAATTAAATTATCTGTAAAAAAACAGATTAGAGATTCACAGGTTTTGGGCCAAACAACAAAAAAACATTATCTACAAAAAAACCTGATCTCTCTGTCAAAACTTCCACACGCACCGATTATAGGCGCGGGAGTGAGCGCCTATCAAAATGCTTAGTAAAGAACCTACACTAAATATCGGAATTATTCTCCCTGAGGATAGACGCACAGACATTGAAATATCTTTTCCAAATCAAAATAATTATACAATAAAATCACACAACTCCAATTTATCAAAGCCACCCCCCAATCTAATCGTATCCCTGAAAGATGGTGAGATTGAAATAATTGATAATATTGGGGGTGAGATTGTGGAAGGGATAACCATACACAATGTACCAGCGGGTCGTGGTTTTCATTGGGGGAAAAACATTGATGTAAGTTTTCCGGGCAACATAAAAATAACATCCAAAAATGGTCATTTGATTGTCGTTAACTGTGTTCCTCTGGAACAATATCTTTCCTGTGTAGCTGTCTCTGAAATGAGCGGCGCATGTCCACCTGAATTTCTGGAGGCACAGTCCATAACTGCCCGATCATGGATATTGGCTGCAGCTGAAAAAAAACATGCGGAGCTGGGAATAGATGCTTGCAACGATGATTGCTGTCAACGTTATCAGGGGCTAAGTCAATTGAGCCCAGTTTCCAAAAAAACTGTTGAAAATTCACGGGGAGTGGTGATAACCCATAACAGTGAAATCTGTGATGCTCGTTACTCAAAATCTTGCGGAGGGCTGACGGAAAATTGCGAAAATGTATGGAACATGGAACCGAGACCTTATCTAAAAAATGTTTTTGATGGACCAGATAAATATACAAAAGTTGATTGGGAAAACTGGTTTACTCACTGTCCAAATACATTTTGTAGTCCTCAATTTTTGAGTGAAAACAATCTTTCAAAATTTTTAGGAAATGTAGATGAAAACAAAAAATATTTTCGCTGGGTGGTCCGTTTCACTCAAAACGAATTTTGTTCCTTTTTTTCTATTAAAATAAATGAAAAAGTATCATATATAAAAAATATTAATATTCTAAATCGTGGAGAATCAGGTCGAATAATTAATTTAAATTTAGAATATCAAACTGAAGGCGGTTCGGCAAAATCACTTCAATTAGATACCGAATATGATATACGAAAAACTCTCCACCCATCCTTTTTATTTAGCTCTGCTTTTATTTGCAAATTGAATAAAGATCATATTCAATTTGTTGGTGGTGGCTGGGGACATGGTGTAGGACTGTGTCAGATCGGCGCGCTGGCCATGGCACTAAACGGATATTCTTCTAAAGAGATTTTGAACCATTATTTTCAGTATACCACTTTGAAAAAATTGTACTGATTCGAACATGTCCATTACATTAATTGACTGGGCCATCATCCTGCTCTATGTGATTTTTTCACTTGGAACAGGAATTTATTTTGCCCGGCGTGCAGGTAAAGGCCCCGAAGAATATTTTCTAAGTGGGAGATCTTTGCCCTGGTGGATCGTCGGAACATCAATGGTTGCCACAACATTTGCTGCGGACACCCCACTGGCGATAACAGAGTTTGTAAGGGGCCCCGGAATTTGGCAAAACTGGTTCTGGTGGAATTTGCTTTTGTCAGGATTATTGGGTGCCCTACTGTTTTCACGTCTCTGGAGGAGGGCAAGGGTTCTCACAGACAATGAACTTCTGGAGATCCGATATTCTGGTAAACCGGCAGCCATCCTCCGTTTTTTTAAGGCAGGATATTTTGCTATTCTGTACAATTTTATTGTCATGGGCTGGGTCATAAATGCCATGGCTTCAATCGCAGCGGTTATGCTAAATATAGATCGATGGACAGCTGTTTGGATCTGCGTTGCTATTGCCTTAATCTATGCACTGTTGTCCGGATTCTGGGGAGTGGTAGTCACAGATCTCGTTCAATTTTTCATTGCCATGGCCGGTTCCATAATTCTTGCTGTGATAGCTGTTGACAATGTTGGTGGCATGGATTCACTTATAGCACAGCTCAAAGATTTGACCCGGACCAGTCCGGACTACGAACACACCCTGAAGTTTATCCCACCCGCTCCCAATGCAGATTTTTTTTCCAGGGCATTTTGGGAATCACCATTTTCCAAGTTCATCATCTTTATATCTGTAATGTGGTGGTCTCACCATGGGACAGATGGGGGTGGGTATATCATTCAGAGGATGTCTTCAGCAAAAAATGAAAAGCATGCGCTGGTTGCCACGCTCTGGTATAATTTTGCTCACTATGCTTTGAGGGTCTGGCCCTGGATCGCTGTCGCTTTGGTCTCCATTGTAGTTTTTCCGAATATCCCCCCGGAATATATGGAGCTGGGGGAAAAAGCAGGTTATCCACTTATCATGGATAAGTTCCTAGGACCAGGTTTAAAGGGACTTTTAATTGTCTCATTTTTAGCTGCATTTATGTCCACAATTGACACTCATTTAAATTGGGGTTCCTCTTATTTGATCAATGATGTCTATGCCCGTTTTATCAAGAAGGATGCATCTGACAAACATCTTGTAAATGTTGGCAGAATTATAACGGTAGCTCTCATGGTGTGTTCTGCAATTGTTGCGGTAAATATGCAGAGTATTTCCAAGGCATGGGAGTTTATTTTTGCGATGGGGGCAGGAATCGGATTGGTACTGATTCTTAGATGGTTCTGGTGGCGCATCAATGCCTGGACAGAGATCTCAGCGCTGCTGACATCCATTGTAATTACAATTATTTTTGAGCTCATTGCCCGGCAGCAGACTCTCGCTTCAGGCCAAGAATATTTCCTGTTCAACCAGGCACCGGTTTTGTGGGGGCTATCACTTCAGATACATCATAAACTGTTGATCATTGTTCCTTCAGCCATTGTTGTGTGGATTACCACTACACTATTAACAAAACCTGAGCCAGAAAAAACTCTCCTGAGTTTTTATAAAAGAGTGCACCCGGGTGGATGGTGGAGTCCAGTTTCCTCAAGAGTTCAATCTGCATTTACACCGGTTTTGAAAGGATTTTTTCTCAATTGGGTTGCAGGTATTTTCTGTATTCACGGATTAACCTTTGCCATAGGACATTGGCTATTCGGTAATATCTTGGAATGCCTTTTTCTTCTTAGCTTATCCATTATTGGATTCATTTATTTATGGAATCATTTAATTAAAAAACTAGATGAATAAAAAATCAAAAAAAATATTCATCACCGGGGCAACCAGCGGAATTGGTGAATCTCTTGCCTATGTATATGCAAAGCAAGGTGCTATCATTGGCATCGCTGGAAGGCGAAAGGACAGATTAAATAGAGTCAGCCAAAATTGTGAGGAGTTGGGAGGAAATCCCATTTCTTATGCTGTGGATGTCTCCAGTAAATCTGGGTGCAAGGAAGCAGCAAATGATTTCTTGGAGAAAACAAATGGAATAGACACAGTTATTGCCAACGCAGGAGTGGGCGGAGCAGATAAACTATTTTCTGGAGACTCAGATGCTATAAATCATATTTTAAATGTAAATATTTTAGGTGTCACAAATACAATATTTCCATTTCTTCCTGTTATGAAAAAACAGCAATCAGGGAAGGTAGGAATCATTAGCTCTGTTGCCAGTGCTAGAGGGTTTGTTGGACATGGAGGGTACGCGGCCTCCAAGTCTGCTGTAAAATTTTTAGCCGACAGTTGGGGATACCAGCTAGAGAAAAATAATATATCGATTACAACTATTCTCCCCGGATGGATCGCAACAGAAATGACAGAAAATATCGGCTATAAGATGTGGTTCCTCATGGACTCCAACGTGGCAGCTAAAAAAATTGAGAATGCTATAAATAAGGGTTCTCGGGAATATATCTTGCCCTGGCAGTGGAGACTGATTGTACCGATAGTGAGGGTCATCCCAAGATGGGTGATCACACAATTTTCAAGGTAACCCAATTATAGAAAATGTGTTGGAATTCAAAACACATAAAGTATTTGATGTAAACGATTATTTACTGTTTAATATTTTAACTATTTCTTTCCGTATTTCTGCCATCGGCGCAGATCGATCTACGTGACCATTTTTTCTAAGCCATGGGGTTGTCTGGAAGTCTGCGGGAAGAGAGTGCCCAACATATTGTTCTATAACTCTCCTCCCTGAGAAACCGATGTTACCCGCGCTCGCTTCAAATATCCTACTCCCCCGAGATCCAATGCCAATAGCGACGCCGCCCAAGGTCGGATCGGTAACGATCGTTATCACAGGAATTCCTGCGCTCTCAACTTGGGTCAACGCAAGGTGAGCCTTTGGAATTGCAACCATTGAAGAACAACCTTCATGCATTCTGGCACCACCTCCACATGTCTGGATAATCATTGGATGGTTTCCTTTTAAAGAAATTTTGGCTGCCTGCCAAATCTTTTCTCCAGAGCTCATACAATAGGACCCACCTAAAAACCCAAATTCAGTGCCGCAATAAACAACAGGCATATTCATGATCGCTCCGGTTCCGGTCACCATTGCAGATGCGAGACCTGTTTTTTTACGGATATCCTTTAGCTTTTCTTTGTACCCAGGAAATCCTAAAATATCCTTATCAATAATACATCGAGTAGTATCATGTTCTGAGAATGAATCTTCATCCAAAATCATTTCCATATAGTCCCAGAGCGAAGGACGCGCATATCGGTAGCCACATGTTTTGCAGATATAATTATTTTTTTCTAAACTGGTGAAATGTACGGGATCATATTTTCTCATACCATTTGAGTCATAACAGTCTTTGTGACGAGAAGTAAACCCTTCAGAATTTGCATGTGGAAGATGATTTTTTTTGATCTGAAGTAAATTGATTTCTTCATCAGTTGCTCTTTCCCAGTGACCTATTTTTTCCCATCTTTTAATTCTAGATTTAAATATCGTACTCTTTGAAAAGCTCGAGAGTGTATCTACCCACTTAGAAATAGTGTGATAGGTTGATTGTACCGTATCGTCCGGGAATCTATGTGCAGGGCCTCTCGGCTCTATAATCAATTCATCAACAATCCCGTGAATCAATCCTTCCTTTGATGTGATCTGTGAGGCCTCTGCCGCTTCATTTGCCCTGTGACGGGTGTGAAACAAAATGGAGGAGCAGGCCTCCGGTGTGATAACCAGATAGGTAGAATTTTCCAGTGCGAGTACCGCATCACATCCTGTGAGGGCAATCGCACCACCGCTGCACCCTCGATTTAAAATAACAGCAATCGTGGGGGTCGTAGATTCTGCCAGGGCCTGAATTGTATTGCCAATTCTCCATGCAATCCCTCCCGCTTCTGATTCCTCTGTGGGGTCAGCCCCGGGAGTATCAACAAATACCAGGATCATTCTATTTTCCTTGTTCCCTAATTTTATGGCATCGAACGCCCTCTGGTAGGACTTTGGGGTCGGCATCCCGTGATTCCATTTATGAACTCCATCGGTGTCCTTCATTAGCTCAACCATTTCCCTATAATCTGAAGTGGGACCGGTTTGCTGGCCCACCAGCATCACCGGGATGGTTTGCGTTTTAGTTTTTAGATCGGCTCGAAAAGATTGAATCAGGTATGAGCCATGATCATCCGACTCGAGGCACGGATTGACATCTTCAAAAAGTGAAAGAAAATCTAAAAACTTTGGCCGCTCAGGGTGAAAAGAGAGCTGGTATTTTTCGTACTCTGTAAGAGAACTAATGGATTCTTCAGAATATTCAAAAGCACCTTTTTTTTCGAAAGGAAGGTGATAGTGGTTGTGCTTCATAGAATAAATATAGAAATATTGATTCTGATTAAAGAAAATTAATTATTGACCAAGTTCTCAGCTACAATGTCGGCAATATCTTTTACCTGAATCTCCTTTTGGTTGTCCGGTGTCAGCGGACCTAGACCTTGTTTCATCATTCCAAAACAAAAATTACAACCTGTGGCTACGGTCTCCGCACCTGAGTCCACTACCTGTTGTGCTCTAACCAGATGGGTTCGTCCTTTGCTCTCCTTCTTCCACCATAGCCCTCCACCGGCACCACAGCACAAAGTTCTCCGACCGGATTCTTCCATATCAAAAAAACCTGAGGAAGATGCATTCAGGACCTTCCGCGGAGCATCTACTTCATTCAGTGAACGGGATAGGTTACAGGGGTCATGATATGTCAATTTTTCATTTGAACCTTGTTCTACTCTAATTTTCCCAGATTCAATTATATCGGAAATGACCTGTGTATGGTGCTCGACCTTGTAGGGAACCTCACCATATTTTCTGTACTCCTGATCCAAATTCACAACGCAGTGAGGGCAGAGGCTTGTAATTTTTTTTACATCCTGAAGCTCTTCTTTATTTTGGTCCATGAGCATTTGATAGGTCAGCTTATCTCCCAATCTGTTTGCCGGGTCGCCACAACACATCTCTTGAGAGAGCACTCCATAGCTGACACCTGCCTCTTCCAATATCTTGGTAAAACTCCTCACCGAGTGCTCAAAATCCGGGTCCAATCCATACCGGGCAAAGCACCCAAGCCAGAGCGCATACTCTTTGTCAGATGTATAAACAGGGAGGTCCTCTGCCAACGGTGATTGAAATGCTCCCTCTGTGTTCCCTGATTCCTGGAGATTTCGAAATACCTTTTGATATTCCTGGGGTACCTGCCCCTCCAACAGAACCTGATGTCGTCGTATCTCATCAGATTTTTCCACATGGTTTCCTACAGGACAGATATCTGTGCATGACTGGCAAGCAGTGCATTCCCATCCCGCTTCCACATTTATTTGTCCCAAAACATCAACATCAGATGTGGAAAGCATGGGCTCCTTCAAATCAAGAATAAAATGATGTTTGGGATCCAAAATTCCGCCCCCCCTATTGGCAGGACAAACATCCGTGCATCGCCCACATTCCACACAACTGAAAATATCCAGTGCTTGGTTTCTGCTCATTTTTGTAAGCCCGGTCAGCATCGAGTCCAGCTCTTCCTCCGAAGCATCCATATCAATTTCTACAGCATCATGACTGGGAATTGTAAAGGGTCGAAAAAAGATATTTATGGGAGCCAACACTAAATGTAAGTGCTTAGACCTTGGGATAAGAAATAAAAATGCCAAAATGAAAAAAGTGTGTCCCCACCAATTTACTTTTTCAATTTGATGAGGCAAATCCAATTCGGTTAACAAATAGGTACCCATCAAGAGGGCAATGAATATTGCAACAATACCCGATGTGATTGAAATCTTACCCAATACTTTTGGCCTCAGGACAAACCTTCTGAAAGCTAAATATACAATCCCAATTATCACCAATATAGAAAACGGTATGGCAACCCACGAATAAACAGAGTAGGCAGTCTCACCCAATATCTTTCCATTAAATCCCCGGGCAAAATGATCTAAGGTGATAACACCAAATGCCATGAACCCCCAGAAAACCAAGGCATGCATGAGCCCAGGAAGAAACCTCTCGCGAATAACTTTTTCCTGTAGAATGACTTCCCTAAAAAAGCGAAACCATCTTTCCCACAGCCGGTCAAATGGAAAGGAGCCTGTCCCTTTAAAAACTATAAAAATTCTTTTCCACAGTTCATAGAGAAAAGAACCCAGGGAGAGTGCAATGAAAACAAGTAATGCTACCTGCTCAATAATAGAAAAATGCACGGACGTATGTTGGACTTATTGTTCTTGAAGTGCTTCTGTTAATCTCGGAATTATCTCGTGGAGATCTCCGACCACTGCGTAATCCGCTATTTCGAAAATGGGAGCTTCCGGGTCCTTATTGATAGCAATAATATTTTGAGATCCTTTCATCCCAACCACATGTTGAATGGCTCCGGAAATTCCCACCGAAAAATACAGTTTAGGCGACACATTCTGCCCCGAACTTCCAATCTGTCGAAACGGAGGAAGCCACCCAGAATCCACTACAGGCCTAGATGCCGCTAGCTCTGCTCCAATAGCATCGGCCAACGCTTTTGCCATAGGAATTTTTGATTCTTCACCAATTCCACGACCAACAGAGACAAGGACCTCTGCACTGGTAAGGTCAACCCCTCCAGACGATTCCTGGAAGGGCGCCTCGCTTACAGAACGAATCTGATCGGGCGTTAAAGAAATTTCAATGTCTCTTACAGGGGCATCCCCTTTTCTAACTGATTCCGCTTGGTAGGCGGCCGATTGAAAACTAATAAGACCCCCTTGAGCTCCGTTTACTACAATGTCAGAACCTAGTTTTGAGTTGAACATTTGTTTTGTGAAAACCGGTTTTCCATCTGTTACCTGGAATGAAACCACATCTGGAACAAAAGGAACTCCGCTCAGAGCGCTAACTCTTGGGAGAAAATCTCTCACCATATATGTGTGTGCCATCACAACGTAGTTTGGAGATTCCTTTTCAATGACCTGCCTCACAATCTCCGAAAATCCGTCACAGGAATATTCATTGAGCAGTTCGTGTTGAGCAACGATCACTTCTTTCAGCTCCAGCCCCTGAGCTTTTTCTACATAAGGGGAGACATCTGCCCCCATAAGTAAAGCGGAGATCTCCATATTCATTTTGTCCGCCATATCCTGAGCACCGGCAACAGCTTCCAGGCTCATTCGATGGATGGAGTTTTCTTTTTGTTCGAGTATAACGAGAATTCCCATAGCTTAGGCTCCCAATACCTTGACTTCTGATCTCAAAATATCCATCAATCGTGAAACCTGAGAGTCCGGTTCCCCCTCAATAAATTCTGTCTTTTTATCTCTCTGCATGCTATAAATTCTGTTCACCATTTGAAGACTATCTCTCAACTGAACATCGCCCTTGTTGATGGTTTTAATTTCTTTTTTCTTTGCACCCATAATCCCTTTTAGAGAAGGATATCGCGGTGTGTTAATTCCAGATTGAATAGATAAACAGGCAGGAAGCGGCAGCCCTACCCACTGAAACCATCCGGACTCCAGCTCCCGTTTTACCTTGATCTTATCTCCACTGATCTCTGTGGCAATCACCAATGTCGCCGTTGGCATTCCTAACATCGTTCCCAGGAGCACCCCTGTCTGTCCCATACCCAGGTCCACAGACTGTAGTCCAGACAATATAAGGTCAAATGATTCTGATTTTATACTTTCAGATAAAATGTTTGCTATCTGATATGGGTCAGTTTCCAGTGGGTCCTCTTCCACAATATGAATCGCTCTGTCTGCACCTTTTGCCAGTGCCTCCCGAAGAACCTTGGAAACTCTGGCAGAGGGGCCCATGCAAACAACAACCACTTCACCTGATCCCTGGGCCTCTTTTATGAGTAGGGCCTCTTCCAACGCATATGCATCACTTTCGTTCATTTCATATTGAATCTGCATCTCCTCGATCCAAAGCTCATTTTCGCTGGCTCTAAAAGCTGAATCGCTTCCGGGGACCTGCTTGATCAAAACGGCTATTTTCATTTAATAATTTTCCTTGAGTCGTTTAATTGAATTCGTAATAATCATGGTTAATTTACGGTTTCCATATATTCCATTTAAATAAATTCACGGTTCCACTTATATATCATTGAACGTAGATTTTCAGTGTCTATGCCAAATTTATTTTTAATAATTATGGGTAATATTTCATTTACGCTGGGGATTTTAGTGCTTTTATGGGTCATAAAACGTTGGCTAGAACAAAAATACAATAAATGAACATCAGTTTTGGAAGCACCAACATTAGCTACACAATGTGACTGAACTCACACAAATTAAAAAACCACTTGTTAAATTTCTAAACTCTAAGTACTTTTCGTCCGCTTTGTATGTGCTTTCTAATCAGCAAAACCGCAATAATTTGCGATACACCTAATTCATTAAGGAGGAACAATAATGAAACAAACGCTTAAAGTCTCCATCTATATTTTCACGTTATCCACGCTATTGTTTTCCCAGTCTCTTACTGGGAACTATCAGGTGGACTATATTAATGTAGATTACACATGGGTCGTCCGTCCCCCTGACGCATCAACGGATCTCGCTCCTATTCTATCGGACCCCAGTAATCCGTACAACGCTCATGGAGGATATGATTTTACCGTAAGCTGGCCCAGCAGCTCGAACCCTATTTTCAGCTACGCAATTAAAACGTTTGCCGTCGGAGATACAGCAAAAACATTGCCAGTTCCATTGTGGGGGTTGCTCCAGCTAGCTGGATTTCCATATGGATGGATATCCATGAACGTTGACTTTAATGATGATGGAACGTTTCATATTAATGATGCTTCAAATGATTTCTTTAATGGTGATGGTACTGACGGTATTGCCCCTCCTCCTTTTTATATCCATGGAAGTGCCTATCCCACAACCGTTACAGCGGACTGTGTAACAGGGCAGGAAGTTCTCCCGGTCAATGAGGATGGAACGTGGACCAGCGCTGGTACCTTCGTAGATGAGTTCCGCAATCAGCTGAATCAGGGATGGGGAATCACCCTCTCCGGAACATTTGCAGAGTTCCACGCTGTTGACCTTCTGAATGATGTTCCTGGAGTGGACTATGGTCAGATAGGAAACTCGATAGATTTTACGGATTTTCCATGGAGAGATGAGGGAACATCTGCCCCACACCAGACCCCCAACCCAAGCTATGGCACCATGCAGGTAACCTATAACGAAGATTTTTCAACTGTCCAGGATTTTGGTGTAGCCTGGTCAGCCACAGATGGCCCCTCCAGCAATATCAATGTTGTGGACCCCACAGATGATGGTTATGACGAAACGGAAGCAGGTTATTACAATGGAGTTCTGGGATCTGCAGATGGTCCCATCGGAACAAACCCATTTGATGGTAACACTATTTTTGATCCAACCAGCGATGAGTGGGGTGAGTGGGCACAACTTTTTGAGCCATTGGGCGAAGATGGTATCCCTATGAACGGTGATGAGCCACTTCAGTTTACCGGTTACTATCTCACCTTTAATTTCATGATGGCGTATGGAGCAGGTTTAAATACTTTTAATGGATGTGCTGAAGCTTTTGTCCCCGGCTGCGTTGCCGAGTGCATGGGAGGGGGAGGAGATCAGGCAACCTGTGTCGCTAACTGTACTTTTCTATCTGTTGAGGAGTGTGCTGATGATGCGGGAGCTGCTATTTTGACCAATCCCCTATATGCAGGTGGAACACCGTTAGATGCTGGCACCGCTGGAGCTGTAGCAGCTGGCGCTTACGGTGAGGTCATACTTCCCTGTCTTGTTGCGGGTGGTGACCCAATGGACTGTGTGCTTAGCGGTTTGGTCTGGTGCATTGGCGCAGCTGAATACGCTACAGGTGGTGCCTGGTCCTTTCCAGATGACTCTGGTGGCGAAATTGATTTGGAAAATGATTTAACTTTTATCGATACGGATGGTGATGGTTACCCTGACACCCCCACCTCTACTAATGGAGGTCGTCTAAACTTCCAGGCCGATAACTTGTGTATCCCTGTAATTGAGACACAAGAGGTAACCGCTCGCTTTCAAAACACAGAGAACTTTCGCTGGCTGGACCAGGTAGGGTTCGGTACATGTGTTGCAACTGAGCTACCCACTTGCGTTGCTGAGTGTATGGGCGGTGGTGAGTCGCAGGAAAATTGCATAGATTATTGTACAGGTGTTTGTCTGGCAACCAATGGTAACCCGGGGCTTGCCCTTATAAACGAAGGGTGGAACCTTGTCGGGTTGCCTATCGAAACCAGCGGTCTCCCCTATTTATATGATATTGATGGTGATGGTGTGCCAGATCTTGATCTGTTTGGTGACCCATTGGCAGATGGTCTTGAGACCGTTCCCGGCTCTCTCTATGAATTTAATGGCACCTATGTCCCTGCGGTTGCCCCTGTTGCCGGAAAGGGCTATTGGCTGCGCTCCACCACGGCACATCCTGCGATATTCCAGGGATTTTCCAGATTGACAATTACCCATACGCTTCAGGAAGGGTGGAACATGGTTTCAGGAATATCTGATGTCATGTATTTAAGTGAGATCACAGACCCCGGTGGTATTATTGTCCCGGGATCGCTCTATGATTTTAACGGTACCTATGCAGACGCCGGCTATATTGCGCCGGGAAGTGGGTACTGGGTGAGAGCATATGAGACCGGTGATGTCACCTTTACAAAAGCTGCCACTGCCGCGAAAACAGGTGAGTTCCAACGATTCACCAATGTTAACACCCTGCAGATCACCAACGGAAATGATCTTAAGGCCACACCTCTTTATTTTGGTTTAGATATTGCCGATGAAAAAGAGAGATTGAGCTATAGCATGCCTCCCGCACCTCCAGAGGGTGCGTTCGATGTACGTTTTTCAAGTGATTGGCGCTATATTGAAAACTCAGGAAGCATTGCTATACAGGATGAATCCAAAGAGCTGACCATTGCATACGAGATAGTGGACGGGTCACAGTGGATCCTCTCTGGTGACACTCAACATCTCTTGGAAGGCTCTGGTGAGATCACGGTCACAGGAAATGTGTCTGAGCTTAATCTGAGCAAGGTCGGAGATGAATCACTTCCGAATGCTTTTTCTCTCAGCCAGAATTTCCCGAATCCATTCAATCCTATAACCAACATCACGGTTCAGCTTCCGGAAGATCAGCATGCAACCATCTCTGTGTGGACTCTCGCCGGTCAAAAGGTCGCCACACTCTACCAAGGTGATCTGAGTGCTGGTGCCCATACCTTTACATTCAACGGTGAAAATTTAGCCAGTGGAATGTACTTCTATCGGATTGACGCAGGCCTATATCAGGCAACCAAGAAAATGTTGCTAATGAAATAAGTCTATATTTAAGATTCGACCTTATATTACTATGAAACAGTCAGCTTTTGCTGGCTGTTTCTTTTTATATATTCAGACATATAAAATGGAGAAACATTGAATGGTTAAGCATACCCTATTATTTATCTTTATGACTCTCAATGGAGTATTTGCAACGACATCCATTAGCGGGTCTATCACCGATGTGGACAATGGGAAACCTCTTATTGGAGCAAATGTCATTTTAAAAGGAACATCCATGGGAGGTGCGACCGATGTAAAAGGTGTATACACAATTCCAAATGTTCCTGCTGGATCATATGTACTTATGGCCAACTATATTGGTTATGAGACGGTTGAACAGGATATCGTGGTTGAAGGTGGAACAGCGAATCGATTTGATTTTAAGCTTGCTACCTCTGCCATACAAATGGAGACCTATGTGGTGACCGCTTCCCGGAAAAGGGAGAGAGTGGAGGACGCTCCCGCTGCCATCTCTGTAATTACCAAACAGGATATTCGTAGAGAGAGCAACACCAACCTCGGGGACTACTTAAAAACCACAAAAGGACTTGATTTTACCCAGTCAGGGATCGACAGCTATAATATCACAGCTAGGGGGTTTAATTCCTCATTCAGCTCACGTCTTATGACCCTCACGGACGGTCGAATGGCAAACGTTCCCTCTCTCAGGCTCACGGCATACAATGTCATCCCTGTAAGTTTCGATGATGTGGAGCAGATTGAAGTGGTGCTAGGTCCATCCTCTGCCCTTTACGGTCCCAATGCCCACAGCGGTGTGTTAAATATCATTTCCAGCTCTCCTCTCAGGTCCCAGGGGACATCACTTAATATTATGGGAGGTGCAATTTCACAGGCAGACACAGACCCCCTCCAAAAAATTACATTCCGCACGGCCCACAGCTTTGGAAATTTTGGTTTTAAAGTTTCAGGAGTAGCTCTGAGAGGCAGTGACTGGAAACACTTCAATTCTGATGAACACGAAGGACATGACCCAGCGTTTCTTGGTAGACACAGCCTAAGGCATGACAGGATCGATAATAATGACAACGCTTGGGAGCAATATAATCCTATTTTTTCGGAAGAAATGCTTAGTGTCTGGGAAAACTCAGATCCCTCCTGGGTTGAAGATTCCCTAATGTTTTCTGATGGTATTAGTAATTTTGGTAATGATGCGGAAGCGGGCTCACCCACAGTCACCCAGGAAATGATTGATGAGGCCTCGACAGATCAGTTTAATCGATATAATGTACCTGGAACAGATATCACCCTTTGGTTTGTCAATCAAGATATGTTGGGTCAAGGCTATAGTGATGGCATTGATAATGATGGGGATGGTCAAATTGACAATGGGATTGACGAAGGCATCGATGATTATGCAGAAGTTTGGGTTGACGGTGTAGACAATGACAATGACGGAGAGATAGATGAATCGGACGAACAGGGGAGTGAATGGTTAGGCAGGTTTGGCGATTTTACTGAAAATTGGACTGTAGATGGAGGCGGTTTTGGTGACTATGAATATGATGAAGATGGGAATATACTCTTTGACAGCAATAAAAATGATGTTTTCGGAGATGATTGGGGAAGTGACGGTTTAGATAATGATGGGGACTGGGCACCATATTTTGATGAATCAGGAAATCCCTCACAGATCGCCCAAGAAGAATTTGAAGACTTGAATTTAAATGGTGTCTGGGATGAAGGGGAGTTTTTAGCTGATGAAAATTTTAATGGTATTTGGGATGATGAAGAACCATATACTGAGCAAAACGGAGTTGATGGTTGGCAGGATGAAGAATATTTTACCGATGTTAATGGGAATGGGATTTATGATGATGGAGATAGTTTTAATCTATTTTTTGATACTAATGATGATGGGGAATGGACACCAGCAGAGCCGTATGAGGACTTAAATGATGATGGAGCATACTCAAACTCGGAATATTTTTCTGATTCGAATGGAAACGATATCTGGGATCCTAATGAACCACTCAATGATATCAATGGAAACGGAGTTTGGGACCATTTTGAGTTAAATGATATTGATGGTGATGGTCTTCCATCCATAGGAGAAATCGGGGTTGACGAACCTGATGAAGGAGATTTCAATCTAAATTATGGAGATCTGTCAAACGTTTTAATGGATGCCAACGATGATGGGGTGGATGATTATCCAGATTTTAATGTCCGTAATTACCGCTATGACATACGTGCTGACTGGGAGCCTAACGATGATGTGAGTCTAAGTGTGAACCACGGCTATGCCTATGCCAGGAACATCAATATTACTCCAATTGCCCGATACCTTGCTGACGGGTGGATCTATAAATACTATCAGGGCAGGCTCCGTTATAAGAATTTCTTTTTTCAAACATATCTTAACTCAAGCTACTCTGGTAATCCCAAAAAACCAACACGCAGTCTTGCAACAGGAAGGCGTATCTTTGACCGTTCAAAAAAATTCTCTGCACAGCTCCAGCACGCTTTAGAGTTTTCCGACGGGAATTTTCGTTTTGTTTGGGGCCTGGATTATTTTCTTACTATGCCAGACACTCGGGGAACGATTCTCTCTGACAGAAAAGGGAGCGATCTCAGGGACAACAATGGAAACGGAGAGGGGGGCTCTCTAACAGGTTTGGTAGAGCCACTCGGATATATTGACTATTATTATGATCCCGGTGTTGATTATCTAAAAAACAAAAGTAATATCCTTACTGATACGGTGCAGGGAGCTTATGCTGATGGTATCGATAATGACGGGGATAGCGGTGACTTTTCGGACCTGAATAATAATGGTCTTCCGGACTATATTGATGAGAACGATAACGGCATCTGTGATTATGGAGAGACAGAGCCAGGGGTGAGATGGGCTGGTGGCTCTAATTTTTTCGTCTATGCTGACGGTATAGATAACAATGGAGATGGAAATATTGACGAAAATATCGATGAGGGCATTGATGAACCTGAAGAAGATAACCGGTATGTGGTCAACGAGCTAGGACTGTACTACCAGCTAAACTGGAAACTCTCAGAGAAGTTTGAGCTGATCCAGGCAACCCGGTTTGATGTCCATGACAGGCTATCAGATTTTTTAGAATTTAATAACCAAAAAGATTACAACTACAGTCCCCTGAAATGGGAATTTGATTTTGATAAAACGGATGGCATCCAGGTCTCACCGAAGATCGGTCTGGCATATAAACCAAGGGAGCACCAGAACTTCAGGTTAACCTGGGCACAGGCCTTTAACACTCCTTCTAACAATTCGCTCTTCCTGGATATTTATATCACAAGGGTCTCTATATTTAAGGTTTACGCAAAGGGAGCAGATGGTGGATATAATTATATCAGAAATCAGGATGTTTGGCAAACAGGTGAGTGGGATTGGGTTGACCAAAACAATAATAATGAGTTTGAATTAGGAGTTGACGTCTCTGAAGAGTGGGATGACACTAACTATAATGAGATTTGGGATGAAGGAGAAGAGTTCACAGACACAGAAAATCCATTGTATGATCAGATTCGTTTTTTTAATGTTGATACATACAATTACAGTTGGTACAACCCAGAAAAAAATGTTCTTTTCTATCCATCAGTAGATCCGAAAATAAAGGGATACTATAGAGGAAAAGCCGAAGACCTTCCCGGAGTAACACCGGAAATAGTTCAGACACTGGAATTTGGATACAAAGGTCGTTTGGCCCAGAATATTTTCGGCACCTTTGATCTCTATGCCAGCCACTACAACAGTTTTGTCAGTGGGGCGACGTTTATTACACCACTTATTTTAGACAAAAATAATCCAACCTCAGGATTGGAGTTCGATCATAACGAAAATGGAGTTACCAATAATATTGACGATATGGACAATAATATTATTGCAGACCCTGACGACTTGGATAAGTCCTTTGACCGTTGGTTGAGTGGGTTAAATGGTATAACTGCTATGGAGGAAAGCTCAGGCAGTACGCCACCGGTGATAGTTGGCTTTATTAATTATGGTGCAGTAGATCTATGGGGTTTGGATGCAAGTCTTGCCATCTTCTTTAACCGGGAGTGGACCTTAAATTTGACCTATTCCTACCTTGGAATGAATGAATTTTTGAATCCAATAACCAATGCCTATGATCCCATCAATGCTCCAAAACATAAAGCGGGAATGCAGTTACAGTACCTACCAAGGAGATTTCCTTTAAACTTCACAATGAATGCCCGCTATGTGAATGCGTTCCGGTGGTCCTCAGGAATATATTATGGGCAGATCAATGCCTACACCATCTTTGACCTCCACTCAGGGTACGAGATCAATGATAATTTAAAAGTAAATCTGACTATCAATAATATCCTGAATCATAGACATACCGAAATAATGGGAGGCCCTGAAATGGGTCAAATGATCGTTCTGAGATTGCAGGCAAGTTTATAAAAAACAGGCAGGAAATCTATCAAACCGGTTCTGAGTGAGCTAAAGCAGAAAAGTTTAATACTTCTCCCATATTAGGAATACGTGTAATGGATCTCCTCATACATATTGACCATCTTGGTTTTCATTTTATTAATTCTTATTTGTCCCACCCTGTTCTGGACCATATAATGGTATTTATCACAGACCAAGATCACTGGGTCCTTCCCATATTTATATTATTAATTTGGATGTTCGGTTTTGATGGTAAACGGGGTAAAATAGCGGGTGTGGTCCTCATCCTCACAATTATTATCGTGGATGGGACCGCGGCACAGATCATTAAACCATGGATCGGTAGAATCAGGCCATCACATGCTTTAGGGGATTCAATTAATTTATTAGTAAAAAAGGGCGGTCGTTTTTCATTTGTTTCTAACCATGCCGCCAACTCCTTTGCCTTTGCTGTTGTGATATATTATTTCTATGGAAGAAAGCAATTATGGGTTTTTCCTCTTGCAGGTCTTATCGCTATCAGCAGAGTTTATGTTGGGGTGCACTATCCCGCTGATATTATTTGCGGTGCACTTTTTGGTTATGGATTGGCCTGGTCTATGCTGAGTGTGTGGGTAATTGTAAAGATGAGAGAGCTAAAACGAAACCGATCCTGGGTGTGGTACCACTCAGGAGAAAATAATTAGTTAGGTAGCGTATCTTTGGGCGGTTTCACTCCGAAACCGGAAAAGGAATCTTGGCCAGGTGATTTGATCTCCCCATGCTTACCCTCAAATTTGACAAGATTATCCTTCAACGCCATCATAAATGCTTTTGCATGTGGTGGTGCCATAATGATCCTTGAATGAACTTTCGCTTTGGGGACACCTGGCAATAATCGGGTAAAGTCCATGACAAACTCTGCTGGAGAGTGTGTCACAACAACGAAATTTGAATATTCTCCGCTGCTTACCTTTTCATCTAATTCTATATTGATCTGCTGTGTTTTTGGTTTTTTATCACTCATAATATCCCCTATTAAAATCCTTCAAATTCTCTTCTGTTAAATTCTTCCCAATCTTCATTTAATCCATCGAACTCTTCATAATCCGGTTCTTTGTCAGCTTTAGGCTTGTGGATTACCTCATTTTCATAAAAAGTAAAATTGTCCTTCTTTTTCTCAAATTCAGCAGGATCTACTTCCTCCTCATCTTCTGGAGTTAAGCGCTCGATATCTTCACTGTACACTTCGGCATCAAAAAAATCTAGATTTTTTACGATACCATTGGTCATTAAATATTCAAGGAAATCAAGATATTTCCGATCCTTCAGATCGGTTCTGCAGTACATACACTTGAGAGTTTCTTTAAGGTGCTCATCGTTTAACGTCGATTCGCAGACGGGACAAATAATACCTTCTAACATTTAATTTTCCTTTAAAAATCGGCGGTTAATATAAACGATGAACGTGCCTTTAGCAATAAAATCTTCAACGAAATTTTTATTGACTCAGCTTTTTAAAAAATGCAATCTCATTTGATGTGATTTTCATTCCCCTCCGGTGCTTTACCTGTTTTGCAGTTTCAATAAAATCTTCACAACGATAGGAAGATAAATTTCCATCCACATACCACGAAAACGGTTTAAAATATTTTGGCGATACAGCACCAGAAATAATGTTGGAACAGGGGCCGATGATTGTACCGGTATTTAATTGTGTTCCTATTCCTGTTTTCACGTGATCCCCAATAAAAGATCCGATAAAGTGTTTGCCTGTTTCAATTTCATCCTGTCCAAAATTCACTTTTACGGATGAATAGTTATTTTTCAGATCACTGTTGGTTGTTCCCGCCCCCAAATTGACCCATTCACCTAAAAATGAATTTCCTAAATGCCCATCGTGCACTTTATTTGAATATCCTTGAATTATAGTCTTTTCGATCTCACCTCCCAATTTACAGACAGGTCCTATTATTGATGAGGAAATATGACTGTGGGGTTTTATAATCGTATTGTTTCCAATGTATAGTGGCCCTTCAAGGTATGAAAAAGAATTAACGTAAACATTATCCATGATGATGATTGGCCCTTTTTCGGTATTCAGAACGGCAAGTGGTTCAATGTGTGCGCTATCATCAACATAAATTTTATTTTGTCCTACTGTATGTACTGACTTGGAATTATTTTGTACCTTAAAATTAGAATCATATCCCTCAATATCTTCTTCCAATGTTTTGGGAATTCTATCTATAATATCCCATAGATAATTGAAGACATCGCAGGGCAGATCCCTTGCTTCTATATTATCAGTATATTCACTTTGGAGTGGTCCCCCCTTCTCCATCCATGATTTCCCCATTGAGCTAGATAAATTATATCCAACGGCTCTATTTTCATTCAGCCACTTCAATTGGGAACCGTGGTCTATCGTTTTTATTAAATCTTCAGTCCAGAAAACATTCCCAGCTAACCAAATACCATGGCTAACCTCTTGAGGATTTACCTCGATCTCTGGATGTCTTTCCTGTGTTAAATGTGCTATCTCCTCCCTGACAAATAGCGATAGCTTGTCTCCGGAAGAGGTCAGAGCTTTAATTCGGTCTAAAAATGTTGTAGCACCAATTCTTATATCAGTAGTTGAACGGGTGGCTGATATTGGACAAAATTTTGAATCCTTAATATTCTCAAATATATAATAGTTCATTGTATACCTAAAAGTTTATTGATCTGGTGATATTGGTTTTCCATATATCCATTATTATTAGCGGTTAATGTAATGGTAAAAAGTTTTTGTGACCAATTTGATTCAAAACCGATTTTAAGAGGAGAATTTATTTTCTGCATTAATATTCCATGAACCGGATCAAAATCCGGATTTAAATCAACCACTGCATCAGCAACAACTTGATTCATTTTAACTGTTGTTGATGGGTGTGGTAATCCAAAACGATTTAATTGTTTATCAGAAATAAATATATCTGGATGGCTCACTGACACATTGAATAATTCTGAAACTGATGACCGACAGATTAATTTAATTTCTAAATTGTGTTTATTTAAATTATTAAGATAATGAATTGCCAACCGAGTAAACTGTTCTTTTTCTGGTAGAAAATATGCAACGGTACGGATTTTGTTCCCACCTAATCCCAATTTTATTGATCTATTATTTTCCTTTTGTTTGGCAATCTTATAGTTTAACAGGAAGGCAATTTTCGTCTTCATGGGAATTTTCACGGTTGAATATAGCTTTTTCTCCACAGGAATCCTGCTTAGTTTTCTGAAGTAATTTATATCAATAAAAAAGAAATAAAATGAGTATAGGGAAAAAATTATTATGGGGCAGTCTTGGATGGGTGTTGGGCGGTCCTATAGGTGGCATTCTTGGGTATGCGGCAGCTTCTTTTTCTGATGGTGGAGCTAGAAGCGGGCCATACAATAGCCATTTCTCGGGAAACACAGCCGCCTATCCTAAAACAAAGCCCGGTGATTTCATGGTTTCAATGCTGGTTCTCTTTGCATCAGTGATGAAGGCAGACAAGCAACTGTTGAAATCCGAATTGGACTTTGTCAAACAGTTTCTTAAAAATCAATTTCACACAAATGATGTACAAGATTTCATGGTTCTATTTAAAGATATTCTAAACCAGGATTATCATTTACGGGATGTGTGCCGGCAAATTCAAAGGTCTATGGACCACCCCAGCAGATTAGAGCTGGTTCATGTTTTATTTGGTCTCTCACAAGCGGATGGACATATTCATCCTGAAGAAATAAAGATAATACATACCATTGCCCGTTATATGAATGTCAGTGAGAATGATTTTATTTCTATACAAGCCATGTTTGTCCGGGATTCCGAATCCGACTATAAAATACTGGAAGTTAGCTCTGATGCCACCGATGAAGAAGTAAAAAAAGCCTATCGTAAAATGGCAAATAAATATCATCCGGATAAGGTCAGTCATCTGGGAGATGAGTTACAAAAATTAGCCGAAGAAAAATTTAAATCTGTCAACGACGCATATCAGACAATCAAAAAACAAAGAGGGAAATAATACACTGGTCATTTTAATCTGTTATGGCTAAGGAAAAACCAGGAGAGTTTCCCTATAAAAGGGGAATTTACGAGGAAATGTATAAAAAACGGCTCTGGACCATGCGTCAATATGCCGGTTTTACCAGTGCAGTTGATACCAATGAAAGATTTAAATATTTACTGAAAAATGGAGTGACAGGGCTCTCCGTCGCATTTGACCTCCCCACCCAAATTGGATATGATTCTGATGACCTCATGGCCGATGGTGAAGTGGGAAAGGTTGGGGTACCTATTTCATCCGTTCACGATATGAAGAACCTCTTTCACCAAATTCCCTTGGCCGATGTTTCCGTTTCAATGACGATCAACGCAACTGCTCCTATTATTCTGGCAAACTATATCGTCGCGGCAGAACATCAGAATATTGCCATAAAAAATCTGAGAGGTACTATTCAAAACGATATCTTAAAGGAATACATTGCCCGGGGAACCTTTATTTTTCCCCCAAACCCATCACTTCGCCTGGTAACCGATGTGATTGAATTTTGTTCAAACCACATACCCAAGTGGAATACAATTTCTATTTCGGGGTACCACATAAGAGAGGCCGGAAGTACGGCGGCACAGGAACTAGCCTTTACATTTGCCAATGCTATTGCCTACGTGGAAAGAGCACAAAAACGAGGGCTGAAGCTTGAAAAGTTTGGAAAACGTTTATCCTTTTTCTTCAATGCTCATAATGATTTTCTCATTGAAATCTCCAAATTTCGGGCAGCAAGAAAACTGTGGGCAACCATTATTAAAAACAGATTTGGTGTCACAAATGAAAAAGTGCTCCAATGCCGTTTTCATACTCAGACCGGGGGATCCACACTCACAGCACAGCAAATTGATAACAATGTGGTGCGAACAACAATTCAAGCCATGTCTGCGGTATTGGGTGGTACCCAGTCCCTACATACAAATAGCAAAGATGAGGCAATATCTTTACCTACTGACGAATCGGTAAATCTTGCTCTCCGTACCCAACAAATCATTGCTCATGAATCAGGAATTCCAAACCACCCTGACCCCTTTGGTGGTAGCTATGTTGTGGAACAGATGACCGAGGAATTGGTGAGTGAGTCACTGGAGATCATTGAAAAAATTGATTCTCTTGGCGGTACCGTTCAGGCAATAGAAAAGGGGTGGATTCAAAACGAAATTTCCAAAAGTGCATATGACTACCAGTTAAAGGTTGATTCTGGGGAAACAACTATCGTCGGTGTAAATAAGTTTGATGAGGATGAGGATGTTGTGTCCAACCTCCATGAAATTTCCACACTCTCTGTAAATACACAGATCAAAAACGTAAAAAAATTAAAACAATCCCGAGACAATCTACGTGTGAAAAAAACACTCGAGATATTAACTGAAAAATGCAGAGGGAATGAAAACCTGCTCCCACACATAATTGACTGTGTAAAAAGTGAGTGCACCATTGGCGAGATCACTCAAGTTATGAAAAATGTATTTGGTGAGCATCAATTTTCTGGTTGACCTAGTTTTTACCGTTTACATTTCTAAGAATTCATGAAAACAAAATTTGCTTTAGCTGTCTCATTTATATTTCACCCAATGATAATTTCTCTTGCTGTGTTTTCTGTCCTGATTTTTAGTGGTATCTCGTCAACTGTCAATCCATATTTAGTTTTATTAACCTGTTTCGTTTTTTCAAATCTAATCCCTATTACAACGGTAGTTATTTTAAAATTATCAGGGAGAATCGATGACTTAGATGCGTCCATTAAAGACCAAAGACAGTTCCCTCTAACCTTAGGTATTGGATATACCGCACTAGGATTTATTTCCCTTACCCTCTTGAACGCAAACCCGTTAACACAGGGGCTCATGTTTTGTTATATGACAAATACAGTCCTTACGCTATTGATCAACCGATTTTGGAAAATCTCGATCCACTCAATGGGAGTTTCCGGTCCAGCTGCTGCGCTGTGGGCTAATGGAAACCACTATCCATTTCTCATGATATCATTTATCGTGTTGGTCAGCTATTCACGGGTCATATTAAAAGCTCACACCCCAGCACAAGTTTTTGCGGGTGCTCTGCTTGGCCTTTGCAGTACCTATTTACAGTTGCAATTGTTCTTTCTCTAAAAATGAATCAAACATATAAAATGGTAAGAGCCATTCACAACCATAAATACTTCCTTATTTTTGTCATTCTAACCAGATTGATCTATTCCCAGGTCTTACCCTATGGAGAGCCCAAATATTTTTCTTTAAATCCTGTAACAACCTCCAAACAGGTATTCTTCACTGATGGGAAATTTAATATTTCAAACCTTAAATGGAAGGACGGCACTAAAATAATAAATGATAATAGTGTTTTGTATTTTTTGCATTATTCATTAGAGAAAGAAAGCAGTTTTTATGCGCTTTTGGACAACAATAATTTTCCTGAAAAAAGTGAGCTCTATCTAATTAATCCTACCGAGAAAAGCTGGGTCGGACCATATCGAAAAGAATATTTATCGAGAGAATCTATCTCTCTTACCGGCAGGATAAAATCATCAGAATTTATTTTAGAACTATCTGTACCCAAAAATACTCAGCCTCCCGAGATTTCTTTCCAAAAATTTTCTTACCAACAACCAAAAATAAAAATTTCAGATAAACTCCATGTTTATCCAATAAACACCTCAAGAGAGAATCCCGTTATTTTACTCACCGGTTATTGGCCTCCTACAAATGAAGCGGTCCGACCGTTCAGCCAAAATGCTTTATTAAATCCAGATGGATGGATCGGAGAAAATTGGGAGGAATTAGGTTACGATATCATCTCATTTTTTCCATCATTTAATCCCCCGGACTGCAATGATTGCGGACAAGGATATGGAGATTTAGAAGTGGACTATCAGGATACGTCAGAAGACTGGTGGAATATCGTTGAAACACATGACCCTGTTGCCATTATTACATTCAGCAGAGGCTACATCAACAACAGCTGGGAAATGGAATGGAAATACTATAATCGGCTCGGATGGATAGATGACTTTACACTCCCCTATCAACCCACACCTGCACCTCCCGATCAGGATTCTCCCATCAATCACATGAGGTTCTCCTCCCTACCCATGACAGAAATTGTTGAGGCCATAAATTCTTCAGATTTAGATCTCTATTCTTATATTGACTATGCTGAAGGGGCTGGTGGATATTTATCAGAGTACAAAGGATTTCACGGTGTCTGGTATAAAGGTCTCATGGAAAATGAAGATGAAACGCCGTGCTATCTCGCTGGGCATGTCCATGTTGGGGGGTTAGTTGACTGGGGCACAGCTCATGAAGCTGTTTTAATCACGGTTAGAGAAACAATCGATTATATTTATCAGCACATTCTTACGCCCGGTGATGTGAACCGGGATGGGACCATTAATTCATTAGATATTATTATGGTTCTTTCTTACCTCAATGGTATCATCGAGCTAACAGACGAACAATTCTTTTTTGCTGATATGAATGAGGATGCTGAAATAACCACCCATGACGTTGTATTATTGGTAAATGAATTATTATTCGATGACCAGTGAGCAGATCAATAACGGTGCAGAGGCGATACCTTTATATTTATATCATAACCAGAAAATTTTCCATTCAGGTCTGTCTCTAATTCTTTGCAACATTCTACAATTTTGGATTGACTCATACCAACTCTCACATTAATCCCAAATAATATCACACGATGATTATCAGTTTCCACAACTCTAATATCATGTATATCTTTAATACGGGAATCGTCACCCCAGTGTTGCTCCAGGTATGCTTGTACTTTTATTACTAAGGGATTTCCGGGATGAACCGGGTCCATGTGTACCGTAGGCTCAACTCCTAATGCTTTTTCAAGGAGCTCTTCTACCTCCTCAGAAATATCGTGGGCAGTGGCGGTCGTTTCTTTTGCATCAACCTCTACATGAACGCTTACGAATTTATCCTGCCCATAGCTGTGTACGATTATATCATGAGCGCCTAAAACACCCGAGACATCCATCACAATATGCCTAATGGTTTCTATCTCCTCCGTTGTAGGTGGTTTCCCGATTAGATCGTCCACAGCATCTTTAGCGATCTCAAATCCCATGTACATTAAAAATCCTGCCACACCAAGTCCGGCCCATCCATCGATAGAAACATAGCCAGTTTTTCCCGCAACCAAAGCACCTACAACCAGTAAACTGGATAGCGCATCAGAGCGGTGGTGCCACGCATCTGCGTGAAGGGTTCCGGAGGCTACCATCGAAGATAAATAGTCTGCAAACCGTGCTGTGAACTCTTTAATTACAATCGTTAAAACTAGCAAGGTGATCATCCACCATTTTACCTTGTTCAAATCCCATACCGGATTGCGTATTCGGTCTATGGATACTTCAATGATTTCAATTCCTGCAACACAAAGTAAAATTGCAATGATCAATGTGGCAATATATTCTGCTCTTCCATGACCATATGGATGTTCCACATCCGCAGGTTTTTCAGCCTGTTTAAATCCCCAAATGACAATAGAAGATGTTACAACATCAGATAAGGTATGCAGTGCATCGGCAATAAGACTGACGGCCCCAATCGTTATCCCCAAAATTATTTTAACAAAAAATAAGAGTCCATTAATTCCAACGGAGATCCATCCCTGGAAAACTCCTATTTTATTTCTGTATGTTTGAGCAGATTCCCGGGTGTTAGGTACGAAATAGTTAGTAAGAGATTCAAACATGGTCTAAATCTAGTTGGTGCAGTGAGATTTTAATATGGTAATATGCAATTTTGGAAATATGGGTATAAATTTTTGTCGTTATCATTTAACTACGACATAATAAATTTTGTAAAAAACACATATTTAACCAATCCATAAAATGGAGAAATAGTTCTATTCTAGATCATACCCTTAATTTTATGTAGTTTATTCATCCCGCCCCGGGCCAGGGCATATTCAAAACTCGATTTTATACACGCTGAACCAATCTCCCCATCCTTTCGCAAAGCAATATAAGCTACTTGAAAATCTGGATTTCCGTTATGGTTTTTGATAATTCTTTTCAGGGCTTCCTCACAGGCTTTGATGGGCTCGTAGCCCTGCCTCATTAGTTCAACGACCAAAAAACTTCCTGTAGTTTTGAGCACCTCCTCACCAAGTCCGGTGGCCGCAGCACAACCAATTTCATTGTCCACAAAAAGACCGGCACCAATAATAGGGCTGTCCCCTACTCTTCCATGTAATTTATAAGCCCAACCGCTGGTAGTACATGCACCTGAAAGATCCCCTTTTGAGTCCTGAGCCAATAGAGAAATAGTATCATGGGTATCATGGGGGGTTTGTTTGAACCGCTTTTTCTTCCACGCTTTCCATTGTTTTCGTGAACCATCCGTTAGCAGATCCATTTCTTCAAATCCTTTAGAAACTGCGAACTGCTTGGCTCCTTCACCAGCCAACATCACATGTTTTGTGTCTTCCATAACTTTACGAGCTACAGAAATAGGATGTTTTATATTTTGAATGAAAGCAACAGAGCCACAGTTCCCTGTGTGGTCCATGATACACGCATCCAGGGTTACCCTACCTTGTTCATCTGGTAATCCTCCAAACCCGACAGAAGAGGCTTCCGGATCAGCCTCTGGAACTTTTGCTCCTGCTTCCACAGCGTCCAGAGCCGAACCCCCATTGTTTAAAATTTCCCATGCATCATCATTGGCAGGGATTCCATGTTTCCAGGTTGAAAGAACGAGGGGATTATTCATATTTATTTTTTCCTGTGAAGATAATAAAACAGATGGGGCAGCAATTCCCACAGCACTTGTCTTAATAAAATCCCGACGATTCATATCCATACTGCAAGTTTTCCTTCAATTAACATTAATCTGGTCAAACAATTTATCCCTCCCTTGAAAGAAGAATGTTTTAGTCGCTCTTGTCAATCATATGCTGCTATCCCGGTTACCTCTTGACCGAGAATCAAGGTATGCATTTCGTGGGTTCCCTCATAGGTATAAACAGACTCAATGTTCGCCATGTGCCGCATAGGAGAATAATCTTCTGTAATACCATTAGCACCTAATATTTCTCGAGCCATTCGAGCCACATCCCGTGCCAAAGTACAATTGTTTCGTTTAGCCATAGACACCTGCTGGAAAGTCATCTTTCTATTATCCTTGAGCCTACCCAAATGGTATACCAGTAACTGCGCTTCAGTAATTCCTGTCACCATTTCAGCTAATTTAGCTTGAGTTAACTGGTACCCACCGATGGGTTTAGAGAATTGCTTCCGTTCTTTTGAGTAAAAAAGAGCGGCATTATAACAGTCCACAGCTGCACCAATCATTCCCCAGGCAATACCATATCTTGCCTGTGTGAGACAGCTCAGCGGTCCTTTTAATCCCTCAATATTTGGTAAGCGTGAAGAATCTGAGACCCGAACATTTACCATGGACAGTTCTGATGTCACTGATGCCCGTAAGCTTAATTTCCCGTGGATATCACTAGATGTAAATCCTTCCATCCCCTTTTCTAATAGGAACCCACGTACAACTCCTTCTTCATCCCGAGCCCAAACTACTGCAACATCAGAAACTGATCCGTTAGTGATCCACATTTTGTTCCCGTTAATTATCCAATCATCTCCATCTTTTTTGCAAGAGGTTGCCATTCCACCGGGATTGGATCCAAAATTTGGTTCTGTTAGGCCAAAGCAGCCAATCTTTTCCCCAGCACCCAATCCAGGAAGCCATTTAGCTTTTTGCTCACTAGAGCCATATGCGTGAATTGGATACATAACCAATGCCCCCTGTACACTCGCAAAAGAACGAAGACCTGAATCACCTCTCTCCAATTCATGAAGGATGAGCCCATACGCCACATTGCTCACACCAGCACCGCCAGATTCTTCCGGGAGGGATGAACCCATGAATCCCAGCTCCCCCAGTTTGGGGACCAGATCCATGGGAAAGGTTGAGCTCTCATAATGTTCGTTGATCACAGGCATAAATTCGGTCTGTACAAAATCATGAGCCGTGTGCTGAATTAGTAATTCTTCTTCGGTTAGCAAATCGGTAATATTGTAAAAATCAGGACCTAATTCTTTCATAAAATTTTCCTTCACAATGGATGAGATAAAATTACATCACTTTTAACATATCATTATTCTACATTGAAAATAGTAGAAAAAATACAAACAAATTAAGTTTATTCAATTAAACTAATAGTGTAATTTTATCATTAATTGTTTCAATTTACATATGAATAATCAACGCAGAGAAATGGTAGATGGGGCTGCCGCTATTGCCCGAGGGGCTTTGGATGCTGGCTGTGATTTTTTTGCAGGGTATCCTATTACTCCTGCATCAGGGATCCTATCTCACATGCTTCGCGAACTTCCAAAGGTCGGTGGTATCGGACTTCAGGGAGAAGATGAAATTTCATCTCTGGGCCATTGTATTGGTGCTGCAACTGCCGGTGCTACAGTTTTTACTGCTACAAGTGGTCCCGGGCTTTCACTATATTCAGAAAACCTAGGCCTAAGTATTATGATGGAAGTTCCGTTGGTTATTGCCATCTCCCAAAGACTAGGACCTTCCACCGGTGCAGCTACAGCTACAGCTCAAGGTGATATCCAGTTTATGCGGTGGTGTACGTCAGGAGGCTATCCGGTTATCGTACTTTCACCAACAAACATTCAAGAAAGTTATCATTTAACAAAACGAGCATTTAAACTTGCAAAACGATTCCGAAGCCCTGTATTCATTGCTACAGATAAGGAGACAGTAATGACCACCGAATCAGTAGCAGAATCAGAAATTCTAAGCTCGCCGGAGTGGCCTGACATCCCAGATGAGCCCGTAGGAAAACCGTTGTATCCATATGAAATTAATGGTCCCATTCATCACTATACCGGATCCAGCCACACGGAAGAGGGACATATCACTAAAAATCCAGAAATTATCGCTGATTTTAATGAACGATTAAAAAATAAAATTGATGATCATACTGATGAAATATCTTTAGTAAAAAAAGACATGGATAATGGGTCAGATACATTGATCATCAGCTATGGGATATCTGCTCGATCGATGGAAGCAGCCGTCAAAGAGTTACGATCAAATGGGAATAAAGTTTCTGCGCTAACTGTGTATTCATTGTGGCCAATTCCCGAAAAGAAAATTCTTTCAAGTTTGGATGGAATCAAGCGAATTATTATCCCTGAAATGAATCATGGTCAATATCGACATGAAATAGAACGGTTAGCCAATGAAAATGTAAATATCGTTGGTGTAAACCGTGTGGACACATTTTTGATTACTCCTGAAGAGATCATTAAGGCATATCATGGCTGACAAGATTTTTGATACATATATAGCTGAAGATAACCTTCCATATGAATTTTGTCCGGGATGCAGTCATGGTAAAGTTCTTGGCGCCATAAGCAACAGCCTGAAGCAGCAAGGGCTTGACCCATCAGAAGTAGTCATTGTAACTGACATCGGCTGTGTGGGCTTATCCGATAAATATTTTGTTACTCATGCTTTTCATGGCCTTCATGGCAGAGCCATTACATATGCTTCTGGTATAAAAATGCAAAATCCGGATCTGAATGTTATTGTCCTCATTGGTGATGGAGGCTGCGGTATCGGAGGACATCATTTATTAAATGCAGCCAGGCTCAATACTGATATTTCAGTACTCGTATTTAATAATTTTAATTTTGGAATGACAGGTGGGCAACATTCTGTTACCACACCTTTGGACAGTATAACTCCGACCACCTCACTCGGGAGTACTGATGCTCCAATGGATATAGCTGGAACTGCAAAGGTGAATGGTGGAGGGTTTGTCGCTCGAGCAACAGCTTTTGACAAGGATCTGCCGGATTTAATCGAAAAAGCAATGAGACATGGTGGGTTTTCACTTATTGATATCTGGGAACTTTGCACAGCATACTACGTCGCTCGTAATGACTTTGGCCGAAAAGAAATGTTAAGCTATATGAATGGAATGGAGATGGAATCTGGAGTTCTGCAAAAAACTGATCGCCCAAGTTTTCAAACCAGCTATAAAGGGATCCAGGAACAAGCCAGTAAACAGAAACCCATGAGCGGTTTGGTATTGGAAACACAATTCTCATCGACTTTAGATAAGCCAATTAGAATTGTGTTAGCTGGAGCTGCGGGACAAAAAGTTGTTTCGGCTGGGAATTTACTTGCGTCAGCTGCAACTCTTTCTGGATTATGGACAAGCCGTAGAGCTGATTTCCCAATTACAATTCAAACAGGATTTTCAGTTGCCGAAGTGGTGATTAGTCCCGAGCCGGTTCTTTACTCTGGAATTGTTAAACCGGATGTGGCAGCCTTGATCGCACCAGAGGGAAAAGCTAAGATTGCTCGGCTTACCAAAACTATGAAAAAGTCAGATACAATTTATTTTGCCGAAGGGTTAGGTGATGTAGAATCTTCAGCAAAACAATACCCTCTAGAGTTTCCCAACAGTGCACAAAAAGATATTCGAAAAAATATTTCTGCATTAACGGCGGGGTATCTTGCGAAACAATTAAAGTTATTTCCTTTTGAAGCCTTAAAAGAAGCTGTACGAAAAATCCAAAAACCAAAGATTGCTGAAATTAATCTGGGTATCCTAACTTGCTTTGAAGATTAAATCGACTCCTGACCGGAAAAGGAATAGCACTCATCGCCAGCGATGATCAGATGGTCATGAACAAAAACACCAATCGATACGGCGTTAGTTTTTTATACTCTCCAATTTTGATTTGAATTCACGAAGTTCCCGTACATTGCCAATCTCAATCTCACCCGAGTCCCACTTTAGTCTAAAATCCGTTTCTGAATCAGTTCCACCCTGTTTTTGGTAAAGAGGATAGATATCTGCATCCTCCCTCGGTTTATTATAGTGTAATGTAGCGGTGGTCTTATATGCAATATCTTCCAAAATGTCATCAATTACTCTAGAGGGGAGTTGTCTTTCTAACAAACTTTGTTCAACTCGAGAGAAACGCATTCCTTTTATCACATAGTCTTGATAAGCTTCCCAAGCGAAAGGCGCTACTGCTTTCACTGATTCTGCCATCGCATCTGAAAATACTCGTATCTCATATTGAGCATGGTTGTCTGAACGGAGTCCAATAAAGTGAAGCAAATTATGGAGATCATTTTTCCAATACCATTCTGTATATAGGTTAACCGGAAGGACAGCTCGTGCTAATTCTCTAGCCACACCAGCTTCATTGAGCTCTGTATACATTGCAAAACCTTTTGCGGATATTTCTTTGAAATAATCCTGTACTTTTTGTTTCAATTCATCTGGGACTTCCCCTCGCCTACCCTGTTTATTAAGCACAGATTGAAATTGGATATGCTTCGGATCGGGATAATAAAACTCATCTCTAGCTTCAGAATAACGAAGTGAATATTCGTTAATATTTGCTGTGCGGTGGCGAACCCACTGGCGCGCTACAAAAATAGGCATCTTACAATGGAATTTAAATTCCACCATTTCAAAAGGCGTCGTGTGGCGGTGACGCATAAGATAACGAATCAGCCCACGGTCTTGAGAAACTTTGCTGGTTCCTTTTCCATAACTGACTCTGGCAGCTTGTACGATAGCATTATCTCCACCCATGGAATCCACGAGCCGGACAAATCCTTTATCTAAACATTTGATTGCATTTTCTGGTATTTGTGACATATCAATTTTTCTCTGTTATTATATTAAATGTTTTGTCGACCGCTTTTATATCTCCAGCAATCAAGCCAGGAGTAATTAGTGTATTTTCTTGATTGTATTTCCTTTGGACGCCATTTAAGGCAATTAATTTCCCCCCAGATTCATTAATTATACAATTTCCTGCGCAAATGTCCCATTCATTTTTTGGTCGTAGTGATGCAAATATATCTGCTTTTCCGGCGGCAGTGAGTCCAAGTTTATATGCAACTGATCCAATAGCACGGAGCTCACCAAAAACACCGTCAAAAGGTGCCCACAATCCTCTTCGTGTTTCAGATCGGCTGTTTAATATCACCATGGCTCTCACTTCATCTTTGGTTAAACAATGTATAGGCTTGCCATCAAGAAAAGCACCCCCACCATTGGAAGCCGTGAATAATTCTTCCGTCACAGGGTTAAATAAAACGCCAACGACAGGTTCCCCATTTTCTACCAATGCAACACTCACCACAAAATGAGGTATGCCCTCTATGAATTCTTTTGTTCCATCCAATGGATCAACAACCCATATTCGCTCTTTATCTAATCGATCTGGAGAATCAATGGTCTCTTCAGATAGCCATCCATAATCAGGCCGAGCTTCAATTAGTATTTCTTTTAATCGTGTATCTGCAGCATGGTCAGCAGTTGTAACCGGATTATGATATCCTTTATTTTTGATCTCATAATCAGCTTTATAATAATTTAGAATCAACCCACCTGCTTCAATAGCAGCTTCTTTTGCTATTTTTAATTCAGGAATCATGGCACGGAAGTTAGCTTAAAAAAATATTGTGGTAAAATGTGTTATAAGACTAACATCTCCTAAATATTATCAACTTTTCTCTGTTTTTACGAGGAGAAACTGATAATTCCGGAAATTCCTCATTTTCAATTTTCCATCCATCATAAAAAATAGATTTTACTTCCGATATTGTTGTTCCCCATGGAGGTCCACCATCAACCATTGGTTTATCTAACGGAAACCAAAGACCGATGAGTTTACCATTAGGTTTGATAATGGTTTTAACAAGCTGTTCATATTCTTCTCTACGACTTGGGTTGATCGCACAAAAGCAAGTCTGTTCAATGACATAATCAAATTCACAATTGAATTGAGAGATTAATAAAAAAATGTCAGTCTCTACTATATTAATCATTACACCTGCACCACTGGCCAATGATTGCAGTGCACTAATGGCAGAAGGAGCAAAATCTATTGCTGTTACTTCAAACCCTTTTTTAGCAAACATAACGGCATCATATCCTCGTCCACAGCCAATTATACATACTTTCCCAAGTGGTAAAGCATCACTAATCTTATCAAAAACCGGTGTAGATTCGCCTAAATCCCATCCTGCGTCATCCCCTAAATATATATTCTCCCAGAATTGGGGATGGTTTTCTTTATATTGTTTCACCAAAGCCTCATGGAATGATGAAATTTAACATATTTCTTTGATGAGGGACTTTAAGTGAATTAACTTTTCACTTGGTGTGGGAAGGTGAATTAAAAGGAACATCAACAGTTTTTTACATAAAGATTTTTTCAAATTAGATTCACATTAAGATTTTTTCTTTCCTCTTAATTTAGCTTCCCCAAAAATAAGTTTGTAAAAATATTATTGCTCCTGAGTGGAGGCGGTAAACCCGTTATCCACAGGAATTGCTATTTGTCTGCTTATAAGCAATCAGGTTAATGCTATGAAGAAAGAAATATATATAAATGAAAGTATGGGGGAGACTCGAATTGCCATTCTGGAAGAAGATCGCCTTGTTGAGGTCTACGTTGAAAAACATGATCAACAACGGATGGTGGGCAATATTTATAAAGGTATTGTTGAAAATGTTATACCAGGAATGCAGGCAGCGTTTGTAGATATAGGTTTTTCTATCAATGCATTTCTTCCTTTTTCTGAAATTCAAAACAGCTCTTTCCTTCCTGATGTTATTTTAGAATCAGATGAATCTGATTCTAAAAAAGCGAATGATCACCGAAATGTAGAACTAAAAACAGGTCAGGAAATTCTTATTCAGGTCATTAAGGAGCCATTTGCTAGTAAAGGACCTCGAGTGACAACAGAAATTTCTCTCCCTGGGCGATTCCTAGTTTTAGTTCCAGAAGTTAATTATGTCGGGATATCCAAAAAGATATGGGATAAATATGAACGCAGACGACTAAAAAAACTTTGTTCAAAGATGAAAGAAAAAGGTTGTGGAATCATTGTACGGACGGTGGCAGAAGGAAAATCAGACGAGATCATTCGTAATGATTATAATATGTTAATTAATAATTGGAAAACACTAAAAGAAAAATCGAATCGCTCAAAAGCTCCATCCCTAGTATATGAAGATTTGGAAACGGCATCTAGTGTTATTCGTGATTTATTGACAACGGATATAGACAAAATCATCATTGATTCAAAAAAGATCTTTCGCAGAATGCAAAATTATGTTCAGGATGTTACTCCTAAAATGGGGAATCGGGTTCAGCGTTATAAATTAAAAATACCTATTTTTGAAAGTATGGGTATTGAAGATGAAATCGCTAAACTTATGCGACCAAAGGTATGGTTGAAAAGTGGTGCATATATCATTATCGAAAAAACAGAAGCTATGGTTGTGGTTGATGTAAACAGCGGTAGATTTATTGGAAAAAAAATACACGAAGAAAATTCGTTAAAAATTAATTTGGAAGCAGGTCGTGAAATAGCCCGTCAACTACGGCTGAGAGATCTGAGTGGATTAATTGTTATTGATTTCATTGATATGAATAGGGATGAAAACAAGAAAAAAATATATCATGAAATGCGGAAGGAATTGAAAAAAGATCGAGCTAAAGTTGCAGTTTCACATATCTCAGATTTTGGATTACTTGAAATGACCCGGCAAAGAATCAGATTAAGCCTTCTAGATTCTATGAGCGAAGTATGTCCAACTTGTTATGGTTCAGGACGAATTATATCAAAAGATACGTTAATCACTAGAATAGATCACTGGTTACGGCGATATAAAATCAAGAAAAATGATCTGAGGTTAAAACTACAGCTCCACCCTGAAATTTCTGAATATATATTAAAAGAGAAAAAAACAGTATTACGTGGACTCATGTGGAAACATTTCACACATTTGAAAATTGAGGAGAGCTCAGAAGTCTCAAGAGATGATTTCCGTTTTGTTCATTCCAAAACAAATGTAGATGTGACCAAAGAACTAGACCTTGGAAAGGATAATTAACTCTATTAAATTCCTCGGCTTTTTTAGGAAAAAAAATGTACGCAATAGTTAATATAGCAGGAAAACAATATAAAGTCTCAAAAGGAGACAAAATTAATACGCCCACCCTTGATTCCAAACCAGGGACCAAAGTGACATTCGACAACGTCCTAGCGATGGATGACAAGGGGAAAACGACATTTGGGAATCCATTTGTAGAGAATACATCTGTGACCGCTAAAGTGTTAGAACACGGACGTACAAAAAAAATATTAGTCTATAAGAAAAAAAGACGGAAGGGATACGAGCGTAAAAACACCCACCGTCAAGGATTTTCAATTTTGGAAATAGAAAAGATTACAACTAAAAAACCTGCACCAAAAAAGACAAGTGCAAAGTCTGAAGCCAAATCAAAACCTGCACCAAAAAAAGCAACAAAAAAGGTAGCAACTACCAAAACAAATGAGGGGAAATAATGGCACATAAAAAAGGACAAGGAAGTTCCAGAAACGGTCGTGATTCCAATGCAAAACGTTTAGGTGTAAAAGTCGCTGACGGACAATCAATTAATGCCGGTGGAATCATTCTAAAACAGAGGGGAACAAAGTTTCATCCCGGTGCAAATGTCAGAAGATCACATGATGACAGCCTGTTTGCCATTGCCTCAGGTGTAGTAAAATTTGAGAAAAAAGGACGAAACAGAAAATCTGTCAGTGTTATTTCCTGATTTCTCATTATGACAACAATATTTAAAAAGCCCTCAATGGGCTTTTTTTATTCACAAAGGAAAAATATTATGAAGAAAATTTATGCCTTATCTCTTTTAATTATTTTCATTCTAAACGGATGCTCAATTGAAAATAAAGGGGAGAAAAAATTAGATATTGACCCTCAGGTTACTATTGGACATCTCGAAAATGGTTTGACTTATTATATTCGGGAAAACAAAAAACCTGAAAATAGAGCTGATTTCCGTTTAGTTGTAAATGCCGGTTCCGTTTTAGAGAATGAAAATCAACAAGGGCTTGCTCATCTTCTAGAACATATGGCTTTTAACGGAACCGTTCACTATAAAAAACAAGAACTTGTTGATTATTTCGAATCCATTGGTGTTGCGTTTGGTCCTGATTTAAATGCCTACACCTCCTTTGATGAAACTGTTTATATGATTGAAGTACCTACGGATGATAAAGATATCATACAACAGGCAATACAAATTTTAGAAGATTGGGCACATGGTATTTTATTGGAAGATGAGGATATTGATGGTGAGAGACCGGTTGTGGGAGAAGAATGGCGATTGGGTCAAGGCGCAAGTCAAAGAATGTTTAACAAAATCTTTCCTGTTGTTTTTCATAACTCCCAATACGGAAAACGTCTGCCAATTGGAAAAAAAGCTGTCATTGATACAGCACATTACAGCACAATCAGAAGTTTTTATACGGACTGGTATCGTCCGGATCTTATATCAGTGGTTGCTGTAGGCGATTTTGATAAATCAGAAATGGAGAAGTTGATTCACACCCATTTTAATCGTCTTGCTATGCCTGAAAATCCAAGGGAAAGAACAAAATATCCGGTTCCAGACCATGCTGAAACCCTTGTAGCAATTGCGACGGACATAGAGGCTCCTTATACCGCAGTAAGCATCGACTATAAATTTGATAATAAAGAGGAAAATACTACACAGGATTACAGGCACAGAATTGAGAGAAATCTGTTTTCTGGTATGCTGAAAAACAGATTGGATGAACTTACCAAAGCATCTGAGCCATCTCTTATTTATGGAACTGCATATTTTAATGATATGGTCCTGACAAAAGATGGATTTACATTATTTGCAGTTGTGAACGACGACGATATTATGAAAGGAATTCAGACTCTATTGGTTGAGGGACAAAGGCTTAACCTCCATGGTTTCACAATAACTGAATTGGAAAGGGAAAAAAAACAGATTTTAAGAGAGATTCAAAAAGCATTTGATGAAAGAGAAAAAACCGAATCACGTTCCTTTGTCCGTGAATATGTCTCTAATTTTCTTAGCGGTGAACCTATCCCAGGAGTTGCTTCTGAATTGGAAATGCACAAAAATTTTCTTCCATATATTAATATTGATGAAATAAATAAATTATCTCATCAATATATGAAAGATTTTAACAGGGTTGTTTCTGTTCGAGCACCCAAAAAAGAGGGTATCAATATCCCGAACGAGTCCGAAATCCTTAATATTTTTGAGGAAGTGAAAAATATTCCGATTTTGCCTTATGTAGATGCGATTTCTAATGAGCCCTTAATCTCAGTTTCACCAGATCCTGGAAAAATTATAAGTGAAAATATCCATTCATCTGTAGGCATTACAGAGTGGACTATGGATAACGGAGTCCGGGTTCTCTTAAAGCCTACAGATTTCAAGAATGATGAAATTCTTTTTAAGGCCTTAAGCCCTGGCGGAACTTCCCTCTCTGAAGACACGAATTTTCTCTCCGCTAACTTGGCTACGGATATTATCAGCGAAAGCGGACTAGGAAATTTTTCTTCCATCCAATTGGAAAAAAAACTAAGTGGAAAAATTGTAAATATTTCTCCCTACATTTCTGAGTTGTATGAAGGATTAAGAGGCTCGGCATCTCCCCAGGATATTGAAACACTTTTTCAACTTATTTTTTTACATATAACTGAAGCACGATTAGATTCTTCTGCGTACAATAGTTTTTTGACTCGTACCTCAGGATGGCTTGAAAACTGGAAATCCAGACCAGAATCTGTTTTTCAAGATACATTAACTGCCACTCTTACCCAAAATCATATTCGCAAACGTCCTCTTACCTCTGAATTACTTATGGAAACAGACCTTCATACAGCAGTTAATTTTTACAGAGACCGTTTTGGGGATGCAGGAGATTTTACATTTATTATTGTGGGTAATTTTTCTATTGATATAATCAAACCATTGGTACTTCAGTATTTAGGTAGTTTGCCTACCAAAAACCGAAGCGAATCCTGGGTAAATCATAATATTTCGCCACCAAAGGGAAATATTAATAAATCAGTCTATCGTGGAATTGAGCCGAAAGGCTTAACTCAAATTATCTATACCGGAGACTGCGAATGGAGTAGACAATCCAGATATGATTTTCTGTCTATGATTGAAGTTTTGAAAATTAAAATGAGGGAAGTCCTACGGGAAGATATGGGTGGAGTCTATGGTGTTCGAATCCAAGGGGATATGTCTCATTATCCTAAAGAATCTTTCAGTATTTCAATTGGATTTGGGTGTGATCCGGAACGGGTTGATGAATTAACCACTGCTGTAAAAGAACAGATTCAGCTCATCATGGAAGAAGGAACAACTGATAAATATTTGCATAAAGTAAAAGAAACTCAGCGCAGGAGACATGAAGTAGATTTGAAAAATAACAGATATTGGATGAACATAACAGAGTTTGCTGTTAAACATGATTTGGATTTGGACATCGTCAACAGTTATGGTGAACTGGTTAATAACCTAACACTGAACACCATCCACAAAACAGCCAATCAATATTTTTCAACGGATAATGTGATTCAAGTTACATTGTATCCAAAACAAAATTAGACCGAGTTTATATCATTGCCAACACTTCCTTAACCAATCTCTCTATTCCCTCTGCCACTTCACTGATTCTCTGAGCCAGCATGTATGCAGGGGTTGACACAATCTTGTTCTTCTTGTCAATAACTATATCTTCTACCGAACAGGAAACATGGTTTGATCCCATGAAATTTATATCAGATGAAGTTTGTACATCAGTGCCAATCGTCATTTCAACTGAATCACCTGCTTCCTGCATAATCTTTGCGAACATTACCGGGGCAATGCAAATAATTCCAATGGGTTTCCCTGCTTTATGAACATCAGCTGCAAGACGCTTTACGTCTGGATTGACTGAACAATCCGTTCCAGCCATGGCATAATCACAAAGGTTTTTTGCCACACCAAATCCTCCGGGAAAAATCAGCGCATCCACATCTGAAGCATGAACTTCAGCCATATCACGAATTTTACCCCGTGCAATACGGGCAGACTCCATTAAAACATTACGGGATTCATCCATCTCACCCCCGGTGTAATGATTGATAACATGCAATTGGTCAATATTGGGAGCCATAAAAACTATATCCGCTCCGGCACGGTCCAAGGTCAGCATGGTAATGACCGATTCATGAATTTCTGATCCATCATTTACACCACAACCGGATAATACTACTCCTACTCTTGTCATAAATAATTCACCTTTATATCCCTTTCTTTTTATTTAATTGATTGGATTGAATGTTTCTTTTAATACCGGAGTACTTTGTTCGTTTCACGGCTGATTTACGAAATAATTTACGAAATCCATCTTCATCCAATGAATTCCATTTTTCCATGTCCCACTTTAGAATTTCCTCCCTTGGGTAGAAAGAAGATTCACTCGTTGGCTGTCCAAATTTTTCATTCCATGGACAGACTTCCTGACAAATATCACATCCGTAAATCCATTGATTCAATTTTTCTCCATCTCCCTCTAAAAATTCTCCACGATGTTCAATAGTAAGATAGGAAATGCATTTTCGGGAATCAATTTGATACTCGTCCAATGCCTGTGTGGGACAGGCATCTATGCAGGCAGTGCATGTACCGCATAAGTCTTCTGAAAAGGGAGAATCTGGCTCCAACTCAATATTTAATATAATTTCGCCGAGAAATATCCAACTCCCGTAATTACGTGTGATGAGATTAGTATGTTTACCCTGCCATCCCAATCCCGCTACCTGTGCCCAAACCTTTTCCATAACTGGTGATGTGTCCACACAAACCAATCCCCTCACATTTGGTTCCTGTTCTTTTATTTTTTTTAACACCTTAAATAATTTGGACTTCATTAGAATATGATAGTCATCTCCCCATGCATAGTTGCTGAATTGATAATCTGAAGATAAAGCATCCTGGGAAAATCCTGTGTAATAATTTAATCCAATAGATATTATAGAATTTGCTTCAGGGAAATATTTCCTGACATCCCCCCTCTCCTTCTCTCTTTTTTTAATCCACTCCATAGAAGCGTGGTTTCCCCTCTGTAGCCAATCTCTTAACTTTTGCCGGGAGTGTGGCATGATTTTTGCCGAAGCAATCCCAACTTTATGAAAACCCTCTGTCAAAACCCATTGCTTAATTTGTTTTGATGATATGTTCACTATCGAATATAATTCCAGTTTGTATATAAAATAAATGTTGGATATAGAGTGAAATCACTTTCACATGATTTTTATTTTAAAATTTATTATACTTAATTTAATTAAAAATGGATTAAATGTAGATATAGCAAAAAATAAAAGAAAATGAGTTCATTCCCTTCCTGTGAATATTTTTCTTATTTTCTAATCACCGTAATTTTTTCGACGACATTTGAGCCATTTTGATCATACACAGATAATATGTATACCCCGCTTCCTATTAATTGACCCCGTTCATTTCGTCCATCCCAGAGAATTTGATCTCCGTGAATACCCATATCTGAATGTTTTATTGAACGGATAACTGTTCCTGTTATTGTTGTCACTAAAAGTGATGAAGACTGAACAGCACCTGAAATAACTAACGGCTTTACTGAAGGAATATAAAAAGGACTGGGGAATACTTTTAGATTAGAAAAGGTTTTTCTTCCATCAGAAAACGGAATTTTTAGAACATTTATTCCACTACTGGTGGCAATGTAAGCAAGTCCTCTCTGAGCATCAAAAACGATATCCGAAACTTGGTCTGAAAGTAATGGAGTGTTTACTGCCCTAATTCCTTCTGCATTCGGCCAATACATCGTGTTGTCTAATAAAACATATACTCCCTGTGACGGGGACGCCACCCAAATATTATTTTGTGGATCAATTTTTATTTTCCCACCAGGGTCCGGACCTCCAAAGGATACCTGAGGAAAATATGCGAATGGTGTTCCATTCACTCCTCTCGGACCTTGTTTTTTAATTGGCTCGTTGTTATTACTCTGTAAATCAAAATAGGCTAATCCATTGGGAGACAATGCAAATAACCTATTCCTTACTATTCCCAAAGACCAAATGGATTGGTTTGTATAAATAGATGAAAGGTTAATTTTTTTTACAAATATTTCATTCCCATCTGAGACCATCATCATCAAACCCCCATTAGGGTATTGAACGCCATTGACATTATTTTCTGTACCAGTAAAAAATCCAATCCATTGTCTTCCCCAAGAGTCAATAGATACCGTGTTCGGAGTTAAACTGAAGAGATAACCAGAGTCATCATAGCTGTAAGAGGTCCAGATACCCTCCGCAGTCATTTTATGAACCGGAGTGAATTTGGTTGTGGCATAGGCATCTGCTACCCATAGATTTCCAAAATTATCAAATTCCATATCTTTCACTACCATGTATTCATCCAAAAAATAATCTAAGTGAGTTGTATCTATGAGTGTAAAATCCCCCGGATTATCTATATCAATGATTACAACTCCGCCACCGTGGCGACGAGGCTCGGGATATGTCCCTCTGATAGCACAATACACTTTACCATGGGAATCCTTTTCAATATCAGCAACATATCCACCGAAATCCACAGGTATGGTATCAGCAGAAAAATACTGTCTGGGATAGCTATCACTAATGAGCGTTTCATTCGATGTAGTTTCAATAATATTTCGCCAACCCCATGGTTCAAGAATAGATAATCCCTTTTTAGATCCAGCAATCAGTCTACCGTCATTCAAAATTGTAAGGGCACTAATCTGGTTTGTTGGAAGAGTGTTGGGAACGAAAACCTCATACCCAGACTGGAATAAATCTTTGATAAACAGGCCTTCCTCCATCCCAACAATAATAAGTGAATCTCGAAAGGATGTAATACATTTTGCTTTTGCTGGAAGAATAATTATTTCTTCTCCACCAACTTCCACTAATCTAGTATATGAACTATTAATCGCCCAGGTTGCACCAGAAGATAGAGACTCCAATAAATAAAAATTAAACACCCCAGATTCCTCAATTTCCTGACTGTCTAAATTCATTGAACACACTTCGCTATCTAAAATAAAAAAAAGTGAATCACCAAAAATTTCAATATCCGTCACATTTCCAATGATCTCTTCCGAAATCAAATTCCATGAATTTGGATTTTCACCAACTTCCCCTATAAATAACCCTGATTGTGTTCCTATAAATACTGTGGTGTCCAGTATTTCAATATCGTTAATTCCATCTTCTGCTAACTGCCACACTGGATATAGATCACGATGATAGAATGTCCCATCTTCAGAACGATATTCTGCAATTCCCCAATATTGATTATCCCGATACACCGCATAGGCTACGGTATCTCCTAAAACAACGTGGGAAATTTCTGAAAACTCATAAGGAAATTCCGAAATGACCATTTCTTTTGACGGATCAAATCTTTGAATAAATCCTGGTTCATTTCCTCCAATCCAAATTATTTCATCTCTTACAGATTCGATAACAGATAAATTGGTTGTATTTAGGCCATGTAGTTTGGTGTATGTGTTAAAGGATTTTTCAGATAAGCTGAACTGAAGTATGCCGCCATCAGTGGCACAATAAATATCTTCTCCAAGGATTGCAATGTCACTAATATTCAAGGTTGAAGTAAAACAGTCCCATTCCCCAATTCTTTCTTGATGTATGGAGATAGAAAGAAATAAAAATAGTGCTGAAATATTTCTGGGAGACCTCAACTAAACGGAGCAGGGATGAAACATAAAATAAAAATTGCTAAACACACATAGCCAATTTTTTTATCCTCATATGAGAGGGGCTCATGGATATTCATAACCGGAGGATGTTTCACAGTACGCATTAAGATAAGAATCAATGCTCCCCATATCAACCAATTCAAGGTAAAATAACTGAGTGGTATTAAGGACAGAAGAGCAGTTATTGCTACTTTATAATATTTTTCGCCTAGCATAGCATAAGCGATATGACCTCCATCAAGCTGTCCTATAGGAAGAAGGTTCAACATAGTTACAAGCAAACCAATCCAACCTGCAAATGCAACAGAATGAAGGAGGATATCTTGATTGGGCCCTAATCCCGGAAATATTATTCCCGTTAAACCCATCATTAACAATGAATCTCCTAACCGCATTCCTTCAAACGTCTCATCCAAGGTAATTACGGTGGATTGAGTTAATCCAATAATTAATGCAGGAACTGCAACTATAAATCCTGCAATAGGACCTGCAGCTCCAATATGAAGTAGTGCATTTTTTTTTCTTATTGGAGAATTTATTTTGATAAAAGCACCAAATGTTCCGATGATAGTGGGTGCAGGTATGAAATATGGAAGAGTAGCATCCACACCGTGTTTTTGAGCATAATAGTAATGCCCAAATTCATGGGTACCTAAAATAAGCATCAACGTTATCGAGAAGGGAATACCCTTGAACAGCTCAAACGGATAATTATAAATATCCGCTCCTTCCATCATTGCACCTGAAAACAGAGTTGAAAGAATGGTAATAAAAAATAATATGATATTAATTCTCGGAATTTTTGGGATTGTTAATACCACCTTATTCTCTTCAATAATAAGAGTGACATCATCATGATCATTTATTACTTTTATGTTAACGGAACTGTGTTTCACTTCTTGTTCCAAATGATAGAGAGTAATATCCTGAAGAAGATGTCCAGACACAATCCATTTTTGCCCTGACTTTCCAATTTTTTTTGGAAAATAAAGATGATTTATGTCTTGTAAATATTTTCTTAATTCAGATTCGTTCAACTGAACTATTTAAAAAATAATTAAATAAAATCATTTTGAAAAAAATAAAGTAAATTCAATAATTTATTGAATTATGAAAGTTTATTTTTAGACTCAGAATAATTTTTTATTGCAGGAGAAATCTGTGAGACACAACCCCAAAGCATTATTAATGCCAAGGTCCAGTATTGATTGAATATCTGATCAGTAGATTTTAGGGAAAATCCTTTAATAATAAATATCACAGACCCGACAAATAATAAAATTGCCAATAAAATTCGGAGCTGCCAACCAAGGATATTATCGAGCTGACTCAACTGAAAGAATAATGTTTTCGAACCGGTTTTGAAACAGTCCATGTACAACTGAGACCCTTTGGAAATATTACAAAATCTCCAGATCTGATATTGACAATTTCCTTCTCAGTTTTTACTTCAATTTCACCATCAAGAATATAACATGATTCCTTTTCGGAATATGTCCATGGAAATTCTGAAACCTCACACGTCCATATAGGCCAGTTAAATACTCCTATTTTTGTTAGTTCTTCTTTTGTAGTTCTGTTAATTGTTATTTTCATGATAATACTGTTTGATTTTATTCTCCTTTATAAAAACAGCCAGTTGTGCAAGTTTCTGAAACTTCAATTTTGGATAATTCCGGTAAAACCTTTTTCAATCTGACCCAAATCCATTTTACCAAATGCTCACTGGTTGGGTTTTCCAGACCGTCAATATCGTTCAATAACCTGTGATCTAATTGATCAAGTATGGGTTGAAATACTTGCTTTATTTCAAAAAAATCCTTTATCCAGCCAATCTTCGGATCAACAGGACCTTTCACGAAAACCGTAACATAAAATGTATGTCCATGCATTCGTCTGCACTTATGATCATCAGGCAAATTTGGCAAATAATGTGCTGAATCAAATGAGAATTTTTTATAGATCTCCATTGTGTTTCTCAGGGAATATTAATCAGTTTATTGGACTGCAAACTCAAATTCCATTTTGGATTATTTTTACAATACTCCAACGCTTTCTTGATATTCTTATCTTTATCTTTTCCATCCATGGGCTGTAAACTGAAATAAGTGAAATCAAACTTCAACATATCATCTAAATTTAAATTATTCTGCGGGTAAACTACTTTTAATTCCTCGCCCGATTTTACAACTATTTCTGTTCCCCCTTTTGGGCTGACACATACCCAGTCAATACCTATAGGCGGAATAATTGTTCCATTTGTTTCTATAGCTATCTCTACACTATTGTTCTTGAGCTCACTAATCAGAGCGTCATCGATTTGCAAAAGAGGTTCACCACCGGTAAATACTACAAACGGAGGATAATCTGAAGCCCAAAATGAAAGTAAGTGTTCTGTCATCTTTTCTGCACCAAAAAATACACCCCCTCCAGGGCCATCGGTCCCAACAAAGTCTGTATCACAAAATTTGCAAATTGCATTTTCTCGATCTGTTTCATGACCGGTCCATAAATTACATCCTGTAAAACGGCAAAAAACAGCAACTCTTCCTGTTTGAGAACCCTCACCTTGCACGGTCAAATAAATCTCTTTAACCTTATAGCTCATTTTGATAATTTAATGGATCATCTAGCCCAGCATCCTGAAATCCTTTTATCCGAAGTGTGCACGCATCACATGCACCACAAGATATTCCATCGTTACCAGGGTCATAACAGGAATGGGTAAGAGAATAGTCCACACCAAGAGCTATACCAGTTTTAATAATTTCATGCTTTTTCATATGGATCAGAGGAGTGTGAATGTTGATTTTGCTTCCTTCAATACCCATTTTTGTACCCAAGTTTGCCACCGACTCAAATGCTTTGATGAATTCCGGGCGACAGTCCGGATACCCACTGTAGTCAATAGCATTGACACCCAAGAAAATAGAGGAGGCATCCCTTGTCTCTGCAAATGCGAGGGCAATAGAAAGAAAAACCGTATTCCGTGCTGGTACATAGGTTATGGGAATGTCCTTATCCATATCATTGGCACTGCGATTCTTTGGTACCTCCAGCTCGTCCGTAAGCGCTGACCCTCCAAATACAGATAAATCTAAGTTGAAAATTTTGTGATTTTTTAATCCGTAATATTTAACCAATCTTTTAGCAGAGTTTATCTCCCATGCGTGTTTCTGCCCATAAACAATGGTAAGCGGAAAAATACAATAATCTTCTTTCATCGCTAAAACCAAGGTGGTGGCAGAATCCAATCCTCCACTCAGAAGTACCACAGCTTTCTTGTCATCATGTCCCATACCGGGATCCAGGTTAGGAAGGTTAATATATCAAGACTGCTACAGAGCAGACACGTCCACACCGTCCAGCCATTCAGTTACTTTTGAAACTACTGATTTCAAACAACCATCATTAAAGGGTGATTTTAATCTGGCCAGTTTTACTAGTTCTGTAAATGGCAGACTCCCACCGGCTTGACACAATCTGTAATAATCTTCCCATGCCTTTTCTCTATTTTCCTCACTTTTTTTCCAGAACTGAAAGGCACAGGTTTGCGCCAATGTGTAATCAATGTAGTAAAACGGCATCTGATAGATATGTAACTGGCCCTGCCATATACCACCTGATTTAGCAAATTCAATGTCATCATAGTCCCGGTCTGGTATATAAACTGATTCCAGCTCCAGCCACTTTGCTTTCCTGTCCATTGGGGATACTTCCGGATTTTTATAAACCCAGTGCTGAAAGTGATCCACGCAAGCACCATAGGGTAGGAATGAAAGACTCCCAGATACATGCTTGTATTTGAAACGTTCTGTTTCATCTTTAAAAAATGTTTTCATCCAGGGCCAAGTGAAGAACTCCATACTCATAGAGTGGATCTCAGCCGATTCCATTGTGGGCCAGAGATAGGATACAAGTGGTTGTTTTCTACTTGAATAACATTGAAAAGCATGACCGGCTTCATGAGTGAGCACTGTTATATCATGATCCGTACCATTAAAATTAGAAAAAATATAGGGTCGTTCGTACTTTGGAAAAGCAGTGCAAAAACCTCCAGCCATTTTCCCATCACGATTGACGAGATCCATAAGTTCCTCATTGATCATGATATCAAAGAACTCTCCTGTTTCCGGTGATAATTCATGATACATTTTTTTTGCACCAGCAACCAATTCCTCAGGGGTCCCTTTAGGTTTTGGATCTCCCTCCTTAAAATTGATTCCATCATAGAAATAAAGATGGTCCAGACCAAGAATTTCTTTTTTCTGTTCCCGGAGTTTTGTAACCACAGGGACCACATACTCTACGATCTGCTTTCTGAAAATTTCTACCTCATCAGGACCATAATGAGACCGTTCCATACGCAGATAGCCCAGTTCAATAAAATTATCGTACCCTAATGTAGTAGCAATCTTGTGCCTAAGTTTTACCAGTTTATCGTAAAGTTCGTCAAACTCATCGGCATTATCCTGGAACCAGTTGAATCGCGCTGAGTATGACCGTTTTCTTATATCCCGGTTTTTATGGGTATGAAAGGGGCCTAATCCTGCCAGGTTATACGTCTCTCCATCAAAATCGATCTGGGCACCACCAATGAGTTTAGTGTATTCATTCCGGTATTCCGTTTCGGTTCGCAACATATCCATGATCTTAGGATCAAAAGTTTTCAGATCCATCTCAATCTTTTTCAAAAATGTATCTCCCCACTCTAAACTCAATTCCGATTTGAAAGGAGATGCATCCACCGCCATATCCAGTTTATTGTAAATCTCCTGCATATCTGGGCCAATGGAATCATAGTATTCTTTTTCTGCTTTTGCATCCTCATCATGGATATTCTTGTTAAAATTCAGGCTGGCAATGGAAGAATAAGATTCATACTCACGGCTGGCCTCATCCACTTCTTTTAACACCGAAATCTGTTCACTGACCGATTCAGCAGTATTGAATCTTTCCAACCACTGGTTCATTTCTTCCTTCTTAGATTCTACTGATACTCTTTTGTAAGGAAATTCACTGTATTTCATTCTTTTTCTCCACTATTATCATTTTTTACAATAGGACACGCTACCCAGTGTTCACTTGCGTGAGTTTCAAAAACGGGAACTTCATCAGCACAAGCATCTATCACTTTGGGACAACGCGTTCGAAAACTGCATCCTGATGGTTTATTCATGGGTGTAGGTACATCTCCTTTTAATACAATTCGTTCACGATTTTTTTGTTTCGGATCTGGAATTGGTACAGCGGAAAGTAATGCCTGGCTGTAGGGATGTCTCGGATGATGATAGACCTGACCTGCCTCGCCAAACTCAACAAGATTACCGAGATACATGACGGCAATTTTATCTGAAATATGTTCCACAACAGACAAATCGTGGGCTATAAATAAAAAGGAGACATCAAATTCTTTCTGGATATCCATCATTAAATTGATCACTTGTGCCTGGATGGATACGTCCAGTGCTGACACCGGCTCATCACAGATGATGAGATCTGGATTTGTTGCGAGCGCTCTGGCAATGCCAACTCGCTGTCTCTGTCCACCTGAAAATTCGTGAGGAAAACGTCCCGCCTGATCGCTTCTTAAACCAACTTTTTCAAGGAGCGCAATTACTTTTTCTTTTCGTTTAGCCTTGTCAAACTCAGTATGAATCTTCAGCGGTTCTTCCACTGTCTGCTGTACGGTCATCCTTGGGTTTAGAGATGCATAGGGATCCTGAAAAATCATTTGTACTCGTGAACGATATTTTCTTACCTGCCTAGGATGAAGTTCCGCAAAGTCAATTGTTTCCCCATCAAAGTGATATATAATATTTCCCCCGACCTCTACATCTGGGGCCACATATTTCAGGATATTGATCATAGCACGGCCAACCGTAGTTTTACCGCATCCGGACTCTCCAACCAACCCAACAATCTCACTCCTACCAATGGAAAAAGATATATCGTCCACCGCTCGAACCTCAGCTACCTTACGTGATAGTATCCCACCATAAACAGGAAATCTCACCGAAAGATTTTTCACATTTACGAGTGATTTTTTACTCATTTGATCCTCCTTCCGCTATAACATGACAACGTACAAAATGATTGGGAGAAAGTTCTACAAGGGACGGTTCATCAGTATGACACCGGTCTTCAACTAAATCACAACGGGTACAAAATTTACAGCCCTCTGGAAGATCCAGTATGTTAGGAACCATCCCAGAGATTGTATCCAGTCGTTCGACCTCGGCATATTCATCAGGGTGAGGAATGGAGTTCAAGAGGCCTTTTGTATAGGGGTGGTAGGGCTCTTCAAATAAATATTCTACGGGTGCTACTTCCTGAATGACCCCGCCATACATTACTATGACCCGTTCACAGGTTTCTGCCACAACTGCCATATCATGTGTAATAAGGATAACTGCTGCCTCATCGTTCTCGTTCTTTAGCTCCAGCATTAGATCCAATATCTGAGCTTGGATGGTCACATCCAGTGCTGTGGTTGGTTCATCAGCAATCAGAAGGGATGGATTTTTTGCCAGGGCCATGGCAATCATTGCCCTCTGGCGCATTCCACCGGAGAAATGGTGTGGAAAATCATTCATTCGTTTTTCGGCGTCAGGGATACCAACCCGTTTCAAGAGGTTTGTTCCATCTGCGAACAGCTTCTCATATGCATCCTTATATTCCTGCGAAACGATACGACAAAGGCCCAAAACTGAAAAAGCAAATAGTGTGGGAAACATACTACCTATCAGGAAAAAAGTAAATAGATTTTGCCAGTAAAATGTCCATCCCAATCCTAATTGGGAGAAAATTACAAATACAAATCCCGTGATAAGAGATATCTTAATTCGAAATTTCTGTTTAACACTATTAAGATTCTTGGCCGTAGATAGAAGAGAATCTTTTACAAATTCAGAAATAGATTTGGGATGGATCGACTCCATTATCTGCATCCCAACACTGAACACAGGGTTCAGGGATGTCATGGGCTCCTGAAAGATCATAGCTATTTCTTTTCCACGGAAGTCTCTCATCCTCTTATACATTGCTTCTCTGAATATGTTGAAAGCGTTTTTTCGAGGAGAATTGAAAAAAAGATGGTTCGTAATTAAAATATCAGCAACAAAAGATACAAAGAACAACAGAATCCCTGGAATAGGTAGGACAGCATGTAGAGAGAGCCAACCCAGAAAAAATGCTCTTGAGGCCCACGAACGTTTTGTCCCTTTGAGGCCCTGAAAATATTTGAATTCAGATTTTTTATTGACATCTTTAAGATTATTTCCATCAAAAATAACTTCATCTCTGAACCGAATGGTTCCCTCGCTAACCTCTCCCGGAGGATTCGGAATCAGCTGTATAAGAGATAGAACTGACACTGACTTCCCTGAGCCTGACTCCCCCACAATTCCCAGGGTCTCTCCTTTAAAAATATCAAAATCAATTCCGTTGACAGCTGTTGCCCACTCTTTTCCAATTTTAAATCGGGTATTCAGTCCACGAATTTCAAGAAGTTTCTCCCTTTTCATCGTAACCTAGAATATACTTTTGGGTCAAACGCTTCTCTAACTCCTTCTCCAATGAATACCACTGACAACAGTGTCAGGAACTGAGCGGAAATAGGAGCAAAGACCATCCACCATTTTGTAATGTTCTGGAGTCCCACATCTAGCATCTGTCCCCATGATGGAGTGGGCGGGGCAAGTCCAAACCCAAGATAGTCCAATCCAACCAGAGCAGAGATACCAGCAACAATTGAAAATGGAAAATAAGTGATGACAGGTACCAGAGAATTAGGAAAAATATGGAGAAACATTACTTTAACATCTTTCTGTCCCATGCTTAGAGCTGCCGCAACATAATCCTTTGCCTTCTCTCGATAAAACTCAGCCCGCATATAATAGGTCATACCGATCCAGTTTACAAGCGTGTATATTCCAATAAGAAGAAAAAAAGATGGCCTCAAGATAGAAACAAAGATAATGATCACAAAGAGCATGGGTAAACTGGACCATATTTCAATCAGGCGTTGAAAAAATAGATCGAATTTCCCTCCGAAATATCCCATGGATCCACCAATCATAATTCCTAGTATATAAGTAATGATCGTAAGGATCAGGGCAAAAGAAATGGAAATATTAAATGCATAACAGAGACGTGCAAACACATCCCTCCCGGTATTATCCGTTCCAAGCCAGTGCCTCAGTGAAGGAGGCTCATACATTTTATTTCCCTCAAAGGTAATATCCTCAAAGGGTGAATAAGGATAAGGAGGCATCAATACCCAGTTTCCACTATCTTCATCTTCAAAAACCTGTTTGAGGTCTCTGTATCTCGCCTCACCGGGAACTTCCTGACCAAACAACTTTCCAGGAATATAACCGCTGAGTACAGGAAAATATAGCTCGTCATTATAGTGCACTATGAGAGAACGATTGTTTATAAGCAACGGAAGAAAAAATGAAATAATATAAAGTGCCGTTAGGATGACAAGAGAATAGTATCCTCTTTTTAAGGTTTTAAATTTCAGCCAACGTTTTCGAAGGATCGATAAATTCTTTTCCTTACTTGTTTTTACCTTTTTCATTACTTAAACCGAATCCTTGGATCTACAGTCGCAAGGGCAAGATCTGAAATTATATTTCCTATTAAACGAATGAGGACAACGATCACTAAAAATCCAAGGGTAATTGGATAATCCCTCTGTAGAACAGCTTCAAAAGCCATTTTTCCAAACCCATCAATATTAAAGACACGCTCTATAAAATATGATCCTGCAATAACAACCCCGATTATATGACCAATTCCTGAGGCAATAGGTATCACGCTGTTGCGCATAGCGTGGACCCAAACCACCCTTTTCTCTCTTAGTCCCTTTGCAAAGGCAGTACGTATATAGTCCTGGCTGAGATTTTCCAAAAGACTGTTCTTCATCAGTACTGTCATTGTAGCGAAACTTGCAATGGACCAGGCAATGATGGGCAGTATCATGTGGTGAACCTGGTCAATAATTTTTTCATACCAGGTCAAGGTCTCCCAGATTTCTACAGGACTTCTGAACCCTCCCAGGGGAAACACATCCCAAAAACTACCACCACCAAAAAGAACCAATAGAACACCCCCCAGCGCCCAGCCTGGAATGGAATAGGCAATAAAAATAATTACGCTTGAACCAAAATCAAACACAGAGCCATGATTCAGTGCCTTACGAATTCCCAAGGGAATACAGACAAGATAGGAGAGAAATATCCCCGTAAGGCCATAAAGAAGCGAGATCTTGAAGCGGGGACGCATCACCTCGGTAACCGGTTTCATATAGGTATAAGATCTCCCTAGGTTTCCGGTAAGAATACCAGAAAATTCATGTTGAAAGATTACTGCTTCACGGGTACCGTCTTCTTTTGATTCTTCTACTGTAGCCACCCATATATCACTCTGGTGCCCACTCTTTTCATAAACCATTAGTGAACCATCTTGATTATCTTTGACATCCACCCGCCATATTTGCCCATCTTTTTTTCCCACTCGTTTTTCAACCTGGGACTGCCCTGATGAGATGGTAAAATCACGGTGTTTGATCTCACGGGGCCACAACCCCAGCCAAATAAGATAGCGCTGGTAAATGGGTTTATCAAACCCATAAAATCGTTTGAGGTCTTTCAGAGCTGACGCAGGAAGGGCACTCCCTCCCACCATATCTGTAGAGGTGACGCCTCCCTCTCCGCTTCCGGCCATTCCGCCCATCTGGAGCTGGAGGATGGTCTGCTCAAGAGGGCCACCGGGAGCCAGCTGGAGGATAGTAAACACCAGAACGGTCGACCCCAGAAAAGTTGGGACCATAAGAAGAATTCGTCGAAGAAAATATGTTGCCATCAGATTGGCAGTTTTAGGTTATTTATTTTTCTTCAGATAATCTGGCCAGTATTTCATATCTATTGGAAGGATTGGAAGACTCTCTCCTGTTTCCATAGCACTCTCAAGCCCTTGTTGTTTTTCGGTATCGATCCACCAGTAGCTGAAGATACTCCACATTTCACCTACATATCGGGAGAGCATCCACTCTGGATACCCAAATTTATCCCAATACATTAAACGGATATAATTTCTTGAAATGCTCCATGCTGTGGGATGTTCATCGGCAAATATTCCATCAATCTCTCGGATGATCTCAATTCTTCGGTCCTGTTCAAAACAAATATCATATTCTTCGAGCAATATATCCACACGATCGCTTTTAAACCCCCAAACATTGTTGTTATCATTTTGGTCAGCTAATTCAGATTTTAAAGAGGTCTCAGGGTTGGGATAAACCAAACCACCATAGCCCAACATTGCCACACTAAAGTTTCGCTCATTTACATTCTTGATCATGGTATTATAATCCACAAATTTGAGTTGCATATCCATCCCATATTCCTTCACCATCTGCTGGACAGGTGTTGCCATATATTCATATGCTTTGGGAAGGTAGACCTCAAACGAGAGGACTCTCCCTGTTTCCTTGTGAACGAGCCACCCATCACTGTTCCTTGACGTGTAGCCCGCTTCATTTAATAATTCAACTGCCTTGTCAGGATTATATTTGAACTTGTTATTGTTCGGGTTTTCATAGACAGAGCCTGCGTACATGGAGTTCATATAGCCATACTCGTTGTAGTACATTTCCCGATTCATTTTTTCACGGTCATAGAGATAGGTAAAGGCGTAACGAATCCGCTTGTCATCAAAAGGCCACTTCCTCATATTAAAATAATATCCTGATGTCCCTGCAGGGCGTTCAGAAAATACACGCTGTTTTTTGATCCAGCCTTTTTCAGTGGCCTCGAAATCAGTCTCTTCTACCCAGCGTCTAGATCTAGAAACCTGTAAAAAATCCTGTTCGCCTTTCTTGAATTTTTCAAATACCAAGGCATCGTTATCCTTTACAATGGACACCTTTATCCTTTCAAAATTATACAAATGTTTAGAGAAGGGACTTTCAGCATCCCAATAATCATCTCTTCGCAAAACAGTGAAAGATTCCTGATTATTAATTTTATCTTCCGGTATGATATATGGGCCACTTCCCGTGACCATTGAAAAGGTATACTCTTCGAGAAACGCGGTTCCGTCCAAGTCTTTTAGAATATGATTTGGTATAATCGCCATGGTACTGAAATATAGAAAGTTCCTCCAGTTGATCGATTTCGCCCTAACAGATACTATATACTTACTTTCCGCTACCGGTCTTTCAAATTTTCCAAATGATAATTGTTCACTCGGCATTAATATTGTCTCATCCATCCTAAGGTCCCATGTTGCTACAATATCATCTGCAATAACAGGCATTCCATCCGACCAGCGAGCATCAGGATTTATTCTAAATTTAAAAGTACGCTTATCATCTGATATATACCAATGAGTCGCTAGACTCGGTACAAATTCCAATGTCGCAGGGTGTTGACCTAGCAGTGACTCATAACACAAAGCCTGAATTATTCGGCTATTGATCATTTGACTTGAATTCTGGCCGATGATTCTCATTGTACGTGGAAAATTTGTATGGATATAATTAAGAGTACCTCCCTTTTCTGCTCGGGGATCACCAAAAAAGGTGCCATCCTCTTCAGAAAATACATAGGTCTGAAATGCAAGTTTCTCTGCTAAATCTTCAAAACCGTATCCACCCTGGTCAGCTGGTGTGGTCTTATCTACGTTCTCTACTGTGGTTTTTCTTTTAGACTTTACACCTGAACGTTTCTCACCTCCGCTGCAGGATACACAAAAAAACAATATGCCTATAAAAAAAACAGTAGTTGTTTGTTTAAAATTCATGATACTCCTATGAAATACTAATGTGTTATAATTGGGGCTAGAAGTTAGGTTACTCACTTCAATTCAGAAATAAAAAACCCCGCACAAAAGCGGGGTTTTTTATTAACGGTTTTATTGATCAGAATCCTTTTACTTTCCCGGATTTTTTATATAATTGCCAGACAATATGCCAACCAAGCGCGACAACCACTAATAAGACTAACCAAGAATAGTCACTTGGTATCCCAAGGTTTCCCCCAGAAAAATGGGTGGTATGTTGGTTGATCATTGTCCAAATCAATGGAATGGACATATATGTATTATGTCTTGAGCGAAGGCCTGCTAATGCAACCAAATTTCCATCAGGAGCTTCACCATTTTTGATCGATGTGATGACAGACTGTTGTGCAGGCCAAATCCTGAACCAAACATTGAAGGCCATTATGGTTCCAAACATAGTTCCAATATGAATGTTAAAAGAACGGTAGCTGAATCCCGCCCAATCTTTCATTAGATATACAACCACACCTATCAATACAAAGCTGACCATTGTCACTACCCGAACATTTGATGCCAGACTGCTTTTGTACAAAATATCATAAAGGAAAACGCCTAAAAAAGTAACAGCTATCATTACAAGTGCACCTGTTCCAAAGCCTGATAGATCTGGATCTTCAAACGTTAACCCACCGTGATAAAAGACAACCTGTAGCAATATTAGACCTGTTATCCATGTCCATGCAGCTCCCCAACGAAAAAAGTATAGAGCTCGGGGAAGGAGCTCCGGAATAATCTTTTTCTTTGAATCGGCATCAAGCGTCGCAGCCACATGACCGTTTATCCAATTAAAGAAGTATAATAATCCAATCCAGGTAATCCCAGCAATGATGTGTAACCACTTAAATATTGCATGTGTGATAAATTCCATAGTAGCCTCCTAAATTATAATTTTAATTTGAACATTAAGGGGGAAATTAATCCCCCTTAATATTACTCTGTTATAAAGATTCCGAATGAGATGAGAGATAGGACGAAACACCTTCAGGTGATTCTGCCATAGCATCTTTGCCTTTCTGCCAACCTGCAGGACACACTTCACCGTGTTCCTGATTGTGTGATAATGCATCCACCATTCGTAACATCTCATCAATGTTTCTCCCTAACGGTAAATCATTTACCACCGCATGACGGACAACACCCTCTTCATCAACCAAGAAGGATCCACGGACTGAAATTGCACCACCTACTGTTGTTTCCATTTCATCTTCATCCGTAATAACAGTAGCGGGAGTTGTATTTGTCAACACATCAAATGCTCTCGCCACAGATTTGTCAATGTCAGCCATAATGGGATATTGTACATTGCCAATACCGCCTTTATTTACGTCTGTATTTTTCCAAGCATGATGTGCCCATATGGAGTCCACAGAACATCCAATAACCTGAACATTCCGTTTTTCAAATTCACCTAACCGTTTGTCAAATGCAATTAATTCTGTTGGACATACAAAAGTAAAATCTAACGGATAAAAGAAAAGTACAACTTTTTTTCCTTTATAGTCAGATAGACTGATCTCTTTAAATGAGTTATCCGGCATTATGGCCGTAGCTTTTACGTCTGGAGCCGGGTGTGTTACTAACATGATTTATTTCTCCTTTTTATTTATTTTACAATTAATGTTTACTGCAAATTCCTTCTAAAGTCAACGAAGTTCTCTTTACCATAAATTGATAACGTTCTTTAACTTTCTTCTCCAAATTTTTCGTCAAATTCTCCACATCGTAAAGAGTATGACACTCCGTACACCTTAAATGATCATGGTCTTGTACATTTCCATCATAACGAATGACGTTACCATCCTGTATTACATGAATCATACCCTCATCAGCCAACTGATTTAAATTTCTGTACACGGTACCCAAACTGATTTTTGGAACAATTTTCCTTGCTTTATTAAATATCCAATCCGCTGTTGGATGACAATTTGTCTCAATTAATATATTGTAGATTATTTCTCTCTGCCTACTATATCTCATAATTTGATATAATATAAGTACGAAAGCTATTCTTTATTAATAATAATTCCTATTATTAATTATATTACCTACTTAATTGCCATTGTTAGATATTTTTTTCTATTTATTACTGAATTTGGATTCCACAGTAGGACCGTAAGACTGAAAAGGAATCATAAGAAGATTTTTGAAACTAGAATGCTCTTCCGGTTTCATATGGGTGTCTATTCCATAAACAAGATCATCCATTTTTTTTACGTGAGTTACCGTTCGAAATAAATGGTCCCATATGGAAAAGATATTTCCAAAATTGCTGTCTGTATGAGGTTGTACATAGTGATGATGTACTTTATGGAAATGGGGAGTGACTAAAATATATGATAATGCTTTATCTATAGTGTGAGGCATTTTGATATTGGCATGTGTAAGATGGGCAAAAAAAGCTGAGATCGTTTGGTACATCATGACCAAACCAAATGATGCACCTGTGATTAAAACCGCCAAAGAAGTAAAAAGCAATCGGAAAATATTTTCACCGGGGTGGTGTCGCAATCCGCTGGTCACATCCACATTGGGATCTGTGTGATGGATCAGATGAAATTTCCACAGCCACTTAATCTTGTGTTCAATCCAATGAATCAACCACGCACCAACGAGATCCAAAAAAATCAGACCCCCAAGCACATAAAGCCAGAGGGGTAATTCTGTTAAATTTAATAAGCCCGTATTATTTTCTTCGTTATAGCGAACGGCAAAAAGAATCAATACCGATCCTATAAGATTGATGATCAAAGTTATGACCGTGAAGATGATATTGATACCGGCATGCCTCAACCTACTGTAATTTATTTTAAAAAGAGGAAAAAGGGATTCCAAAAAAAAGAAAAAGGCTAAACCTCCCACTAGATAGAGTCCTCGTACCTCATCGGATACGTGTGTGAAGTAATGGAGTAAATCATGCATATTGATATACCAAAGGATAAATTATTTTTTGTTATATATCAAATCAAACATTTTTCCGATTTCAGTTTGACCGTTAGCTTTATATCTCTGTCCAGTTTCTAAATCTTCAATTATCCATTTCGTAGGACACTTAGTTTTTATAATTAGATTTATTGGTGAATCAAGTTCTTCCGCTTTCCCTCCATTTTTTAGTTTTCTATATTTTTTCATATAGTTTCCTTTGTTCTTTTAATCTAGGTGATATGACATTAATTTTTTTGTGTTTATTATCCCTCATATATTGATGAGATCTATGAAACAAATTTATCATATCCCCACTTTTTTACAATACTTCAACAGCACCATCTTCTTGGTCTGCATAAACTCACCTGCACGAATCTGATAGAGGTATACTCCTAGACTCACAGACTTGCCGAAGGTGTCTGAGATACTTCATTGAACTGACCTGTAGCTATAGAGACTTCCCGCTTTGGGAAAAGGACATGCAGCAGTGCTTCACTTTCGGGGTCATGGTCTCTCCATGCTGCATGTGCAATCACTACTGGACAACCACAAGCATCACAGGCTGCATTCGTTGCAAAAGTACATGGGGTTTTTTCTTCAAAACGAACGTCAAAAGCCACTGCGCGATCCCGATAAATACATTTTTTGGATACTTTGTGGCTGTTGCATGGCCTGAACAGTTCGAGAGCTTTTCGGGAATGAAGCAATACGCCTGGATGGTTCTGATGTATTAGAAGCAATTGATCGACTGCTTTATGACGCCTGTCATCATCAAGCAGAGATGGATCGCCCAGCCGACCAACGTGAAAACCAATCAAAATTCCTAAAGCTCTTGTGGAGTTCACAAGCTCCGGCAGCTTCTCTATGTATTCTACTGAAAAAGATGTCAGGGTAGTGGCTAAAGCAAAAGATCCTCGTGGGAGATTTTTTATATGCTGCATGGCGATATCAAAACAACCCTCTCCCCGTAATGAATCATGTACATCTTTTGGACCATCGATAGAAAGCAGAAGACCTGCATCAAGGTCAGAAGGTATTGGAAGAGCCCCAGAAGTTGCGATGGCATTACGAGGGAACAGCGTCATTGCTCGGCGCAATAAATTCAATCTCAACAATGGCTCCCCGCCTACCCAGAAAGCGGAGCGGATACCGTATTCTTCCTTTTTTTGTTTGAGACGCTTTAGAAAGATATTATCATTAAGATCAGATGGAAGTTGAGAAACATCGGTATAATAATAACAGTGTCTGCACCGGAGTAAACACTGGCTAGTGAGATCAAAAATACCAATGGGTCTATTCTTATGAGTCATAATCCCTGCTTTTTGAAAAACAAATTTATTACGGATATTGCGTATGGATTTTACAGAAATTATAAATTCAACCAATCCATAAAGTTTATGAATATCTTATCTAAGTGTCGGATTATTTGCTCATCTCCTTTTTTCCAAAGAGGTGGAGCTACTTCAAAAAGTCTTATTTTTCACCTGTGTAAAATCAGAATCACTATGAAGATTTATTTTTTAAGAGTGATTCACTGTAAGGAACCACTTTATTTCTGCCGCTATCTTTAGCCTCATACAAAGCTAAATCCGCATATTTGATACATTTTAATAGATCTTCATGGTTTGTAGGGAAGATAGCCGTACCAACAGAAATCGTTTTTTGAATAATCTTATTTCCCGTTTCAATCTTTTTATCCATAAACCCATGTCTTATATTTTGAGCTATTTGACTGATATAATTCATATCACAATTATATAAAAGTATGACAAACTCTTCTCCACCATAGCGTATGCAGATATCTGAATTCCTGGTTTTCCCCTTTAATGTTTGGGATAAAATACGAATCACATCATCTCCAATATCGTGGCCATAGGTATCATTAACCAATTTAAAGTGATCAATATCAAGCATCAAAACTCCATAATTTTGCCCTGTTCTTTTTGATTGGGCTGTGATGATATCAGTTACCTCTTCTAAATATTTTCTATTATATAAACCCGTTAACGCATCCGTATTGGCCACGTGTTCTAATTTAGTAATTGCTTCTTTTAGTTTATCTTCAGTGGTCTCTCTTAATTTGATTTCTTGTTCCAGCTTTATGTTTGCACTTTTTAAATGTTGGGTTCGTTCTTTAACATTTTTCTCAAGATTACCAGCATATTCTCTTAATTCTTTATTTGCCTGTTCAAGGTCTTCTTCTAAAGTTTCAATCATACGAAAAATATCTAAACTACCACGATTTAGTGAGAGATGACCTTTTTTTTGAAATCGGTTTATGTAGAATGATAATGGCACAGTGATGAAACTAACAATCAGTGTCTTAAAAAAAATATGTGATGTGAACGTAGAAGTAAATGTGGCCCATCTGGTACCCGACACAAAAATAAATGAATCTAAAAACATAGACACAAGCAATGATAAAAATAATAATATCCCATTTGGTAAAAATTTGATGCTATTTACTAAAAACTGGTAAAAGAAAACCGCAAAAAATAAAACTGCTATAGCCGAAATAATTGATATGAATATCCTAAAGTAACTTGGGTTAAATATTGCGAGAGCTGCAGAGTGATATTCTGTTGGCAGCAGTGGGTAAGCAAAATGATGGACGAAAATTTGCATTACTACAATCATAAACTGAGCACCTATTGACACCAAAATTAAGTTTCGTGCCGCTCTTGTACCCTCAGTAATGTATACCAATAATATTCCTACAAATATTAGTGTATAAAAAGAGGAAGAATAACGAATCTTTATTATAAAATCGGCAGAAAGTGCTAAGTTAAGACTTAAACCAAGTTGCCCGGTAAGATAAGA
>Ga0208411_1000111_pt1 | contig 64812 bp, 52 predicted proteins | sample ETN01SmetaG_4_FD_185793 | JGI IMG/M metagenome (GOLD analysis project Ga0208411, IMG submission 185793) | Marine microbial and viral communities from oxygen minimum zone, Eastern Pacific Ocean - ETNP2014F12-01SV261 (SPAdes) (version 2) | ecosystem: Environmental > Aquatic > Marine > Oceanic ... | reverse complement strand
TCTATTTTGTGTAAGAGGTGGTAATATTTAAAATAAAAGGTGGACATACAAAAGGTGGGCATAATGTGGGCATACTAGACCATATTTGACTTTATTTGACTAAATGGAGGTACAAGTATAGAATACAAAAAATCCCCGTGTTTAACGAGGATTTCTTGACGATATTCTCAGCGGAGAGAGAGGGATTCGAACCCCCGTTACTCTAAGAGTAAACCGCATTTCGAGTGCGGCGCATTCAACCAGACTCTGCCATCTCTCCTTTTATAAATTTACAGATATCTATAGGAATCTTAAAACATCCTATCTAATTAATTCTTACTTAAATTAATGTTATTTAATATTATTGAATAATTACCGATAATACCCAAGGTAGTTTATTGTTTTTTTATAAAACAGGATTGTGTAGTAAAATATGAAGAACCCTTTTAAGAAAAAAAAGAAAGAAGAGAAAAAGGTTGTTGATAAAACAAAAAAACCTTCTATGGAGGAGATGAGAAGCGTTCCCCAGCCAAGGCGTTCTGCAGTTAATGAACCAGCAATACCAAAAGAGGATATTCCCATGAGTGATAATGAATATAAATTAAACCATTTAGTGGAAACTGAATTAAATGTGATTCAGAAAAAAGCAAAATCCCTTCATCTGAAATCTGAAGAAGGTTTTGCTGAAAAATCAGATGATAATTACTGGAAAGTGAGCGTGAACGAGTTTATGAGATATATCAATCAACGGTCACAGATAATTATTGATCAATTATCAAAAAAATCACATGCAGTTGATATTGACATAGATGATTCCGGTGAATAAATAAAATTTTACAATACAGAATATCAGAAAGATAATTATATTTAGTTAATTACGTTTTTCTAAAAAAAACGCATTTAAAATATCCCTGCATGTATCCTCAAGGATACCTCCTTTTACAATAATAGTATTATTAAGAATAGGATCTCCACACAAGTTGTAAATCGAACCACAGCATCCTGCATCGTTGTCATAGCATCCAAACACAATCATTTTTAGTCTGCTGTTCAGAATGGCTCCTGCACACATAGCACAGGGTTCTTTTGTTACAAATAAAATCCCTTCTTCCAATCTCCAGTCTCCAAGTGTATTTGCTGCTGCGGTAATTGCAATCATTTCAGCATGAGCAGTTGGATCTGAAAGTGCTTCACATTGATTATATCCTTTGCCAATTATCTGGTTATTTAGAACTACGATTGCACCAATTGGAACTTCATCGAGTTTATATGCTTTTTTTGCTTCGGAAAAGGCATAATTCATGAAGATAGATAATTGTTTTTTATTCACTGAAAATCAGCAGTATAAAGAATGATTGTACGCCCGAAGGGAGTCGAACCCCTATCTAAGGAACCGGAATCCTTTATTCTATCCATTGAACTACGGGCGCATTAATATGATAAATTTAATTCTTTTAGTCAAGGAACATTTATAATTCGTTCAGCAGCTTCCACTGTGTTTTCAGCCAGCATGGCAATAGTCATTGGACCCACACCTCCAGGGACTGGTGTCGCAGCCGAAATATTTTCTTGGATAGAATGCCAATCTGCATCGCCTACTAAAACATAGCCTCTTTCATTATCAACTTTCACCCTATTAATTCCCACATCAATAACAACCGCACCTTTTTTAAGCATCTTTCCTTTTAGAAATTCGGGGATGCCCATTGCAGATATTACTATATCTGCAGAAGAAGTATAGTCTTGGATATTTATTGTTCCAGAATGGCATACGGTTGTGGTAGCGTTTGCTCCTATTTTCTTTAGACCTGTCAGGAGGGACATAGGTCTTCCTACAATATTACTTCTTCCTAAAATTACTACATGTTTTCCGTTAAGATTAATATTATAATGCTCAAAAATCCTCATGATACCTTTTGGAGTGCATGATATAAATCGTGGATGCCCTATTGATAATAGTCCAACATTTTCGGGATGAAATCCATCTACATCCTTATTGGGGGAAACCAACTGCAGAATTTTCAAATCATTAATATGTTTTGGAAGCGGAAGTTGTAATAAGATACCATGAATATTATTTGCGTTGTTCAAGGCCTGAATTTTCCTGATTAATATTGTTTCATCAATGGAGTTTTTAAAGTGAAAGGTTTTGGAATGCAAGCCCAGCGATTTAAATTTTTTTGTTTTTGAATTAACGTAAATTTTAGAGGCAGAATCCTCTCCAACTAGAATAACTGCAAGGCACGGAGTGATACCTTTTTCCTTTAAAGAATTGATTCGGGGGGTTAAATCTGTATAAACTTTCCGACTTACGTCTTTACCGGAAAGTATGTTTACCATAGACAATGACCCAAGTAACTAAACTAGGGATTCATCTATATATTCAACAAGAGATTGAATTCGATCATCGATATCCACTGTGTCAACAGTTGATGAGGTTTTCTTAGAAAACAATTCATCAGCGATATTCATAGCAGTTAAAATTGCGATCCGTGATGTGGATTGATCAGAAGCTAACCCTTTCTTCACTTCTTTCATCCTTTTGCTAACATATTCAGCAACTTCCTTTATATATTCAGGATCAGCCGGTGCCTTTACTGTATATTCATGTCCAAAGATACTGACGCGTACAAGGGATTTTTGTTCGTCTTCCATTATCCTATTCTTCTTCCAGTATAGCAAGAAGATTTTTTACTTTCAATTCAATTTTTGCCAATTTATTGGTTAGATCGAGGGTTCCTACCTCAGTTGATTGGGATATTTTCCGAATGTTCTTTAGTTCAGATACAAGTTGTTTCACTTTATTTTCGAGGATTTCGAAATTTTCTATTTCACTCATACTCTTAATTCTGCTTTAAATTTTGATGTCACGTTTGTAATGATCTCATCAATTATTGAATTAATCTCTTTATCTTCGAGTGTTTTTGTTTCACTTTGAAAAATCATTTTGAAAACGATGCTCTTTTTATCATTTCCAAGTGAATCATGTCTGTATAAATTTACGGGATTTATCCATTTTAACAAGCCTTTACCTGAATTTTTTATATATGTTACAATTTCACCAGAATCAATGCTATTGGATAGTATGAAATTTATTTCTCTTTCAATTTTTGGATATTTTGAAATATGGATATATGGTGTGACAACTTTCATATATTTCAGGAGATGATTTGTCATCAATTCAAATCCATACACATCTTTGAGATTACTATTCATTTTATTTTTTATATAACCTTTTGATATTTTCCCAAATTTTCCAATTTTTGTTTTTTTAAGACTAATGGAAAATCCAGGAGTAAATAAACAGTCATTTTCTGATATTATTTTTATATTACGATGAGTTATCTTCCACATTAATGCTTCTATATGACCTTTTAAAGTGAATATTGAATGAATATTTGTATTCTTCTGTTTATGGATACTTTCAGGGGAGTCCAAGCCATAAAGAATTCCGCTTATCAGCATATATTCTTCCCTAGATTTTCCCTTTATAATATGAACATTTCCCATTTCAAAAAACTGAATATTATTTCTATCATTGTTAATATTGTAGTTTAAGGTGTCAATTAATCCAGGAATGAGGGAAGTTCTTAAGTGAGTCATTTTATCACTTTGTGGATTCATGATAATTACAGATTTTCCGCTGGTTCGAGAAATAGTCTCAGATTGCAATGAATTTGAATAACATTGATTATATCCTAACCCTTTAAAAATATTCTGAATATTTTTTATTTCACCTTGAGGATCTTGTATATTGACATTTAATAGACCGGAAAATGTAGTGTCGCTGGATATGTTATCATAACCGTAAATACGAATTATTTCCTCAATAAGATCTATCTCTCGTGTAAGGTCAGGACGAAATGAGGGTGGGATACATTCCCATATCTCCCTTCCTCTAGATATAATTTCAACACCCAACTTATCAAAGGTGTTTTGAATGAATTTATTGGGAATTTGTATTCCGGATAGTTGGTTAACACGTTGTAATCTTAATTGTATTTGTGGCTGAGATATCTTTTTAGGATAGGTGTCTGTCATATTTGACACCAATTCGCCTCCGCAAAGGTCCTTTACTAGGTCAACAATTATCCAGAAAGCTGTTACACATCCATTCGGATCGGCACCACGTTCAAAACGTTTTGATGATTCCGTAATCATTTCAAGATATTTTGCTCCTTTTCGAATGGTTACAGGATCAAAATATGCTGATTCAATAAGGACGGATTGAGTTTGGTCAGAAACTGCAGATTTTTCTCCTCCCATAATTCCTGCAAGAGCTACTGGGTCTTTTCCATTGGTAATAAGTAAATGATCTTTATTAAGTTCACATTTCTGACCATCAAGTGTAGTAATTTTTTCACCGAAAATTGCTTTTCGTACTGTTATACTATTATTAGGAAAATATTTTAAATCAAAAATATGTGTAGGATGTCCCATTTCAAGCAGAACATAATTGGAGATATCAACCAAAATATTAATGGGGCGCATTCCAGCTGAATTTAATGATTCTACAATCCAGGATGGTGATGATCTCATTTTAATATTATTCATTATACCAGTAATATATCTGGGGCAGCAATTATTATTCTTCAATTTGATATCGATCGTAAAATCGGATTTTGCTTTTGTTGTGTTGAAAGATATATTTTTTAATGTTCTATTACATTTTGTAGCTATTTCTCGTGCAATTCCAAAATGGGACATGGCATCAGGCCGATTTGGAGTTATGTCTACTTCAAGTGTCTCCAGAAAAGGAGAAATAGATTTAGAGAGTTGAAGTCCGGGATCAATATTTGAATCCAATGTCATAATACCTTCATGTTCATCAGAGATACCAAGTTCTTTTTCAGAACAGATCATTCCTTCGCTTTCACTTCCTCGAATTTTCACTTTCTTTATCTTAATTCCATTTGGAAATTCTGTTCCTACTTGGGCAAAGGCCACATTCAGTCCCGCACTTACATTTGGTGCACCACAAACAACTTGTTTCTCTTCAGTTCCATCGTGAACATGACATAGTTTGAGTTTATCTGCATTTGGATGAGGAATACAGTGTGTAATTTGGGCTGTAACGATGTTTTTATTTTTCCAAATTGATTCTGGAATTTCTGTTTCGAAGCCAAGCATAGTTAGAAGGTCTGCTAACTCTGCGGTTGATTCAGGTATATCTACAAATTTTCTAATCCAGTGAACGCTAAATTTCATCAGAATTGCTCTAAAAACCTTAGGTCATTCTTATAAAAGAGACGAATATCATTTATTTTGTATTTTAACATTGCCATACGCTCAATACCCAATCCAAAGGCGTAACCATCCCATTGATCCGAATTATACCCAACATTATTTAGCACCTGTGGATCTACCATTCCGCATCCTAATATTTCCATCCATTGATTACGCTCATCATCCCATAGATCAACTTCAGCACTGGGTTCAGTAAAGGGAAAGTAACTGGGCCTGAATCTGATTTTTGTGTCACGTCCAAAAAGGGAATGGATAAAATATTCCAATGTTCCTTTTAACTCTGAAAAGGTAACATTCTTGTTAATATATAAGCCCTCAATCTGATGAAAAAGACAATAGCTTTTATAGCTGATTGCTTCATTGCGATACACTCTTCCTGGTACAATGTATTTTAAAGGAGGCTCCATAATTTCCATAAGATGAATTTGAACATTAGATGTATGAGTACGCAATACAGTGCTTTTATCAATAAAAAAGGTATCTTGCATATCACGTGCAGGATGATGCTTGGGAATATTTAAGGCATCAAAATTATGGTACTCATCATCAATCTCAGGACCGTATGCTATCGAAAATCCGATGGAGGTAAAAATGGACTTGATTTCGTCCATTATTGTTTCCAATGGATGAGATGTCCCGATATTATACGGAATTCCGGGGAGCGTATAATCTACATATTTGTTCTCTTCATAACATATATCAGCTGAAATTCTTTTTTTTACATTATCATAAAGAGATTGGCATTCGTATTTAAGTTCATTTATACGTTTTCCCAATAAAGGTTTTTCTGCATCAGAAATTTGGCCTATCTTATTAAAAAGCGAAGCAATTTCTCCTTTCCTTCCCAGATATTGAATACGCAGTAATTCTAGCTTATCTGATGTGATACCGGGAGAAGTAAAAGCGGAATTGAAGGCAGATTTAATTGTCTTCAATTCCGATTCAAATGACATGTTTATTTAAGGTTTTCTATGAGCCTTGAAAATGCATCTGGATCATTCATAGCCATATCTGCCATGACTTTTCTGTTTAGTTCAATTCCTTTTGCTTTGAGAGTAGCAATAAATGATGAATAAGACATATTATGAAGCCTTGTAGCTGCGTTTATACGTGTAATCCATAACCTGCGGAACATACGTTTTTTTTGGCGCCTGTCTCTGTATGCATATAAACCAGCTTTGGATACAGCTTCCTTTGCAGATTTGAAATTGCGACTCCTGGCACCATAGTAGCCTTTTGCCTGCTTTACTACCTTTCGATGTCGTCTGTGTCTAGGCACAGAACTATTTGCTCTTGGCATACTTTTACTCCTTTATTCACAGATCATTCGACGAACCTTTTTAGAGTCCTGCGATGAAATGATACCTGGTTGACGCATTTTTCTTTTTGCACTCTTACTTCGTCTAATGAGCATATGACTATGGTTTGCTTTATTCCGTTTCAGTTTGCCTGATCCAGTTACTTTGAACCGTTTTGAGGCACCTCGGCGGGTTTTCATTTTTGGCATATTTTTTCTCCTACTTTCCCGTAAACATCATTACTATTCGTCTTCCTTCGAGTGGACTTTGTTTTTCTAAAACTGCAAAATCATTAAGAAATGCAACTATTTTATTCAAAACATCTTCCCCCAAATCAATTCTGGACATTTCACGTCCCCGAAACATCATAGTAACCTTTAATTTAAAACCTTCCTTTAGAAATTTTTTACCCATATTTAATTTATTATCAAGATCATGTTTATCAATTCTAGGCCTGATCCTGATTTCTTTAATTTTAACAACATGTTGTTTCTTTTTACTTTGATGCTCTTTCTTTTTTGCTTCATATTTCATTTTACCATAATCAAGGATTCTACAAACAGGCGGTTTTGAATTTGGAGCAACTTCAACTAAATCCATTCCTACATTTTCAGAAATTATTATGGCTTCATCAATAGAGACAATACCCAATTGTTGACCTTCATTATCAATAAGACGGACTTCTTCCGCATTAATAAATTCATTTATTTTAATATCATTTAAGTCTGCGATAAGTTAATTCTCCTCTGTTTAATTTCTTGTGTTAGTATTTCACTTAATTCAGTTAAAGCCATTTCCTGTTGTTCTTTCTTAAATCTTTTTCTAACAGTTACTGTCTTATTCTCATTTTCTTTAGGGCCTATGATCAACATTATATTTATTTTCAATAATTCTGATTCACGAATTTTAGCACCAATTTTCTCTGATTTATTATTTAATTCAGCCCTGATTCCTAGTTCTATTAATTTTTTATGGATTTGCTTTGCATATTTTTCAGTTTTATCTGATATAGGCAAAACAATAACCTGTATTGGAGCAAGCCACAAGGGGAAGTTACCTCCGAAATGTTCTATTAAAAAACCAATGAATCTTTCATGGGTACTTAGTGGAGCTCGATGAATACATATGGGTGTTATCTCTTCGCCAGAAGGCGATGTATAAGTTAAGCCAAAACGTTTTGGAATGGCAAAATCTACTTGGTTTGTTGCTAAGGTAAATTCTTTACCTATTGCGCTCCATACTTGAACATCTATTTTGGGACCATAAAATGCCGCTTCTCCCTGTATTTCAACAAAATCGATATTGCCACTTTTTAAAGCGTTGCGAACTGCATTTTCAGTCTTAATCCATAATTTTGGTTCATTCACATATTTTTTTCCTAAACCATCGACATCATGAACACTAAGCCGCATTTGATATTTTTCAATTCCGAAGATTTCAAAGTAGGCAAGGTAAAGATTACATACCGCCAAAAATTCGTCATGAAATTGTTCTTCAGTACAGTAAATATGGGCATCATTCATTTGCATACTTCGAACCCGCATTAATCCAAATAATTGCCCAGATTTTTCATATCGGTAGCATGTCCCATATTCGGCCATTCTAATAGGAAGATCTCTATAACTTTTTGGAGACGAAGAATAGATTTTATGATGGTGAGGACAATTCATTGGTTTTATATAATATTCTATCCCATCAATTTCCATGGCCGGAAACATGGAATCTTTGTAATGTTCCAGATGTCCAGATCTTTCGTAAAGAATTCCTTTAGTTAAGTGAGGTGATATTACACGTTGATAGCCCGCTTTTCGTTCGGTATCTTTTGCTAATTTTTCAACCTCTTCGACAAGAATTGTTCCATTCGGTAACCATAATGGCAGACCTGGTCCTACCTCCTCATCAAATGAAAATAATTTTAATTCTTTCCCTAATTTTCTATGGTCCCTTTTTTTTGCTTCTTCAATAAGGAATAAATAAGATTTTAATTCTTTTTTTGAAGAAAAGGCTGTACCATAAATTCGTTGTAAAACTTTATTCTTCTCATCGCCCCTCCAGTAGGCACTAGAAGATTCAAGTAACTTAAAATATTTTATCATTCCTGTATTTGGTAGATGAGGTCCCTTACATAAATCGATAAATGAATTCTGAGTATAAACAGTAATTTTTTCCTTTGGATCAATTTCGCTGATAATGTCAACTTTGTAAGATTCATCTATTTTGTTAAATAAATCAATTGCTTCATCTCTTGACATTACACAACGGGTTATTTCCTGTTTTTGTGAAGCCAGTTCTCGCATTTTATCTTCGATATCATCTATGTCTTTTTCTGTGAAAGGGACTTCAACATCAAAATCATAATAGAACCTATTATCAATAGAAGGTCCAATTGTAACTTTTGCTTTTGGAAACAAAATCTTAACTGCTTGTGCCATAAGGTGGGCTGTGCTATGTAACAAAATTTCATGACCTTCTACAGAATTAATGGTCACAAACTCTATTTCTGAATCCTCAGTAATTTTAGTATTTATATCATATAACTCACAATTAACTTTTACGGCAATAGAGTCCTGAGCCAGTCGAGCACCAATTTGAGTAGCTATTTCATATGAAGAAACACCAGAGGAAAACTTTTTGGTAGACTTATCAGGTAATGTTACAGTTACTGAATTCATGCTTTTTAAAAAAATGTAATGTTATGTATAGGAAATGATATATGATAGAAAATATTAGATAAAGCAATCGGACTTGCTTAATCTAATAATAAAAAATATAGTAAATATATTATCCATTCAATAATTAATTATTTAGTGGGCGATGACAGAGTTGAACTGCCGACCTCTACGATGTCAACGTAGCGCTCTAACCAACTGAGCTAATCGCCCCATTTGTGACCATATTGGGTTGGCAAATCTAACTATAGCTGATACATGAAAAAATATTAAATCTAACCTCACTCAGAAAGATCTATTACAGAAAAAATATCATTATAAGCCTGTTCATTAGACAAATAATTTATGGCTTCCTTTACATCAACATCTCGGTTAAAAGATTCGATAAATTTGCCACGCACTCCATCGAAATGATTAGCAAATTCCAGTAATATTCTATGATAAATGTCAGGCGTTTCATCTGAAAATAAACTATCTTCTTTATTCTCGAAAAATTGATCTATTTTTTTGAATGCTAAAAGTAATTCGGCATCAGTACTGTCCATAGCTAAAAGTTTTTCTTTTGTATCCTTATATAATTTCTCACCGGAAAGTATAACATCAATATCTTTTTTTTCAAGGAATTGAGAGAACTCATCTAACAAGAATGTGTTATTTTTTACATTATTTGAACTTTGATAATTGTTCTTCTCCTGTTGAACAAATGAGAAAAATAGACCTTTTCTCCAGCAAGCTGTGGTTAAGGTCCCATATTCTGGTACTTTTACAATCAAATCTGGTGTAATGCCTCCCCCCCCTTTTACAATACGACCTTTAGTTGTAAAAAATATAGAATCAATTGTATTTGCATCAGTGACAATATCATCATCTATGTATCCTTCTTTTTGAATTAATCGTCCGCTTGGAATAAAATATTTTGCCGTTGTTAGTTTTAAAGATCGTTTTTGATCCAATGGATAGATACTTTGAACCAAGCCTTTTCCAAATGATTTTCTTCCAATAATAATACCTCGGTCTAAATCTTGAATAGCACCGGAAACTATTTCACTTGCAGAAGCGCTACCATTATTTATCAAAATAGCTAATTTAATATTTTCTGGTACTATAGGATCATTTTTTGAAAAAAATTCTCGATTGGATTTTTTTATCCTTCCTTTGGTTGATAAAAGTAATTCACCTTTGGGGAGTAACATATCTAAAATTTCAATGGATGATTGTAGAAGTCCGCCAGGATTATCTCTCAAATCAAGGATAATTCCATTAGGATTGTTTTCAATCAAACTAATAAAGGCCTCTTTTGTTTCCTCAGCGGAATTTTTTGAAAATCGTCCTAAACGAATGAATCCAATATTGTCATTGATCATACCATACCAACGTACGTCTTTAACCTTGATATCATCACGAACTAAAGGAAATATCAATAATTCATCAAAATCGATACGTTTTATATGTAGAATGACAGTAGTTCCTTTTTTTCCACGAATAAGTTTTGCTGCACCAGTTGATGATAAATCTTTTGTAATAACTGTATCAATTTTTGAAATAATATCACCACTTTGAATACCAGCACGTTGGGCCGGACTATCATCAATAGGTGCGATAACTGTTAGCTCGCCTTGGCGTTTAGATATTTCCATTCCAACGCCACCATATATTCCTTTTGTGAGCATATCAATACTCTGTTTTTCATCTTCTTCCATATAGACTGTATAGGGGTCCAAATTCTCCACCATATTTGTAATTGAAGATCGGGTATATTCATCTAAATTGATTTTATCTGCATAGTTATTTACTGTGTATTTGTATACATCCATAATTAATTTTTGAGATTTAGCTACTTCATTATAATAATCTGATTTGGATGTAGATGCTGCTGTTAACAGTATGAATGTCCCCAAGATAAAGACAAATGATTTTATAATTCTGATCATGTTGTAAAAAATCCTTTTTCTTCAATAGTTTCTATTATAGATTTGTGAATTTGGTCAATATGTTTTGTTCCGTCAATTGATATAATTCGTTCTTTATCTATATCTGCTAATGCTATGTAGGCGTTCCTTACCTTGTTGAGAAAAGTCAATCCCTCTTCTTCAAATCTGTCTAAATTCCCTGTCTGTCTTTGTGGGATAATATCAACGGGAATATCAAGATAAAAAGTCAAATCAGGGATTGTTTCAAATGTTGCAAACAAATTTAATGTTTTCAGCCAATTAAAGTTCATATCCCTACCTCCACCCTGATAAGCTAAAGTGGAATCTGAATAACGGTCGGAAACTATCCAAGAGTCTGACTTTAATTGTGGTAAAATTTTTTCTTTTGTTAATTGGGCTCTAGATGCTGTCATTAATAATGCTTCTGTCCTTGATGACATGGAGCTATTGATATTGGATAATAAGATGTCGCGTATTTTTTCAGAAATAGATGTTCCACCTGGTTCTCTTACTATAATTGACTGAATATTATTGTTTAACAAGTAATTATTCAACAGCTCCGCCTGAGTGGACTTTCCACAACCGTCAATTCCTTCAAAAGTAATGAAACGAGGTTTAATTGAAATAGACACTTCTTTTATCCTTGCCAATTAATATAACACATTCTCCTTTCATTTTATTTTCCTCTGTGTACGAAATAAGTTGTGAAACAGTTCCTCGTAAATATTCCTCATGAATTTTTGTCATTTCTCGTGCAATCACTGCAGGACGGTCACCTATATACGTATGTATATCATTTAAAGTTCGATTGAGACGTTTAGGATTTTCAAAGAAAATAAGTGTAGCTACTTCATCTTTTAATCGTAACAACCTAGACTTTCGATTTTTTCGTGGGGGTAAAAATCCTTCGAAAATAAATCGATCAGTTGGTAACCCTGAAGCAGTAAGAGCTGTTAATACAGAACTGGGACCTGGAACTGACTCAATTATGATATTTTGATCAATAGCATTCCGTATGAGTTTATAGGCTGGGTCACTAATAGCGGGAGTACCTGCATCTGTGATGAGTGCGCAATTTTCACCCGAATTAATTCTTTTTATGATCTGGGGGATGCGTTTAAACTCATTATGCTCAAAATAACTGATAAGAGGTTTATTTATATTAAAATGGGATAACAATATTTTAGATTTCCTTGTATCCTCCGCTGCAATGAAGGTAGTGTTTTTTAGAATCTCAATCGCTCTGTAGGTAATATCTTGAAGATTACCGATGGGTGTAGCAACAATGTATAAAGTTCCCGAATTGTGGGTCACATTCTGTGTAAAGAGCGTTTTATTATTTCGATTCCATAATCTATCTCATTTTTCGTTATATTCAAATGAGGTCTAAATCTTATGGATTGTATTCCTGAGCCAAGTACAATTGCGCCTTCATTCATTATTATATTAGCTAATTTATCACGCGAGTCACTATCCGGCAAATCAAAGGCTGAGAATAATCCTTGTCCACGAGTATTGGATACAAGACCAGGGAAATCGTTTTGGATATCATTTATTTTGGATTTAAGATAATTTCCTGCATTGTGAGCATGATCTACCAAATTTTCATTTTCAATAATATCTAAGTATAGAGATAGCCGTACCATATCCACGATATTTCCGCCCCAGGTTGAATTTAGCCGACTAGATTCTTTGAATACGTTATTTTCCACCTCTTCAATTCGTTTTCCAACAAAAATACCGCATACCTGAGTCTTTTTACCGAAACCTATAATGTCCGGTTCCCTATCTTTACAATGATTATCGCAGGCATGACACTCTGGTTTACACAGATGTTGGTGAGCCCACATTCTTCCAGTTATACCAATTCCGGTCTGAACTTCATCATAAATAAGTAGCGCTTCATTTTCAAGTGATAGTGTTTTCAATTCTTTGAAAAACTCATGCCTAAAGTGATTATCACCTCCCTCCCCTTGAATGGGTTCTATAATAATACCGGCTATATCGTTCTTATTTTGTTGAAAAGCATCTTTTATTTCAGAAATTGCTATACGCTCAGAATCAACGATATCATCAAGATGATCTGAAATAGGAAAAGTAATTTTTGGATTAGTTATTCTAGGCCAATCAAAACGTGGAAAATATAAAGTTTTTCTGGGGTCAGGCGAATCAGTAAGAGATAATGTATATCCAGTTCTTCCATGAAAACAATCCTTAAAATGAATTATTTTACTACCAAGAATGCCATTACCTTTTTCCATATTTTTTCGAACTTTCCAATCGAAAGCTGTTTTTAAAGCATTCTCGATTGCCAAACCGCCACCTTCAATATAAAAGGAATGTGGTAGATATTCAGGTTGTGCTATTCTGCCCATCGTATCCACAAAATGAGCCATCTGTGTAGAATATATATCTGAATTTGTGGGTTTATTCAATGCTGCCTTGGTTAATATTTCTGAGTGTTCCAAAATATAAGAATGATTGTATCCAACAGGCATAGAAGCAAACATAGAAAATAGGTCTAAATATTCTTTACCATCTCGAGCATCAACAAGCCAGGAACCGTGACTTTTTTCCAGATCTATAATTGGATCCATACCATCAGCAAGCATATACTTAGCAATAGAAGAACGAACGTTATGGGGATTAATCATTGTATTTAATTCCATAAATGTTAATGTTAATTTTAGTAATCAAATTTTATACCTTGAGCAAGAGGTAATTCTTTACTCCAATTAATTGTATTTGTCTGACGCCGCATATATTGTTTCCATGAATCGGAGCCCGATTCACGACCACCGCCGGTTTCTTTTTCACCACCGAAAGCTCCTCCAATTTCTGCGCCAGATGTCCCAATGTTTACGTTGGCTATTCCACAGTCACTACCTCTCGATGATAAAAATAGTTCTGCAACCTTCAAATTTGTGGTAAATATAGATGATGAGAGCCCTTGTGGTACCGAATTATGAAGTTTAATAGCTTCATTAATATCATCATATTCAATGATATATAAGATTGGTGCAAAAGTTTCATTTTGTACGATATCCCAATCATTTTGTACACGGGCGATAGTTGGTTCAACATAAAAACCGTCACCTGCTATTAGATTTCCACCATAAAGTATTTCACCACCATAATCCTTTATTTGATCAATTGCAGTAAGATATGAGTCTACAGCGCTATTGTTTACAAGAGGTCCCATTAAGGTTTCATTAATTAAAGGATCTCCAATATTTACCTGTTTATAAGCGTTAATTAGATGCTCAATTAATTTACCGGAAATATTTGATTGAACAATGACTCTTCTGGTAGATGTACAACGCTGCCCCGCTGTTCCTACAGCACCGAAAAGTATTGCAGGTATAGCTAGATCAAGATCAGCAGTTTCATCAACGATTATAGCATTATTTCCGCCTAATTCAAGAATTGTCTTACCAAAACGCTTGGAAACAACTTGAGCAACATGTTTCCCCATTGATGTTGAGCCTGTAAAAGAAATTAATGGTAACCGATGATCCTGTAGAATGCGTTCACCAATAGATGATCCTTTACCAATCACCAAATTAAAAATACCCGTATATCCATTTCGCTTGAGTACAATATTACATATGTTTTGTACAGCAATTGCAGTGAGGGGAGTGTTGCTTGAGGGTTTCCAAATGATAGTGTCACCACAAATAGCCGCAATAAATGCATTCCATGCCCATACAGCAACAGGGAAATTAAATGCTGAAATAACACCTATCGGACCTAATGGCTGCCATTGTTCATACATCCTATGATCCTCTCTTTCAGAGTGCATTGTTTTTCCATATAACATCCTTGCTTGTCCAACAGCAAAATCTGCGATATCAATCATTTCCTGAACTTCACCATCTCCTTCTTGTTTTATCTTTCCCATTTCAAGAGAAACAAGACTCCCCAATAAATCTTTTTTATCTCTTAATGCATTTCCCATTTCTCTGACCAATTGACCTCTGACGGGAGCGGGAACTGTTCGCCATGATAAAGAAGAATTGTAAGCTGCCTTGACAACTGTCTCATAATGTATTTCTTCACACTCAAGAACCTCAGCGATATTTACCTCTGTGGCAGGGTTACATGAAGTATTTTTAAAACCTCCCTGTGTATTTAACCATTCTGCACCACCAATGCAGGCGCCAAAATTTGTTTTTTCAATATTTAGTTTATTTAATAAATCCATATTGGTACTGTTGGTAAAAGTGACAATAAAAAATAAGTAATATTAAGCCAATAAACTTACTGCTATGGTTTTATGAAAACCAAATGCTACGATAAGGAATAATACCAAAAATAAATACAATTCTATTTTTAATAAAATATATAATTTTACAATATAAGACTATCTAAAGTAGAAAACATTTGCATCTCTACTGGGATAGCATCTTGAAAATGCTGACCATACCTTTTTGTGACGATTCGATTATCTAAAACTATAAAAATTCCCTGGTCAAGAGATGTCCGGATAAGTCTTCCAAATCCTTGTCTGTATTTTAAAATACATTCGGGGACCGTGAAATTTAAAAAAGGGTTCATATCATGATCAGCTAATTTATCACTGTATGCCTTTACAATTGGATCAGAGGGAACCTGAAAGGGAAGTTTTGTTATAATTAATATTTCAAGCATATCTCCTGACAAATCAATTCCTTCCCAAAAAGAACTCGTTCCCATTAAGATTCCATTTTTAGAATTTGCCATGCTCTTTAGTAAGCCATATCTAGATGCAGATTGGATTTGTGAAAAAATCGGGAGGTCTCTACCTCCTTTTAAAGTGTTCAAACAATTTGTCACTTTATTTAGAGAATTATATGAGGTAAAAAGAACTAAAATCTTTCGATTTAATTTTTGATGACATTTCAATATAAGTTCTGCTATCCCATGTGGGTTATCAGAAAGTGATGTGTTGCCTGAATATTGGTGATAGTCTACCTGTTCGGAGTATAGAAAAGGACTTGGACAGACCGAAAAATTTGTATTTATATTATCAATTCTGGAAATACCCGAACGAATTAAAAAATAATCGAAGGAGTGGTTAACCTGTAATGTTGCTGATGTCAGGATAATTGAATTAATATTTTGAAATAGGGATTCTGATAAAATAGTGCCTGCATCAATTGGTGCCCCATGAATAGATATTTCAGGTAGGGTATTTTTTGATGAAGAATTGTTTCGAAACATTCCTTCTTGCCAGTACACACATTCACTGTCATGATGGGAAGTTAAAAATCTAAATGATTGTATGATGGAATGTAATGAATCAGCCTTTTGTAATGAATTTAAATGCAATTCTTTGATTTTATCTTTTTCTAAATCAGATTTATGAAGAATATCACATAATTTTATAACATATCGTTCACAATCGTCTAATTTTATATTTACTTGACGAAGTTCCTCAGGTAGATTTCGATATTCTTCATTTATATCCTCAATTATTATTTTTTCTATATAGGGTGAATTAGCTGAATATCTGTTTCCATATTCAATTGCTATTCGAGAAAAAAATATTTTTATTACATCTAATGCAATATCAATAGATTGGTCAATATCAATTATATTATTTTTTAATTCAGGAATTTTTTCGAAAAATGAGTTCAGACTATTTTTCCAACGACGATTCCCAGAAAATTTTGGTTGACATACCAAAAGATTTGATTTTAACAATGCAAAATCTATATTCTGACTGAATTGTGTAAATGCTGCATCAATTAAATTATGCGCCTCATCAACAATTAATGTCTTAAACGGTGGAAGTAGTCCCGGATTGACTACATCACTTAATAACAATGCATGATTAATTATTATAAGATCAGTTTTAAATATATCTTTTCTGACCTTCCCTAGAAAACACCCATTATATTTGGAGCAGATGTGAGTAGTACAAAACCCTGGTTCACTTCGTATCATTTTGTGAATACGAAAATTTCGACTATTTGTAAAACCACTACATTCCTCCAAATCACCTGTTTTTGTCCATTCTAACCAAAAGATTAGAGGCAATAAATATGCTGCTTCCTCGTCATTCAAAATGCCAGAGGCTTCACTAATTAACCAATTGAATCTTGAAAGACAAATGTAGTTTGCTCTTCCCTTTAATTTGACGGCAGAAATAGGGTTTCCTATTGACTGCGCCAAAACAGGTAGATCTTTGTAAAATAATTGATCCTGTAGACTTTTTGTATGGCAAGAGATCACAACCGGTATATTTTCTTCTGATTCATATGCATATTTCATCGCTTCATATAGATAAGCAAATGACTTACCCAAGCCTGTCCCAGCTTCAATTATACCAATAGATTGTTCTTGATGTATTGAATCATCAAGAAATTCTATATATTTTATCTGATTATTTCTTTTTTCAAATTTAGGTATTGTATCTGACAGATTACCTGTCTCTCCAAAAACATCATTGACATTTGGAAAAGAAAATGAAGAATCGCTTTCCTGAATAAATTTATTATCCTGAATATTTATATTTAATTCAGATTTTGTTAAACCTTTTGAGGTTATCTGTTTTTTTAGGTATAAATTTGATAAATTAATAAATAGGGTGGTATTGAAATAGTCTCTGCCATTCATAATAGAAACGCATTTACTAATTACCTCTAAGGGATAGGTCGAGGCTTCATCAACAAAATGCATAAAAATATGTCCACAATTCTCTGAATCCTTTTTTGCTCTATGAGATCCTTCTGAGGATAAATTGTATAATTCAGATAAAAATCCTAAATTATAGGTTGGTTGACCAAAATTTGTGACACGTGCCAGGTGAAGTGTATCATATAATTGATTTGATTTTTCTGGAAAATTATAACGCTCAAATAATTCCTCAAGAAACCCATGATCAAATTTCATATTGTGGGCAACCAATGGATAATTTCCTATAAATGTGTGCAAATCCTCAACAATCTCCTTTTCAGTAGGAGCATTTGCTACCATATCATTAGTAATCCCAGTTATATTGGTAATTGTATCTGAGATTTGAGTTTTGGGATTTACCAGTGTTACAAATGAGTCAGAAACTTCTCCATCTTTAAATAGTATGGCAGCAATCTCAATCATTCGGTCAGTGACCTTAGATAGTCCTGTTGTTTCAAAATCCAATGCAATGAATGATGATAAATCCAGTGATCTGAGCAGGTCTATTCTTTTCATTAAAGACCCGCGAACAATCGCGCTACATCAAGAAGCAAAGAAGGTTTTTTAGCAACCGCAATTGAAAATAGTTTAAATAAGGAACGTTTGTTTTCAGGGATATCAGCTATCCCGTCGGCGATCCGATTTAAATCTTTATCTTCAAACCGAAAAATTGATTCCTTGATACGGTAGAACTTTTCATGATTTTTGCCTCCAATCTTATGCCATTCTTTTTCATATTTCTGAAGATATTTCTTTGTAGGATTTTGTCCGGATTTGATAACTGAAACCGCAGTTTCCGCTGCTAGTAATCCGCTTCGCATTCCAGATATAATTCCTCCCCCGGTCATGGGGTTAACCGTATGTGCTGCATCTCCCACAAGCATGAGCCCTTCAGTAACCATATTTTTTACTGTTTTCGCGACAGGGACTCCTCCTGCAATCATCGTTTGGGTAGAAACATTTGGATATTTCCTGTTTAAAAATTCCTGTAAATATTTATATGCAGATTTCCCCTCTTTTGCATAAAGGCCGGAAATTGCCAATCCTATATTTGCTGAACGTTTTCCCTTCGGAAAAACCCATAAATATCCTCCAGGGGCCCAATTTCTGGATAAATAGAATTCGAAAATATGGTTTTCCACATCTATTCCGGTAACTGTTTTCTGAATAGCGGATTCCATGTCCTTTAATTTGACATGAGTGGACAAACCTGCCCACCTTCCTACCCTGCTCTCCACACCATCAGCTCCAACAATGATTTTTGCTGTTAAACTAAATGATTCACCCTGATATTCACCAGTAACTCCAACTACCTTATCTTCATCGAATATTAAACCATTAACATATGCTTCTGTTTTAATTATAGCACCATTATCTTCTGCTTTTTTTGCCAAAGCTAAGTCAAATATTTTTCGGTCTAAAATATACCCGGACTCGTTTAGATCAAATTCAATAGCAGTTTCGTTCGGTGCAACAAGCCTGATCCGTGTAATTATGGAGTTAATCCATTCTTTCTCCACACTATGAAAAATACGAAGTCCCTTATCACTGACCGCTTCACCACAACGCACGGGAACACCAATTTCTCTATCCTTCTCCAAAACAAGTACAGATAATCCATTTTGGGAAGCGATATCAGCAAATGTAGATCCAGCGGGACCTCCACCCACAATAATGCAATCAAACTTTTTGGAAATCAGATTCATGCTCAGTCATTAAGACATCGATTGGACAAACAAAAACACAAAGATCGCAGTCAATACAGATATCATATTTTATCTCAATAGCTGCTTCTTTTAATTCTATACAATTGACAGGACAAACACCTACACAGCATCCACAATAATCACATTTATTTTGTTTAATAATTATCATAGTGAAATTTCCCTAAACTCTTAGGTGTAGATTATTGGTCTACAGCAAAACCAGGGGATACCTTTTTATAAATAAAATAATTATAAAAACGTAAAATGTAGAAAAGAAATAATGAGGGGAAAATAAACCACCCCTGTCTTACTATAACAAAACCAATAATAATAAATAGTGGATAAATATGAGATCTCTGCACATGACGATGATGACTGGTAATTGCCAATATCATAGTGAAAGGAAACATGACAGTGGAGGCAGTTGCCAAAATGGGATCGTCTAATAGCCAACCGAATAAACAAGAAAATATAAATAAAACACATGAGGAAAATCCAATTTGTTTACGAAATGTTAATAAATTTTTGTCATCTGTTTTAATAATGTATGGAAGAATTATCCCAAAAATCATTGGCAAATAACAAAAAAACCAGCCAATTCCAGATAGTATATCTTTTATTCCCCATCCTAACATCCAACAAATAAAAAAAAGTACACAACGAGAAATCCACTGTGATTTTATAGAAAAATTATCTTTATCTAATAAAAGGGTGTACTGATTTATCTTAAATAAGATCATTACAATTATCAGGATAATTATAGAAATTGATCCATGCTCCCAATTAGAAAATTCCCAGAAGGTATATCTATCATTCGTTCCAGCTTTTGCTGCCATTCCCGCTACCATAATGGTCCATGGAGCAAACCAAGAAACAATTTCAAATTTTTCTATAAAATTTAAAGAAGTAAATAATTTAGAGATAACTCTATACAAATGAGAGTCTGGTTTGACTAATCTTTCGATAACCATAGCTTATCCAATCAGAATACCATCTTTCCCAATTAACGGAATACCGAAGAATATATCAAAGACTTCATTCAATATGATAAAACCAACTACTATAGACGCTATGGTTAGCAAGAATTTTACAGTTGAGTTTGAAAATATACGATTTGTCATTCCTAAATAAAATTCCTCTAAAAAGTTTGGAATTCCCCAACGAACCAAAATAAAAAGAGCTGTAAGTAATCCTCCTAAGGGCAGCATATATTTTGAAGATAAGTTATCCATAAAATCAAAAAATTTAATACCAAATATTTCAGTAATATTGTATCCATCACCCAATGATAATGAACAGAAAACACCGCATGCAGTTACAATTAATCCAAATATAATTGTAGCTCTTGATCTAGTCCATCCCTTTTGATCAATAAAATATGCTGTAACTACTTCTAAGATAGAAATAGCAGAAGTGAGCGCAGCTAAAAATAATAAGAAAAAAAAGAGAGTTCCCCATAATAAACCACCTGCTATCTGAGGAAATATTGTCGGAAGAACCACAAATATTAATCCTGGACCTCCCGCTGGATCAGCACCAACAGAAAACACAGTGGTAAATATTGCAATCCCTGCCATAATAGCAATTCCTGTATCAAGAAGTAGAACCCACATTGCTGAATTGAAAAGGTTTTGTTCTTTTTTTAGATAACTACCATAAGTGATCATAGTTCCCATACCCAAGCTAAGTGTAAAAAAAGAGTGACCTAAGGCTAAAACAATGCTAGAAGCTGTTATGTCTTCAAATTTTGGTTTGAACAAAAATGAAATCCCTGCAGAAGCATTTGGTAAGGTAATACCTCTAAAAACTAAAATTATCAATATAAAAAGGATCATAGGCATCATAATTTTTGTCCATTTTTCTATTCCTCCTTTTATTCCATTTATAATTACCCATATACACAGTCCCATGAAAATAAAGTGCCAAAATAAAGGATAGAAGGGATTAGTTATAAAGGAGTTAAATACTTCACCGGAAATAGCTGGATTACCAGTTAAATCTGAAAAATCACCCATAAGAGACATAAACGTGTATCGTAATGTCCATCCTCCTACAACACCGTAAAATGCCAGTATTACAAATGCCGAACAAACTCCCAACATCCCGACCCATTTCCAAAATGATTTTGGTGCGAGTTTTTCAAAAGCACCTACAGGACTTAATTGGGTTTTACGTCCAATAACGAATTCACCAATGACAATAGGCATTCCTACAATCAGAATACACAATAAATATATAAGTGTGAAAGCACCTCCACCATTTTCACCAGCTATATACGGATATTTCCAGATATTTCCTAATCCGACTGCAGAACCTGAAGCAGCGAGTATAAAGCCAAATTTTGATCCCCAGTGTTCTCTTTTATCCATAATAATCTATTTTTTTATTTTTGTAATATATTTTCTTCAACTGGTGTGTCCATGACACTTTCATGGGGAATTAAATGCGCTTCTACAATTGCATCCATAAATCCATAAAAATAAATAAAAAATGCCCACCAGATACACTTATTTCGCTTTGAAATTGCAGAAGTGACATTTTGATATTTTACATCTATACGATATTCGTTAAACTTGAGAAGACTGTAGATTTCAAGTCCAATAAGGATTCCACCTTTAAGATATCTCTCGTTATAAAATTGGCCACCACCGGGGAATATTAATGCATATTTAGCTGCTTCAGTTGGTGATTTGCTCTTTAAAGTATCCACAGTTTGTCCGTTTATAAAATTGACAGAGAAAAATACAACTCCACAAATAATAAATAAATTTCTTTTATTCATCCTCAATCGCTATGCATTCGATCCCAACATTTGAATTTAAGGGTAGTTTAGAAACTTCAACCATGGATCGTGCTGGGTAAGAATCTGAATCAAACCACTTTTTAATTTGTTTATTTACTAAAGGTGCATATGTAATATCTGTCAAAAATACGGTTAACTTAACAGCACTACCAATTGAGCTTCCAGCGAATTTACAAATGGCATCAAGGTTTTTAAAAATCTGATCAATTTGTAAATCAATTCCACCATCTATTAACTTATTGGTTTTGGGATTTAAAGCTATTTGTCCTGAAGTATAAATTAATCCATTTACTTTAATCCCCTGATTATATGTCCCTACTGGTGAGGGGGCATCTTTTGTTTTAATAATAGTACGATTCATTTTTCTTCAAGACACCAAACAGGTAGACCAATATCATCATTAAATTCACGATATACATTGGAATCAACTTTTCTGATGATAAACTCTCCGACAACAGCAACTTTCATTTCAAATAGATGACCACCTCGTGTAACTAAATCATGGTCTGCTAAAGTGATGTGAGCATGAATAAATGGATTTCCATCTTTTAAAGTGACATTTCCCTGAAATGAAACCAGTTCATGTATTTCTTTATATATTTTTCGTAAATATTTTTTTGAACTAAGGTCATATGCTCCAATTTCAATACAATTGACCGCTCCTATACCTGAAATTTGGCCATTGAAGATATCATTCTTTTTACAGATAGAGGTAAGGTTTTTCATTACAGGTTCATCCTTTTGGATGTAAGCAAGAAAATCTTGTCCTGACTGTTTAACTTCCATTTGACTCCTTAATAATTAATGATTTTGCAAAAACTTCCCCTGATTCAATTGCTGATTTTAATTTATCAGGATTTTTCCCTCCTGATGTCGCAAGATATGGTTTGCCACCACCTCCCCCTCCCATAGTTTTGCCAATTTCCTTTGCAATAGCACCAGCAAGGATATTATTTTTAATCAGGTCTTTTGTAACAACAATAACAACTTGAGGCTTTTGTTCGGTGACACTACCTAATATTCCGATTCCTGAATTAATTTTTTGAAGCAATGAATCACCTATATTTTTTAATTCGGCCAGCGATAAGTTCTCGATTATTGATGAAATCAAGATAGATGATCCTACCTCTTCTCCCTTTTTTATCAAGGAAGGTATATCGAACTCAAAAGATTGATTCTTCTGTTTCAATTTTTTTTCAATTGTTTTTTTCTCATCTATAATTTGATCAATACGTGATATTAAATTATCAGAGTTGCAATTAAATTTTAGTAGTAATCCTTTTACAAGGCTGCTCTGATTTTGAACATAAATTACAGATTCTTTTCCTGTTATAGCGATGATCCTTCTTACACCTGCGGATAAGGAGGATTCTTCAATAATTTTAAATAATCCAATTTCACCAGTATGATTTACATGTGTTCCTCCGCATAATTCTTTTGAAAATTTGCCAACAGAGATTACTCGTACTTCATCTCCATATTTTTCACCAAACAATGCTTCCACGCCTTCATTTCTTGCAGTTTCAAATGGTTTAATTTCTACAGTCAGAGGAATATTTTTTAATATTTCCTGATTAACTAATAATTCAATCTTTGCCAATTGAGTAGAATTGATTTTTTTATTATGAGTCAAATCAAAACGTAGATGATTCGAAGAAACAAGTGACCCTGCCTGATGAACGTGATCTCCTAATACAGATTTTAGTGCGGAATGGAGTAAATGAGTTGCTGTGTGGTTTGACGTAATTGCCTGCCTATGATTTTTATCTACAATACACTCAACTTTATTTATTAAAAGGTCATCAGCGATCGTTCCTTTACAAATATGCATAATTGATTCACCGGTATCATATATTGTATCTTCAACTGTTAAGTGATGATCATCAACAGAAATTATACCGATATCACCAATTTGCCCACCAGATTCTGCATAAAAAGGAGTCTGATCTAAAATAAGAATAATTTTATCGTTATTTCTGGAAATTTTTCGAATTTCAGCGTGTGAGGTCAAGGACTCATACCCTAGGTAGTGAGAATCTTTTCCTTTGCTAATTATTTGCCACTGAAATTTCTCTTTGTTAATAGAAATCTTTTTACTCCCCCTAGCACGTGTTTTTTGTTTTTCCATTTCTGACTTAAATTCCGCTTCATCCACATATAATCCTTTTTCTTTTGCAAGTAGTTGAGTGAGATCAAAAGGAAAACCATAAGTATCATATAATCGGAAAGATTGCTTACCAGAAATTGAGTCTGATGTTAATGAACTTAGTAGCTTATCAAAGTGTACAAGTCCTCTGTCCAATGTGTTATTGAATGATAATTCCTCAGAGCGTAGCACCTTTTGAATGTGAGACATTTTGTCATCAAGTTCAGGATATGTCTCTCCCAATATAGAGCAAACGGGTTCGACAAGTTCGGACAGAAAAGGATCCTCAAATTTAAGTTGACGTCCAAAACGTGCAGCACGTCTTAATATCCTTCTCAACACATAACCACGACCTTCGTTTGATGGCAAGACTCCATCGGAAATAGCAACAGACAGCATTCGAATATGGTCTGCTATGACTCTAAAAGGAATAGGATTATCAGAAGATGAAATATCTGTTTCTTTTTCAATAGCTTGAATAATAGGAATGAACAAGTCCGTATCATAATTATTTTTTTTGTTTTGCATTACACTCGTCAGTCTTTCAAGTCCTGCACCTGTATCAATATGCTTCTCAGATAAATCAGTTAAATTCCCTCTATCGGTGCGGTTGAATTCAACAAAAACTAAATTCCATAACTCTCGATATTCATGGGATACATTAACCTTTTTGGGATCCTGATTATTCTTATCATCACCAATATAATAATGGATTTCTGAACATGGTCCGCAAGGTCCTGTCTCTCCCATCTCCCAAAAATTAAATTTTTTGCCAAATCGCAAAATTTTATTTTCGTGTATATCAGTGACTTTTTTCCATAATTCATATGCTTCGTCATCACTCTCATAGACGGTGACCCATAATCTGCTTTGATCAATTTCCCATTCCTTAGTTAAAAGTTTCCATGCCCAATCAATAGCTTCTTTTTTATAATAATCTCCAAAAGACCAATTTCCTAACATTTCAAAGAAAGTATGATGATATGTATCCAACCCAACCTCTTCAAGATCATTATGTTTACCGCTAACACGGATGCACTTTTGACTATTCATAACTCGTTTATATAATGGTTTCTCATTGCCAAGAAATGTGGGCTTAAATTGATTCATTCCAGCATTTATAAATAATAATGATGGATCATTGATTGGAGTAACAGGGGCACTCCTTACAAAATCATGATTCAAATCTTTAAAGTATTCTATAAATGAATTTCGTATATCTTTACTTTTCAAATGTATTTAGAAGGATAAAATTTGGATAAATTAATAATAATCAAAAGAGTATGCTTGATAGATAATATATTGATATCAAATATTAAAACTTGTTTCTATCCCAGTGAGATTGATTGCCTCCGAATCATCAATAACTCCATTACCATTAGTATCTTTGAACATTCGCTTAAATATATAGTTAACCACTAACCCATCACCCATAGAAATTCCCAATCGATAGCCCATTATAGTACTTTCAGTATAGCTGAAATCAAAGGGATTCGGGACATTCTTTTGTTGGTAAAATAGCTCAGCCCTGCTCAAGCGTGATATTTCTTTATTCAGAGATAGAGAACCCTGGAGACTTTGATTTGATTCTTCAATAAAATTATTTTCTATGAAATCCCATTGCTCTCCGTTGAGAGTTTGAAAAGATATGTTTGCACTGAGTATATTGAATACATTGGATTGTATTCCAAAATAAAGGCCTTTTTGCTTTCCCCTTATTCCCAATTTACTCTCTTTTGTAAAAACACTAGTGCTGCCGCTATTAATCTGAGAGATTGTTGCTCGCTCTAGTTCATAGCTGCGATTCCAATATCCAAAATCAAAACGACCGTTTGGTATTGTTCTGTATTCTAAAATACAATTTATTGGTCCCAATTTAGCGCGAAGACCTAATGGAATAATACCGCTCCCAAGGGAGACAGTACTGTCAGTTTCTGGATCACGAGTCTCACCAATCATCTTGGCAAACTGAGCATACATAATGAGTGAAAAATTCTCCTTTTCCAGTACCGGATATCCAAGGTCAATAGAAAAGGCAAAAATTTGATCAGCATCGTTATTTATATTTAGTGGCTCTGGTAATAAAGATATGTTTCCATCCGGAAGTGTATCGTAATATGGTTCATCAGAAAAATCCTCATCTATACCATTACCAAGATTATCCCAAAATTCATGGATAGATAATGAATCTCCTTCTCTATCAGGCAAACCATCTCCATCCCTATCAAATTCATTCTCATAATCGTTATCTGCATAACCATCACCGTCACTATCTATCCAAAAGTTATCGTTATCAGGAAAATGATCAACTAAATTGGGACGACCATCTCCATCGGAATCTTTCAATCCAAGAAACTGATTGCGATCAAAAACTGCGGATATTCCGATGGGAAATGCAAGGAGTGAAGCTGTCTGCATCCTGAGCCCTATTAAACCAATATTTTCTTTAAAATCGTTCACAAAACCCTGAAAAGAATAGAGCTCTTTTGAATATTCAAAATTCATACCAACTTTGCGAACCTGGGGATACTCTATAGAATTAGAATATCCGTCTACTAAAATCCCATATCCAAGTACAACGTGATCCAAAGCACCAATCTTTCCATATAAAGGATCCCCAGGATATCCATATCTCAGATAATAAATTTTATCAATTAAGGTATTTTTTATAGCATTACCATCTGAGAAATCCCACTCCTCTTTGTGGAGAGTTCCATTTTCATCAAAATAGAATACTAAATCCATTGCTAAGCCAAAATTGCCAAGGGGTATCTCAGGGCGAAAAGATAATTGATTCCAAATTTTTCCATCCATGGTGACCGTGCCAAAGGCACCTGTTATATTATTTCCATTTTGTGCGTATACAAGAGAGATCAATATAATTAGTAACCATTTTTTCATATATATACTCATTAATTTTAGCGAAATTAAAGTTAGACCTTTCATTGAACAACATCTATTTTATACTGTTCACTCCGTTATGTTTAAATTGTCGAGAGTATTTTTTCAAATAATGATGCGTATAAAAATATATATTACCATTCTAATAATAGGGTTAGCGCTAGGAAAAGAAGACCAACCAGCGGTACTTCATAATATTGATATCAGTGCAAAAGAAAATGGATTGATTGTTGAATTCGAATTTTCATCGAATATTTTAATTGATTATGCGTCCGGATGGTATGCACACACAGAATGGTTTTATGTTACTGTTTTAAATACATCTATCGATAGTACAATGGATCCTTATATAAAGAAAACGCCGTATATCAATGATATTCAGTTTGATCAGGTTGGTGAATCAATACAAATATCGTTAAAATTATCTGTTCCACCTGATAATCATGAATTTTATCAAAGAACAGACAAAAAGCAGATATTTCTATTGCTACGATCACCGATAAAGCTTATTTCCAAATCAGACCCCATTACCGACCAGGAAAATCAAATCTCGGCAGCTAAGCTAACAAAACCCAAGTTGTTTTTTTCTGAAGAAGATAACAAAATACAATTAATGGGATATTTTATAGGTATTTCCTTTACCATATCGGGTATTCTTCAGGAAGACTCTAAAAGTTCAGGAAATTGGGAATTACCAACTGGAGTTGCGATATTTTTGGGAACTTATGTATATGATAAATATTTTGTTAAACAGAAAATTTTCTCGATCGAAGAATTAGAAGAAAATAATCGAAGCAGAGTAAATAATTTGTAACTTTCCAAACTATGTGGGAATTATTACCAATGTTTGCCGTGTTCTATGTTCTGGGAATGCTGGGACTGGCTTTTTATTATCGGATAAAACAAAATAAAAACGAAGATGAAAATATCGATAATTCTCATTAGCAGTTTATTATTTATCACATCAAGTTTAGCAGAGGAAAAGTCATTTTTGATAAATTCTTCAGAAATGATATTGGATGCATTTTCTACCCATGGGTCAAAGATAGAATTTCAATGGAGGGACCTCTCTCCTGCCCTTCATGAAATAAGTACTCAAGGGCACGCACTTCCGCAAAATATTCAAAATCAACTTACATCTATTGGTTTTAATTTTTCAGGTACTATTGTAAATCGCACTCTTGATATACGCAATGAGGCAAATGACTTAGATCAGACCTACGATATTGGAATTTTTCGCTTCCATTATACGATGATAGATACAATAATTCACGCAGTAGATGGAACAGACGATAACTCTAATTCGATACCTGATTATATCGATTTAATGGCGGAAACTTTTGTTCATGTATATAATGAACAAATAAACGAAATGGGATATTTTAGACCACCAGGAGACGCATGGATTTCAAACTACGGAGGTGATTATGATTACGGTGGTTCCGATCACTATGACGTGTATGTTCGTAGATTATCTTCTTCCTATTATGGATATGTTCAATCTGAATATACAGCAGGAAACACAGGAAATAATGAGTTTTCTCCCAATGTGAATGAACAGAATGCTTTTACCAGCTACATGGCTATGCGAAATAATTATAATGGATTTCCAAACAGTGAGATAGAAAATATACAGGTAACAGCAGCTCATGAATTTTTCCATGCAATTCAGTATGGATATGATGGCTATGAAAAGCCCTGGTTGCTTGAATCAACAGCAGTGTGGATGGAAGAAGAGATCTATGATGATATAAATGACTGCTATCAGTATATGTATTCATGGTTCAATGAACCCCAAAAATCACTTGACCATGTAGGCGGAACACATTGGTATGGTTCGTGGATATTTTTTGAATATATTGATGAACACCTTGGTGGGTCTGATATGATAGCAAATATTTTTGATGTGGGAGTCAACACGGATAGTCAAAATGGAGACTACAGTCATGAGGCAATTGATGATGCCCTATTAAATATTGGCTCTTCATTCCAAGAGGCATTGAACGGAATGTGTATCGCAAATATAGTTATGTCTTCAAATCCAGGAAATTACGCTGAAATATATAGTTATGAAGAAGCAGAGGATTTCCCTGTTTATGAGCCTGATATTTTTAGTACAATCAGTTTTTCTGAAGAAGATGAGTTTGAGTATGTTCATAGTACTTCACTTAATCAGTATGCAAGTCAGTATATAAAAATTAATACAGATATCCCTGTAAAAGTTACTTTAGACACTTTGAATGGTACCCAAGCAGAATTTGGTTTACATGCGGTAGTGGAATATACTGATAATAATTATGAAATAACGTCTGATGCTAATCTCTTTATTTATAATTCACTTTATAATATTGAAAATATTTATGTAGTTATTGTCAGTCAAGATGAAGATAGTTTTGATTTTGATTATTCATTAAAAATTGAAGCTGCCAATACAGCACCAAAACCATTTTCAATCATTTCACCTCTATATAATGCAAATCTGGGTACAGTATCTCCTCATTTTAAGTGGTCTGCATCCAAAGATAGGAATCCAATGGACAGCACGTTGTCTTATGTTTTAGAACTAGGGAGAAATCCGGAATATATAGATACAGTTTACAATGTGGGAGCAGACACATCATTTACTCCTGAAGAAGCCCTATTAGAAAACGTAATTTACTATTGGCAGGTTTATGCTTATGATCTTGCTGAAAATAAGACCTACAACAAAAATGGTATTTATAGATTTTTAATCCAAGCTTCAACTCCTCAAAATAATTTGACCTTTACCCGCGCCTACCCTAACCCTTTTCCTTTAGTGAATCATTCTATCGGATCAATTCGAATTTCATTTTTCATTGAAGAATATAACGAATTAGTGAAAATTACTGTTTATGATCTGTTGGGACATAAAGTAACAGAGATATTCGATGGAATATTAGAACCAGGTTTTTATGATCACTTGTCTTGGAACGGATATAATAATAAAGGAAATTTGGTTTCTTCGGGTATTTATTTTTTAATAATTGAAACAGATACTGGAATTACAAATCAGAAAATAACTTTACTACGTTAAATTACTATTTTCCCTCAATTTTCCAGAAACATCAAGTTTTTGAAGCTCATCAAAACCACCAATAGGTTTTTCATTAATTAATATCTGGGGTACCGTTCTACCTCCAGTTAGTTCAAACAAATCTTCTCGGTCCATCCCTTTTTCTTCCAAATTTATTTCCGAAAATTCGAAACCTCTGGAACTTAAAAGTTGTTTTGCTGCATTACAGTAAGAACACCAATTTGAAGTATAAATAACAAATTTCATAATTAATATTTAATAGAAGTATATATCAGAATTTTATTCTGAATAATTTAAGATAATTTGACCATCTCCACTACTTCTCAACCAATACCCATATCCAGGGTCAATTGTTTCTGTATCGATATAATTGCCATTATATTTGAACAATGTTCCAGATATGATTAAGTCTTGTGGATCGTCAATTGAACCTAGTGTTATTGAGTTGGTTATTCCCGAAATTAAATTCCATCCTTCTATAAGATATACAGTTAAAGAGTTTATCACTTCACCGGAAATGTTGGCAACGTATGGCAGCTCAAATCTCAGCCAGTAACCCTCCCCAGGTAGAAGATTATCTACAGGAGTATAAGAGCCATCCTCATTAAAATAAAACAGAGAGTTTTCAATTGAATTTTCAAACAAATCAATATAAAACGTATTATCATTATTAACAGATAACCCAATAAGATTCCAATCCTCCATTATATTCATAGGATAGGATGCTACCTGAGAGAAATAATTTGCTCCGATGTCACTGACTGTTCCGTCCGGATCTATGATATCAGGATCACCTGAATCAATACAAGGAGAATCTGGACTATAGCTGAAATCTAAATTTAATTGGTTTGTAAATAAGGGGTTTTCAAATATATTGCCTGTGCCTGGATTGGGAACACACGGCTCCCAAATATTTCCTCATCCAAGACAATTGGACATGTAGGTTTCAGTATTACCCCAGCCATTACAATAGGCTAGGTTCACAACCGCATCTAAACCAATGATAGCCAAACCATAAGTATTATCAATCAGATTGCAATTTCTGATTGTTGTAGAGGATTGTTCGCCAACCTGAATTCCCCATACATCATTAATGAAATTGCAATCAATAATTTCGTGATTTCCGTATCCCGAAAAATTAACACCATAATACCCGCCGTTTATTATAGTACACCTTTTTATAACTAATTGAGGAGAATCAGATTCGTCACCTGACACCCAAATTCCGGTTCCCCCCTGAAGATCTATTACTGCGCCGTTTCCTTCAAGCAATACAGAATAAACTGAAGTGCCGAATCCACCAGTATAAATTACACTGGGTTCAAGAACCATATATTTATCATATCCATTACCAGGACCTGCCTCCTGATAAACTTCATATAAACTTTCACTTCTAAGTATAGTAAGTGATATTGTTAAACTGAATATGATATAGTTTTTCATAATAATACTTTATTTAAGAAACACCATTTTATGTGATAATATTTTATTATCAAATGTTAATGTATAAAAATATATACCTGCAGGAAGAATGCTTCCCTCCGTATTATTTCCATCCCACTCCAATTCATAAGTTCCAGCATCGGTCATACCCTTTTTGAGATTTATCATATGCTGACCTGATATATTAAAAATATCCAACGAAATATTAGAATTTTTTATTAGATCAATCCTAATACGGGTTTTTGGATTAAATGGATTTGGAAAATTTGGATATAGCGTTATTTCATCAGGAATAGCTACCTGTTTCTCTATCTTATACAGACTGGAGCTATTTATTATTAATGTACCACTGTCCTCTAAAATTATGTTTTTATCATCAAAGATTTCAGTCCATATCCACTTAATATCTGAATTTGAAATATTATATTCAAAATTCAGATATTTATTGTCCGTCATAATTTCTATAATACCATTGTTTCCACAATAGGTTAGATCACCACGAAAACGAACATCCATTCCATTTCCCATGGGTTTTGGTGGGAGACTATAAGAAGCTTTTTCATTGGTAGGTATTGAAACTCCTAAATACAATCTTATTCCATTTATTGAGATCCAATCTTCGGTATCTGTACGATTATAAAATTCAATTATTTTGGTTTGATTCAATTCATCATTAAAAGTAATTATTCCTTCACTGTTTGTCCGCACCCAATATCCGTGACCGGGAATGATCAAATCAGAATTGACATATCCACTACCGGGTTCATATCTATAAAACGTGTTGGAGATTAAGATGTCAGAAGGGTCGATAATTTGTGAGGTGGGTATATCAACAGATATCCCTGAAATTAAATTCCAACCTTCCATTAAATTTAAAGTTTGTTGGTGAATAGGAAGTCCAGAAATTGAAGCCATACCATTGTCCTGGAAGTGAAGCCAATAGCCCATACCAGGCGAGAGTTCTGATTGGGAAACATATCCAGTTGCTCCGAAACTATACAGTGTATTTTCTGTTGCTGATGGGAAAATATCAATAACATTGTTGTTTTGTGTATCGACTGGATTTCCTACCAAATTCCAATCTGAACTATAGAAAATTGGAATATCGATTTCTGCGTTTATTATGTTAAAGACATGTGGATCAGGTTCACCAATAAAGGGATGATGGAAAATTTTCCCTGTTTCAAGTGATTCCACCTTAAGGTAATAGGAAATTTCACATCCTCCAACACATGACGGGATAATTCCAATAAATTGATTTCCAGATGTCCAAGATAGAGGTAATATTTGGAAAGGATCATTATTGTATCGAAAAATAATCTCAGCATTTATTGAAGACATCTCTTCTCCTGTGATTGAAACAAGAGATGCATTTACCTCAACTCCCTCTGTTCCAGGGTCTAGTTCTTCTGAAGGAGGAATATGGCTAATAAATATCATTTCTCGATCGCTAATTCCTTTTGTCCTGCAGTGCAGTGCATCTGTTGACTCCCAACTTCCGGTAAAGCCAACAATTTCATATCCAGGCATAGCTTCCTCATATATATCAATAGCATCATCATCCCACGAAGATCCTGTTATAGGTACCAAGACTTTATTGTTTAATATAATAGAATTTGTATATGGTTGATTTTGAGGTGTGTAAACCCTATAAATTTCATAGGGAGTGTTATAGGCAGTTGCTTGCTCTGCAAAATAATTTACAACTTCTTCGATCTCATCGTATTGAGAGTGACTTGAAGGAACAGATCTGATAAGAATCTTGTCAAAGTCTAAAAATTTAGACCAGCAGTCGATGTGATCAATGTAGGTATTATTCGGATCATCTATGACATGGTAATTGGGTACACCTAAATAATTTTCTATTTTATTCCTTATCTGATTTTGAGATTGGGATGGATTCTCCTCAAAGATTAGAGTAGATGAAGCGGAAATACCCATTCCATCAGTCATGTAATTTCCACCGGCGGTAATGACATTCATTCCATAAAGACCTATACCAAGAAAATCCGCCATTTCGATGGGAATATCATTATCATATGGCCGGGGTCGATTATAGGGAAAATTGACGATTGCTAAATCCTGATTACCATCAATGATATACCATGGTCCGTAGTCACGTGTCCAATATGAGTTACTTGGTGCAATCAAAAAATTACAGTTATTAAGATTGACACCATTGGAAGAATATTGATTGGTGACATTATTTTGCTGCCCGCTAGATGAAACAATTGTTGTGACCATGATATCTTCAGACATCTCTGCGATGATAGAATAAGAAATTCCAAATGGATATCGAATAAGCACTCCTTCCATTGGACCAAATTCAGGGATATTAATTACAGGACCAACAGGCGGATCTGTTTCATAAAATTCTCTACTATTACTTACATGAATTAATTTCTCTTCAGGCGTAAGCCAATGCGGATAAGAGTTAGGGTTATTTTCAAACCATTCCTCTGTTTTTTGCTTTAGATCATTATTATTTAATATCTGACCGAATAAAAAAAACGGTAAACACATAAATAAATAAAAACTAAAAAATTTAAAGGGTTTGTTAGAAAACATAACTGATTTATATCTATTTCATTAATATCATTTTTTTCATATCACGATATGAGTCTGTTTCAATTGTATAGAGATAGACTCCAGCTGGAACTTCTATACCTTTGTCAGATATTCCTTTCCAGGTCAGAGTATGAAAACCTGCATTAAAATGACCAGAGGTCAATAAAGATATTTTTTGTCCCAACAGATTATAAATTGATATGTTTAATTCAGTATCCACGGGCAATCCGAAAGAGATAGTCGTTTCTGAATTGAAAGGATTAGGAAAGTTTTGTGAGAGACTGTATTCCTGTGGTAGTTCACTTATAGATCTCAATAAGAATTGAAATTGGCTGCCCATGAAATTCAATGTAGTATGATCAAATATATCATATTTAATACCAGTTTCCACATTAACTATTTCCCAGGAACTTTGATTCTCAATATTATCGTTTAATTCAAAAGTAATATTTAGTGTACTTTTGTTATTGCTTACTTCAATAGTACCATTATCATTTGTAATTAGCATATTATTTGTAAACCGGGCATCATATCCTCCTGCTGGCGGTTTTGGTGGTAAACTGTATTGAAGTTCTTCGTTTTCAGAAACTGATAGACCAAAAAATAATGGTGTACCGTTGAGGAGAATACGATGAGCGTACTTGAGTTTATTTTCAAAGGGTATTGTACGATTTGATCTGTTTGAAGAAGACAATTGAATTTCACCCACACCATTGGATCTAATCCAATATCCATAGCCAGGGTTTAATATGCTTGAAACCGAATAACCGGTTTCTGTAAATCCATAAATTGTATTTATAATAATGATATTATCTGGATCAATAATATTTTCATCCATAACAGGAAAAGAAATCCCAGAAATCAAATTCCACCCTTCCATGAGCGAAATTGATAAATTTTGAATGGGTGTACCTGTAATTGTAACAGGATCAGGCGTATCAAAACGAAGCCAATATCCACTACCTAATTCGAGTTCCGCTTCTGATGTGTATCCGTTATTTCCAAAAGAAAATAAGGTATTTTCAATTGCATTAGGAAAAATTGTCTGATATTGTGTGTCATCTAGAGAAACAGGAAGACCGACCATGTTCCAGTTATCGATGACGTTGATGGATATATCATATTCAGAATTCCCAACCGTAAAATAGATCTCAACAACAACTTCTGAATCAAAAGGGTCATTAGAATGGATAAGGATTTCGCCATGATAATCTCCCTCGACTAAATCAGTTGCATCGCAAAGTACATTGATATTTTGAGTTGCAGATGGGGTGACAGTTCCGGAGTAAGAATCAACGGAAAGCCAGTTATTTTCAGGTGCAGCTGATTCTACTATCATGGTAATGTTGGTTGCCTGATGTCCTCCATCTCCATAGGTATCTTCAATCCAGATCGTCCATATTCCAGGGAGAAATTCGCCAGTAAAATTATCTAAAGATATTGAATGAGCTCCAGATTCCAGCCCATTTGCAATTTCCGCAGTGGTTCCATTAGGAGAGGTAACCCAGAAAGAGCCTTCTGTGGGCCACCAATCTGTTTCCCAATTAAATAAGATTGTCCAGCTATTCATCGCGATATTTGGTTCGGTAACCTCATATTCAATCCACCCTTGATCAGTATGAGTATCATAATCCCAATCATATTGATCTGGGCTATCAGGGATATCAAATTCATAGTCATCCCGAGCTCCTGATGCAGAGTGAGTTATATTATATACAAGTATTTCATCTCCGATATTTTCTATGACCAATGGTTCAGTATTCGCCTCACCAGGTAGGGCTGTAGTATTCATTTCCTGAGGATTAACATAAATTTCTGGTAATTGAGGTAGAGTTATAGTCGGAAACATTATATAGTCAATCCAAGAACAATCATCTCCCTGTGTGTCCCATCCGTCTTTCAAATAGGTCCATTTAAAAGTGTGTACACCCTCAGAAACAGGGTACGCAACAGAGGCCCACTCAATATTCCCGGACCACTGATCCATTAAGGAATTATCTATTTCAAATTTTAAATAGTCATTATTAATAGCACTAGACACCTGCCTATAAAATGAAATATCGCCTTCCTCCAATACATTCAGTGTGAGCGAAAGGACAGAACTTTGATTATCGAATATTTCTCCAGATTTTGCTGAAAAACTTCCTTCATAGGAATCTTCAGTAATTTCCCAGGATGCATCACCAAGGAATTCCCAATGATAAAGAAAGAAATTTCCTGTTTCAAAATCTTCTAAAACGAGTCCTACGTTTAAAACAAATGAGTCATTATAATTAAAACCTATTTCGCTAGAGCCAACCAGTATAAATTCTGCGTTATAGCCCAATGGAGTGTCCCCATCAGCATGGATAGTAAAATTAAAAGATGAGACAGCGCTCTCTTCAATTCCATTATTATTGTCTGTTCCGCTGATAATGGTAATATATGGGGAAGCGGAATCAAGATTCAAAATAAAATCATCTAAGTCAGTTCCTCCGGAATTTTCTATTGATAGGTCAAGATCAGCTGATTCGCCGGGATCTAATATTCCATTTCCATTATCATCATTTTCGATTGAAATTGAATTCACACTCAAAACAGGAGCAAAGGCTGATATTGAAATGTCTGCAGACCATACGTTATCATTAGAAAATATTTCTAATAAGCAATCAATATCGTAATCGTTTGGAACATTTGGTGAGACATCTCCAGAGAATCCATGTTCCAGTATAATAGTCTGATTTATGTCGAGAAATTCAAGTGTCTCTGTTTCGTCAACAATGGTAAGATATGAATCGTTTGTAGATAAATTGAAAGTGATATCTTCAGCAGGCTCTACACCCAAATTTTCAATTGAAATAGATAAGGATACAGTTTCCCCATATTCAACGATAGAATCATCAGTTGTGGTGGTTACAACATCGTTTATGATTATGTATGGACCGTCAGGTATTATGACCGTTACGGATTGCACATTTGCAATACGGTCATACGCCGTGACAGTTAAGGTTAAATCTGTCGGTTCAGAAGGAGGATTCATTATTTCTAAAGTTACACTACCTGTCCCATCTGTATAGCCCGATGCCAATAGATTACCTTCATTGGAAAGGGAAACAAGTGCGTCAGAGAAACCAGTCGTTACAGAATACGTATCGGTTCCTATAAATAGTGTACCAGTGTGACTCACGTTAATTGGCTCAGGAATGTTCGACCTGACAACAAGAGATGCATCACCAAAAATGATCCAGGTAAGAAACATATCAATACCAGACGAACCGTATACATCCATCATGTTGCAGGAGCCATTGTACCATAATCCTCCGATTGTATGTTTCTGGGAAATAGTCTGGTTTGTAGAATAATCGTAACCAACAAGAAGATCCATAGCGTGATCCTGTGCTCTCATAGGTTGGTTCCAATATTGATTTACCGTTGACCCATAAAAAGCAACAGCCCCTGTAGGTGCTCCAGAACTATTATTGGTGGATCTCATCCATGCTTCAGCAAAACATGTGCTATTTTCAAAAGCACCATTGACACAGCCTACTGAAATGACGTGGGGTAATTGCCAGTCATTTTCAAGATTGTTCACTTGATTTATATTTAATGATGCACCATTACCCCAGCTGGTGACAGATCCATGTCCTGTATAGTTTATAATACCTCTGCCGCTATTAATAGCATCAATCCCCTGTTGGTCATTACCGCTCGGATCATAAATCTGTCCAATTTCAGAATATGTATAATCCAATAATTTGTCTCTTATTACATCAAGATGTTGGTTGTCCATTTCCCCATCATCACCGGGGCCTTGATTTGAACCAATCCCTATCCCTTTATGAAGCCAACTACCTTCAATAATATCTCGCTCATAGTGGATGGATCGTTCAACCTGTGTTTCAAGCTGGCTGATACTAGATGCTGAAAAGCGACCGACAAATATTTCTGGATAATCATCATTTCCTTCCAACAATGAAAAACTTGGATCTGATGCTCCTCCTCCTGCATTTGAAACTATGATACTAGGTACCTGAGCATGATCACCAACTAATTGAACAAAACATAAGTCATCACTTGAATCATATTCACTCTGAATAAAATTCTTTATACCTGTAGAGTTGGCACCCAAGTCATATACATCATAAAGATCACATTGAATACCTTTTTGATTTTTCCAGTCTACAAATGGTTGAATTACATCCATAAAATCGCCATAGGAAATCACAATCATTCTACCTCTTTCATCTATGGTGTCATATAGAAGGGGATTGTAATTAATAAAATGTGATGAATAAAGAGACTCAAAGTTTTTATTATATCCATTGATAGTTCTATTTTTTATATTATTTCCGCTCATTTCGGTTGGAACTATTTCAATTTTTAGGTGATGATATACTTTTAAAGAATGCGTTACAGGATTATATTGAAATGGATAAACAGTGACAGTCTGTCCACGGAAATCCCGTAAAATGTATGGATCCCCTAATTCACTGAGATTGCCGGGATAATATTCATTTTGTTTGTATATATCTGAAAATGTGAACGGAATATCAGAGGGAGTATCTGGACGAACAATTACTCCTTTCCCTGAAGCTATTTTAAACGAATATTCTATGAACTCTGATTCCAGTATATTAACTGTCATTTTTTTATCGTCTGGGATGATAATGCTTCTAGTTATCTTAGGCAATGTTGGGGATCCCATATCATGGATATTAACTTCCTTTCCAACATTCAAAATAGAATATATATCACCATTGATAACAACATCAGTTTTTTTAAATTCTCCGAAAGAATATTCCATAACAGTTTGATCGTTTCCTATATCATCTACGCTAATATTAAATAAATTCTGATTTATATGTATGGTGGAACCAAAAATATTTGAACCAAAAAGAATACAGATGGCCATTATATTTTTTGCAAATCTCATTATTTTACTATAGTGTTCCCAATGTCTAACAATCATATAGTTTTTCTCCCTACTTTAATAATAATACTTTGTGAGATAAGAATTCTTTATCAGTGGATAATTTTACAATATAAATTCCACTACCTACACTTTTGCCAATCATATCCTTTCCATCCCATAAAACAGCATAATTTCCGGTAAATTTGAAACTATTTTCCAAATGTTGAATCAATTTACCTTGAACTGAAAAAACACTTAATTCAATATAAGAATCTTCTGGAATAGTGTAGGTGATAGTTGTCACAGGATTGAAAGGATTCGGAAAGCTCTTTAATAGGGTAAATGTATGAGGTAAAGCAGATTGTTTTTCCAAAATAATCTCATTGATATTTTTATTTATAAAAAAGCTCCCCTCACCTGACAAAGTAATAGTCTTTCCGCTTGATAAAGATAATATCCAATTTTCATTTTGTCCTATTAGAAAATATTCAATGCTAACAGAATTATTAAATCCACGAAGTGAAATTGAACCGCCATTTTCAGAATATTTCATATGATCTGAGAATCGCACATCAAAAGAGCCTTCAGGTGGTAATGGTGGAAGAGAATAACTAAGTAAATTATCTTCAGAGATATTTCCACCAAAATAAAGAGTATTTCCATTTATTGTAATTGAATTGCAAGATAAATGATCAGTTATCACTTTAGGATTTTGAGAACGAAGATTTGATGATAGTGTAATCTCACCCTCGCCAGATGAGCGTAACCAGTAACCCTTTCCAGGTAGGATGCTGTTAGCTCCATAGTATCCTGAAGAACCATATGCATAGATCGTATTAGGAATAATTAGGCTTTGTGGGTCACCAATGGAGGTAACACTGACATCAGTTGATATTCCAGTAATGAGGTTCCAATTTTCATGCAAAGTGAGCGTTAAGTCCTGAATCAATTGCCCCTGAATTTCCACGGTATTTTCTTCAGAAATTCGTAACCAATATCCTACACCAGGTGTTAATTCTGTAGCGGGAAGATACCCTGTCGGACTAAAATAATATAATGTATTTTCAATTGCATCAGGAAATAACGATCCATAAAATGTGTCATCGGTGAGCACTGGCAGCCCAAGTATATTCCAATCCGCCATTACCTCTACGGTCACATTGCCGGTTACGTCATCCATTGTCGGAAAATAAATATCATCAATCCATGCACAGTCCTCAGGCATATCAGTACCACCAGGACCAGAATCTTTTACATAGGCCCAGGTAAAAGTATGTTCACCCTGAGGTACCGAATAACTCACAAAGTTCCAGGGTGTATCTCCAGTTGGTGTAGGTTGAAACCATCCCATAACTTCATCATCGATAAAAAACATTAATCCATCATAAAAATAGTTACCTGAAGTACTGTATTCTGAGGTTACACGATAATTAAATCCAATGTAATCATCGTTCAAAACATCACCAGTAATAGACATGGTAGATGCCTGATTATGATCAATTGGTCCCGATTTTGCAGAGTATAGACCAGAGTTGTTATCTTCATTTGTTACGATCCAATTGATATTTTCTATTTCTTCAATAACAATATAATTTTCAATTGGTTCATCATTTGGCCAGCTAATTTCATATCCTTGAAATTGCCATGGAAACTGTGAAAAGTCACCTGTTTCATATGTTTCATCGGGAGGGCCTGTTGTTGTAAATGACCAGATATCACCTTCAGTTTCACCATACTGATTCATGGAAGTAATCTGCCAAAAATATTCAGTTTCATAATTTAATTCTATAGGAACATATATTGGAGATTCGAGCCACTCACCATAGAGAATATTAGTTGGTGGATTATCAGTTCCAAAAAATAAAAGAAAAGATGTTGCACCACCACCATTTGACCATCTTAAATCTGAATCCAAAGAAATACTTATCTGACCATCTTGAGGAATAGGATTTGTCGCTGGATTTGGTGAGATAGGATCTCCCCATACCATATTTACAGCATCATAGGCATCTACGCGACCGGAACCATAGGTATTATTTTTCCCAGTCGATCCTAGATGCAGTGAACTTGTCTCGATTATTTCACTCATCTGTGTAGGGGTAATACTAGGATCTTTAGATATCATAAGGGCCATAACGCCAGCAACACAGGGTGTTGCCATGGATGTTCCAGACCATCCTGATTCATAACCGGTATTACTGTAGTGAGCTAAGGATTTTATATTTTCACCGGGAGCTGATACATCAGGCCTTATCAAACCCATTTCAGGATTATATGGATAATCAAGGAAGGGAGATATAGTATCCCAACTCACCGGACCTCTTGAAGAAAAGCTGGCTATTCCATCGTTACTATTTGTTGCTCCTACGCTTACAACCGAAGACAATCCTCCTGTAAGGGTTTGATCCGGGTGAAGCCATGGTGGTGGAACATCACCAGGGGTACGAACATTATCAGGTACACCATATTGAGTCCCTTCATTTCCAGCTGCTACAGAGGCAATAACACCAGCGAAAAGCGCGCTATTCATTGCATTTCTCCAGCTGGTTCGATCTGGACCCCAAGCATGAAGCCACCCAAGAGAAAGACTCATTACATCTGCATCATTATCTACAGAAAATTCAATTGCCTCCCAGCAAGAACTTTCATATCCACCGCCTGAAGCATCCAACACTTTTAATGCCATAATAGCTGCATCAGGAGCGATTCCTGTTTGTGAGCCAGCAGTACCATCACCTGCCACTGTTCCAGCGCAGTGTGTGCCATGACCCATATCATCCATGGGGTTATTGTCATCGTTATGAAAATCATAGCCATGTAGGGGGAAAAATATCCCCCCTCCCCACATATGATCATTAAGATCTTGATGGTTATAATTAACTCCCGTATCAATAACTGAGACTACAGAACCCTGACCTGTGTACCCTTCAGCCCAGACATCGTCCGCATTAACAATTAATACATTCCAGGTTATTTCTCTAGTTTGATTGTCGTTAAAGTGAGATTGATTTTCATCAATATCAGGTAGAACAATTCTATACTCATCGTGATCAATTTTCCGTATATCTTCCCTTTTTGCAAGTTCATAAATTGCTTCACCTGTAGACTCACATATTATTACATTGGTAATCCACAGATGTTTAACCTTAGTAATTAATCCTTCCTCTTTTAACTCATTTATTTGAGACATGATGTTCTCTTGTGATTCAAGGTGAAATGATTTTAATTCTTGTTTAACATATTCATGTCTTTCAATTTTGTTTAATTCAGTTAATGCTTCTTCCATAGACAAAAAATCATAGACATCTGTAAGCGCTATGTATATACGAATATATTCTTGGGAAGGTGTATTTCGAATTTTTTCCTCAAGCTGACTTGTCAGTGGTGAAGCTTGGATTGAGCCGCAGATAAAAAATAATATGATTATATGTATATTTTTCATTTCTTCCTTTTATTTTATTAAAATGATTTTAGAAATTTTGTTATAGTCTCCCGCAGAAACAGACAGAAAATAAGTACCGCTTGAAACCTGTTTTAATTGATTGTCAATCCCATTCCATTTTACCGAATATATGCCCTTATTTTTATGTTCATTTACTAAGGATTTAATGAGCTCACCTCTTAGATTAAATATATTTATTAAAATATGTGTGTCCTGAGGAAGACTATATGTTAATCTGGTTTCATTATTAAATGGATTCGGAAAATTAGGGCTTATGGTAATATTTTCAGGAATTGCTTGTATCTTCTCCAAAAATAAGTGGGAAATATCTCCCTCTATTTGAAATGCCCCAGAACCATTTAATATTTTGGAATAATTAAAATCCTTATTAGTCAATTTCCAATATTCATCTGTAGAAATATTATAATAGAATGTATTGAAGTCAAATGAACTTAAAACGTGAATATCTCCACCACTATCCGATATGTAGGTATTTTCTGTAAATCTAACATCATTTAAAAGACCTTCAAATTTTGGAGGTAAACTGTACCAAATTTGATTTAATTCAGAGATATCTTTACCGAAATAGATAGAGTTATCGTTAATCTCTAAAATATTAAAATTTTCTAATAATGCAGATGCATCTGGGAATATTCTGTTAAGAGATGTAGGTATAGATGTTAATGTGATTTCACCATCTTCAAGAGAACGTATCCAGTATCCGTAAGCAGGACTAAGAACTGAAATATTTTCATATCCACCGTCAAAAAATCTATAGAGCGTTCCAGGAACTATAATTTCATCTGTATCAATTATACCCGTTCCTACACCGATTGTAGTTGACAATCCTCCTATTAGATTCCAACCTTCGTTCAACTGGATAGTTAACTCATTAAGCACGTAACCTGTAAATGAGTTTATGTTATCATTTTCAAAACGTATCCAATATCCGTTACCAGGGTTTAGTTGGTTTTCAACGTTATATTGACCATCAAATGAATATAATGAATTTTCTACAGCGTTAGGAAAATTTACATCCATATAGTTATTATCAACAGATACTGGAAGACTTACAACGTTCCATCCTGACTGATAAGAGATCTCCATATTAATTATTGAGGTATCCATATCAGTGGGGGGGAATTCCACAACATCGATCCAGGAGCAGTCTTCTTCCATATCAGTAGATCCACCTCCAGCATCTTTTACATAGCTCCATATAAAGGTGTACATACCTGGTGAAACAGGATATGAGATATATGTCCATGGCGTTTCACCCTCTGGAGTAGGCTGAAATTGTCCCATTTGTTCACCATTTATATAAAAGACTAGTCCGTCATAAAAGAAATTTCCTGAGCTACTGTATTCCGAAGCGACTCTGTATTGAAATCCTATACTACCAAATTCTGTTACATCCAAAGTGAGAGATAAACTTGAATTTTCATTGTTATCAATATCACCAGAGCGAACTGAATATGTACCATCGTATACTGATTCGGTATCAAAATACCATTCAGAGTCTCCTTCTGTTGCCCATTCATCTGTGAATTCTGTCGTTTCAAATGACTCTGTATAAAATGTATACATTTCCAACTCAATAAAATAATCTTCAACTGTAATCGTTACTGGAATATCAATAGCTGAATAGTTAATAACTTCAGCATAAATTGAATAATTCCCCTCATAAACAGCTGGAAAAGAAAAATTACCATTGTTGTCAGAATAAACCACGGTTTCTGGATTAGCACTTAAAATTAGCTCAACCTGCCCAATTGGTTCACCCGTAAAACCATCAGTAATTAGACCTGTTACAGGTACCATTAGAACCGGTTCTAGCTCTACATCCAATACAGTTTGCTGGAATAGAGAAATATCAATATCATTTATTGTTATCGGTTCATATCCTGGAGACGAAAATGTAACATCATATGTACCATCCTGTAATAGTCTGTAATATCTTCCAAAAGATAAATCACTCTCATATGGTTTCCTAAATTCTCCGGTATTATCAATGCCCTCTATGTAAATTTCTGCAACTACGGGGTCTCCTGTTTCGGCATCAGTAATATGCCCTGTTAACGTCCTATAGTTTGACCGACGTAATAAAATCAGTGCTGCCTCAAGGTTGTCCTCGCAAATTCCCTCAATATGGCTGGCTGGTGGGATGAACTCTGTTCCTAGCTCAATGGTAAATGAAAAAACTCCATGCTCTCCATATGCATAATCATCGGTTGTTCCGCTGGCAGGATAAAGTTGCCACGATGGAATGGGATCATAATATCCACCACCGGCCGCTGGAATAGTAAAGGCCATTTCATTAGCTAACTCTTGAAGTGCACCATAATCAGGTGCCTGGAGATTGTTAGCGTATCCAAAAGGAAACAGAACTAATTCACTATAACTGTGATAGGAAATCCCTGTAACAAAATGATGACTTGCTAACATAGATTCCATAGCTTGAATTTCTGGTTCTGAGAAAGCCGAAGGCCCACGATATGTTTCACTATTAGGATTACCTGATGATCCCTCTCCTCCCCAATTCCATTCATAATTTCTATTGGGGTCTACTCCGTCACCACCGCCAAAATTTATTGAACCATTCTCATTGTTGTCCCTAATGTTTTTTCTCCACCAAAGATCGGCTTCATCCGTTACTATTTTATGACCATCTGGATTTATCAATGGCATAAACCAAATCTGTTTATTATCAATTTCGATGGTAATCGAAGGATCGTTACCATAATTAGATATTAAGTGATTCAATATATACATATTTACTTCAAGGCTAATTGGCTCTCGCGCATGATGCTCCCCCATATAAAACACGGAAGGTTCATCCTCCTCCTCTTCCACATTATCCGAAACTTTCATTACCCAGATTTCATGATTATAATCATTATAGTATGTATTGCCTGTCTCTGAATATTCTTTGCCACGGCTATTTCCGATATCATAGAGTTTACATATGTCTGGATTTTGAGATTCTATTTGCTGGAGTTCTTCCAGAACATCAGAATAATTTCGATAACCATCCAAATCTCTCTCATCTCTTTTATTTTGCATTAACTGCGATTCTGTTTGAGTGATCGTGATAACATATCCTTCGTTTTTTAATTCGTTATACAAATTGTGATTTGCAACTAGGTCTAGATATTCACCTGGTTTATATGCAGCTACATCATATCCAGAAGATCTGTATTTTTGAATCACACCTTTTGTTGGACTGTGAATCCGGACAACAAATTTTTCCTGATCACCAAGTAATCCGTTAGCTATGACACCAATCATGATCAAATATTGAATAAATATCTTTTTTGTCATTAAATTGCCTTTTCTTAAATAGAAATCAACCTGAAAAGTACTTGAATTTTATCATAAATCAAAATTTCAACTAGTATTGATATTCATGTACATAAATATGAACTGAAGAACTCAATTAAATATATTTTGTCGTTTATAAGTATATCTGTTAATGTCATGAAATTATATCACATAATATTTATACAATATTAGACTCAGATAGGTAAAATTCTATTCCAACTATATAAACAGAAAAGCGAATTATTTTTTCAGGTAAGAACGATATTAAAACATCCGTAAAAAATTTTTAAATCTATTTACTTACGGGACACTTCCACCAATGATCATCCGAGCCCATAATTTCAGGAGTTTTTAACTTACAAGATGGAATAAATAATTCGCATCGTGGATGAAATCTACATCCTTCAGGATAATCATCAGGAAGAGGTGGCTGACCATCGATAAATTCTAATTTCCCTTCGTTGTCTACATTTTTAGTCATTAGGGCAATCAATTTTTGTGTATATGGATGTTTTGCATTCCTAAATATCACTGTTGCGGGTCCAGATTCAACGATTTTACCAGAATACATAATAAGTATTTTATCTGCAAATCCTTTAACCGATGCCAGGTCATGGGTGATATAGATAATAGTTTTATTAGAGTTCTTCTCTATTTGTTTTAACAATTGAATGATGTGATATTTAGTTCTAACATCTAACGCAGTTGCAGGCTCATCAGCAATTAAAATATCCGGATCTCTGGCTAATGCCATTGCAATTAATATTCGCTGTCTCATTCCTCCCGAAAGTTCGTGAGGGTATTGTCTCAACCTCTTTTCTGGGTCAGAGATTTCCAAATCATTCAATAAATTAAGTAAAAATTGATGTTTATCTTTGGACGATAGTTTTTTTCTAATTGCCTCTCCGATTTGAGAACTGATTTTCATGATGGGATTTAACGCATTTAGAGGGTCCTGAAATACAAATGAGATGACATAATTATCTAGTGAAGGTTTTGAAGTTATTATTGACTGTGCATTTGAAGGCAATAAACCGGCCAAGGCTAGAGCTGTTTGGGTTTTTCCTCCACCTGATTCTCCAATTATTGCGGTAACTTTCTCAAGAGGAATGGTAAAAGATATTCCATCAACCACAGCTATATTATCTCTCTTTACTTTATAGATTATTGAGAGATTATTTATATGTATAATGTTTGCTATCGCCTTAGGCTATATGTCATATCTATAGTAACAATTAACCGTCAAAATTCTTTATTTTATTTGAACTCTATTAATTACAGTTCCATTTAACAGATTAATTGAGGTATAGTGATCAGAGCTCAACATGAAATAATAATCGTTTTTATGTTTAACAAGAGAGATTTGGGTAATTTCTTCAATTCTACACTGATGCATTATTTTATCAAATCATGCAATAGATTCATTTCTATCTTTCTCTCCTATAAAAGACCAAATTGCTAAACAAATAATGATAAAGATCAATATGACTGGTGTTGCATAATGATATTCAGATGAACTGTAATCTTTTAAATCATTTATTCTACCAATTAAAAGGGAGATTCTTCCCATTACTGCGAAACCAAAAGATGCCCCAAATTTGATCATCAGAAAATAAATTCCAATCCTGCTGAGACGACCAACCACACCTTTATGTTCTGTAGAATAAAAGAAATATATAAGCCCTGATAGTGTCCCAATAAAAATTATCAGGGAGTTAATTATAGTTCCCCAATCTGATGTAAAATTAATTGCGGAAGCTTTTATCTGATTAAGAACATTTGAATTTAGAAATCCATAAAATCGCAAGCCAGCAGCCATCCCAACTATATAGGCAATTGCCCAGCGTGCAAGCCATCCTAACTTGGGTACCAGCCTCAACAACATAAAAATACCGAGAATAAAAGGAATTAAATATATCATCCGAATCTCACCGAATCCTATTATTCCACCTTTAGGAAAAATGCTCCTATCCAGGACACCAAATCCAGTGCTAATTAAATTGAAAAATTCATAAATTGCATACCAGAAAGATTGAAAAACGGAGCCATCATCAACTGCCGCCCTGCTTGGCCATAACCGGCCAAATAAATTAGGCTGTACCTGTTGCCAAAAAGATATGACAGCGACATATCCAGCTGATACACCAACATATAAATGTTCTGCTGCTTTATAAAATGGATTATCCTTATATAAAAAACTAAAAATAGATAGAGTTAGCAAAACAACAAACCAGGCACTAATAATTTCAGCTGATATCATATTTTATCCTTTCCGTTTTTATTTCGGATAATATAATAAGTAATATTCCCGAAAATAATAAATAAAACAATAACAACATGGGCAATAGACTGGGCCGCCATCATTCCTGAGGCTTTTCCTGGAATGCCAGTTATATCCATCCTTTTCAATTCAGCTTCAACAAGGCTTTCATATTCAGCTGCACCTGGCATACCGGCCAGTAACCCCAGAATTTGTCCATTTTCTACGTAAGGTAAAATATCCGTTACCATAATCGAGGTAACCCCTGTTGATAGAGGAATGTTTTTAGGATCACATGCATATTGCACCCACTCCGTGGAACCGGGAAATCCTGCGGATAAACTGAAAACAAAATCAAAACTGTTAACATTAATAACATCCTTCATCATAGGAATATCTTCAATAGGTGTCCCTTTTAGATCTACCGTATATAGAGCACGTATGTCGGCAGCAATCCCTTTTACGACAGCTTCCGCACCAGGCTTATATCCAAGATTAACATAATCAATACCGTATTCTTTTTCATATTGGTGCGATACCTCAGAAAATGCTTCCGTAGACATAAAATTACCATCCGGCCATAAGGCAAATCCATATACTTGAATATTTTTTGCATACAAATGTTTTAAAATGGCAATAGCCATGGGATGAATTTCTGGCTTGGTGCTTGGTCCATATTCAAATGATAGAAGAACTTTATCACCTTCATTTAATTTATTGATTTCATTAAAAACGATCTGTGATTCTGGCCTGGGTCGAATAGGAAGACTAACCCACTCGGGTTTTAGTAGTGGTATAAGAACCGATAACCCGACAATAAGAAAAATTATTCTTCGATCTAACGAACCAAGTGATATAAAAACTCTTTTTATTGTATCCATCATTTATCTCCTAAAAATGATTTGTCCAATCCAATTATAATCCGAAAAGATGTGGCAACAATACCCAGTGCAATACCAATCATAAGCGCTCTAGAACCAGCCATAGTTGGATAGGCAAAAATCCAATCCTGAATATAGGGAATGGATAATAACTTTGGCGGATTTTGGTTCCATCCCATATAAGCTCCAAATACAAATATAATAAAAGATCCTCCACCCATAAGTCCTAAAAGTAGTGATCGTTTTTTAATAAATGGTGCTGCAACTGCGCCAATACCAAATATTATCATTATACTAACTGTCCACCAGGGTATTAAACCTCCGATTGGAACACGACCCAACATGAGTATAATACCTGCGACCAATAGAAGTGTGGCCTCAAAATTGCGAATTCGAAAAGCCCTGTATGATGCAGATGCAACAAAAAATGCCAAAAGCGCAAACATGGTTGCTCCTAAGGGTGTTATGATGTTAATGAACATCCAATAAAAAAGAGAGCCCTTTGTCTGAACATGGGTACCCCATGGTTTTGATCTTAACTCGATAGTACCTACATAGGGTTTCAATTTTTCTATAACAACATTAGCGCTCTCTGATGTGATATATATTTTATCTATTTCAAAATCAGTTTTAGTTGCTGCTATTTTTGTTTGTATTGCATAGGGATTAGGCTCTTTTAATTCTTTTGAGACTATCTCTGATACTACAGCTAGGTGAGCATCTTTAACATCTGACAGTGTTATAAAGTTAGCACCCCGATAGAAAAAACCCGCAAAAATGGCAAAAACAAATCCAATAACTGCCAAAATACTGTATTGCCAATTTTTCTGTTTTTTAATAATTTTTATTATTTGCAATTTCAGCATATTCAAGGCGCCCAAGAAAACAGCAAATGAGGCAATAATATCAAACCATTGTAATGCATCCTTATCGACAAATGCTTGTATTGAATCATTATTAATAAAATGTCCAAAAAGAGTGAGCAATCCAACGCCAATTACAATTATCAATGGTATATGCCGTTTTAATAACATAAAATCTCCTTAATAATTTTCTAAAATAAGCTTAAAACGTCAAAGGCTATCAATCCTGCTTGAAATAGCCCATTAAATACAACAGTTAGAACCATCGCAATCATTACAAGAAGTTTGACAATATCTTGTCCTTTAATACTCCCCACTAGTTCTGGTTTATTTGATAGATATGCGCTAGCTGTAAAAAATTCTTCTCCAATAAGAGTATAATCACAGGCTGTAACAAAAAATGGTATTTGCGCTGGAGACCCTGTCCCAGCTATCTGGATTGCACCAATTGAGTTACCTGTTTCAGCTAATATCAGAGATTCTGCATAAAACTTGCCCAAATAAAAACAAGCTGCTGGTTTTTCCCTCTCCATAATTCCATTTACACCGGCTGCGTAGGCAAACTGTTCATCTGAAATATAATGAACCATGTCATCATAAAACAAATCAGGTCGGCCCGACTTCAAATAGGACTCTTTGCAAATTTCTCTTCCTGCTTCCATAACAATTGCCCTTGATACAGGGACATTAAGTGATGTCTCATATTTCGCTGTGTATTCGGCCACATGTCCCAATAGATTTAAACCTGTCACTGTTTCTACTTGGTCTAAGTCCATTATTCCAGGGACAAAGAGCACTGATTTTCCCATCTCTGTGGCACGACCTACTGCCTCTTCCAAGGCCTGTAAACCAGGTATTTTACGGAGATAAATATCTTCACCAGATTTGGCACGATCAATGTAATAATATATGGTTATGCAAACGATCATAATAGAAGCAAATTTTACTCTAGCACCTTCAATAAATAAAACACCCTCACCAGAAATATATACACCCAGTACACCAAAAAATACTGCACACAACATGACCACTTTATTATTCATATTTTTCTTATGACTCCTTTTTATCCATATCGGATTCTATACGTTCAATTTCAATCATGAGGTATTCAACATTTTGGCGTTCTTCAAGTAAATGTGTCAGTTTATAATATGAGTCAGATTGAATGAAAACGGTAATAACAGGTCCAAAGAATACCATTAACTGACTACCAATAAATGACATATATTTTACCATCTCTAAAAAAAATATGGCTGGAACTGCCATACCATGACGTACGATTTTCTGTGCTAAATTCGAGATAAGCTGTCGATCAGATGGATTAATTGTCATACTATGATCTATCATGTTAATATCATTTCTAAATTAGCACGAGGAATGATTTCAATAGACCCATCTTCAAATTTAATTTCTGCAACCCTGACCATTGTTTCTGATTCCATTTTTGATAGTGCAGTCGGCAAAGACATAACCCTCCCTACTTTACCAAAATATGGTGCGCGAATAACGCGAATTAATGAGCCCGATGAGATAGCTAGATCGGCCTCTTCATAATCAATATTTTTACCATTTACATCATCATTCGGGATAAGTATTTCCGGCCGTATGACTCCTGCGCGAATCTGAGTTGAACCATTAATAGCTGCAAACTTACCTGCATTGGAAGATAACAATTTATAAGTTCTTTCTGCCATCCCAATTTTACCAAAACCTTCTGTAATGATCAAACTGGGACCAATTTTTTCTGAGCCTGTTATGGCAACTCCTAAAGAGTAACCTAATATGTTTGAAAGATCCAAATAATCAAATCCACCAGAAATAATGCCAGCCACTCCCACTTCCTTTGCATGTATAAAGGTACTCATTTTTAGAAAAGATCCACCTATTAAAATCTTATTTTTATGATTGTCTTTGATCATATCTTTAGTTAATTCATCGTTTGGGGAGTTAGTGGCGAGCTCTAATATTCCACGATTTTCCCCTCCTATCCCAAGGATACCCTGTACCAGAGCACCCTCCGTTTCAATGGTGACACCTTCATGATTTTGGACATCGGTAATAACACCAGATGTATAGGCATCAACCTCCACAGGAACGGGAGGCTCGGATAAAATGGCCTGTCCTGTAACTGCAGATACACTCGTTAGGGTTCCATCAATTGGTGATTTTAATTGACTCTTAAACATCCCAAATATCCCTTTACTTTCAGCAATAATCTGATTTTTGGAAATAGATTCTTCTAACTTAACCAGCATACACTCTGGAACATTTTCTGGTTCAACATTAAGTTTATTTGCGACGTTAAGCATCTGGACATTTCCAGGGAGTTCAGTAGAGGCAACGATTTTATCCGGACTAACTTCGTCTCCGACATTCAAATGCACAATTCCTTTTAATGGTAGTTGCCTTTGCTTTCTGATTTTTGTGCGGGATAATATCTTGAGCCCTGGAGTGTAAGATCTAGACATGATGTGTCACCTGCTTTGGATATTCATCAGTATTTTCTGACCATTTGATTAAATCCTGAACTCTTAATTTAGTATCATTCTTAAGATTAAAAGGCTGCCTTCCACGCCCATCTAAAATAATTCCCACAACACCACCAAAAATTTTAGTTTCCAAGGACTCATTTTTTCCCGCACCAACATCCAATCCTTTACCTGGAGTTAGATGGACTTTTATCGGTTCGTAGGGTACAGGTAATAATTTCAGCTCACCTGAAATTAACTCACCCGTTATTTTTTCATTTGGTAGATAAATTTCATATTGTAAAACAGTATGGTCTTGTTTTGTTTTCCCAACAGGTGCAATACAGGTTCCCAAACGAATTAAGCAATCTTTTTCAAAAACTTCCACCGCTGCCTCAGAGTGGATTGTCGATAAAATACCCAGCTGTGGCATCATAAAAATTGAATCTACCGCTAATTGGGTGATACCCTCTGGCAGAAATGCATCAATAAGCATTCTTGCTGCTTGATGTCTTCTAGGGGCATGGGAGAGGACACCACCAGAACCAACTAGCATATCTAATTCCATAAGATTAACCAAGGTTTCACCCGAACTTGTTTGTTCAAATGCATCCGATATTGTACGTTCCGTTTGCACACCTTTTAGATGTACCGCAAATTCTTTGTGCTGTTCAAAAGAAAGACGGAGAGCTTCTCGAGCAATTGCCTGCTCAATGATCAAGGCTTCCAATGACTGCGGTACAGTTGTAGGGCGAATCATTTTGTTACCAATACGATTTGTAAGATCGGCCTCATCCATATCAAATGGTACCCATCGGGCAACATTATTGAATCCTGATTCAGCTAGCACATTGCAAACGGAATAACTCATACCCAAATTTGCGCTAACGGTTCGATTAAATTGACCCTGAAATACAGAAAACACATCTGTTGTAGCACCTCCAATATCCACACCAACCACAGTTATATTTTCTGTTTCAGCAATTTTTTTAATTATTTCACCGACCGCTCCCGGCGTTGGCATTATTGGGGTATCCGTCCAGCTCATGAGTTTTTTATAACCGGGAGCCTGGGCCATAACGTGTTCCATGAAAAGATCATGAATTTTATCTCGGCTAGGTTGAAGATTTTCAAATTCAAGTGTAGGTCTGATATTGTCAACCGTAATTAAATCTGTAATCTTACTCAGCCTTTCTTTGACAGGGTCAGTTGCCTTCTTATTTCCTGCATAAATCACAGGCAATTTATAATTCATACCCAACCGAGGTTTGGGATTGGCAGCTTCCAATATCTCCGCTAATTCTACAACATGAGTTACAGTGCCACCGTCAATTCCACCTGACAGTAAAATCATATCAGGCCGTAACTGGCGAATCCTCTGTACTTTTTCATGGTATAAACGGCCATCATTAGAGGCAAGCACATCCATCACGATTGCGCCTGCTCCTAAGGCAGCTCTTTGGGCGCTTTCACCGGTCATAGATTTTACTACTCCTCCCACCATCATCTGCAGTCCACCACCTGCTGAACTTGTGGAAATATAGATATCCACACCATGATCATCTTTGGCAGGTGAAATAATATTTTCGCCATCTAAAATATTATGTCCGGAGAGCTCCTCTAATTCTAAAATAGAGTTTAGAACACCTCTGGTTACATCCTCAAATGGTGCCTCAACCGTTGTAGGTGCTTCACCCCGATGAGTAAGACGATAGGATCCCTCAACATATTGAATCAATATTGCTTTTGTGGTAGTTGATCCACAATCTGTGGCCAAAATTATTTTTATTTCTTCTGTTTTAATTTTACTATCCGATCTCAATAAAATAGTTGCAATATATGAATGTTAAAGGTGCTGCAAAAATAAGGGAATCGAATCGATCCAATACTCCTCCATGACCTAATAATAAGGTTCCGGAATCTTTGACACCCGCATTTCTTTTTAATAATGATTCAGCAAAATCTCCAATTTGTCCAAAAATACCAGTGATAATAGCAAAAATACACATTTGTTCAATGGAAATTTCAAGTAAATGTAAATATGTAACGGCACCATAAACAATAAAACTGCTGACAAGTCCGGCAATACAACCAATCCATGATTTTTTTGGACTAATAGATGGTAGAATCTTATTTTTTCCCCATTTAGAACCGAAATAAAATGCTGCTGAATCACATATCCAAATAGAAAGTATCATAGTAAATGTAAAATATGTTGAATGTATAGTGTCAAAATTTCTAATACCAATCAATGTGCTTAGCAAGCCACCAATATAGAGAACACAAAAAATATTTATTGATAAATTACGAGTGGGATTTGAGGTTGTATAAAATATTTCAGTTAAAAACGCTATCATAACAAATAATGTACTAAATAATAAGATATGCATAGCGTTCAAATCTGGAAGATAATAATAATAATAACAAAATCCTATTCCACCTATATATGTGAGCATTTTTAAAAAACCTTGATTGTTTACCTCAGTGATTATTAAAAACTCTCTAGATGCAAGCAAAATGACAATAGAAATAAAAACCCCAAAAAGAGGACCTCCACTCCAAATCAAAGCAAGAATAGTGGGAACACCTATAACATTTACTACAGTTCTGTTACTCGATTTAATTGTCATTGTTGATAAAATAAAGAAGGAAGGTACTGATTTATGTGGATGAGTAAAAAAGGATGATTACCTAAAACGGTGAAATTTTTCAGGGAATTGATTATCATACCAAAACCTCAATTGCTTTTGTTAAAATCTCAACTTTCACAGGCGTATTGCCCAACATTTCCCCATCAATGTTTAATGTACTTTGCTTTTCTGGGTAAATAGAAAATGTTTTTACCTGACGATATTCAACAATGGGATCAGCAATATGTTTACCTGAGAATATTTTTGGAAACATCCGTAGAAGTTTTATTCTTCCGGCCTTTCGTACGATAATTAAATCCAATAATCCATCATCCAAACGTGCCAGGGGAGCCATTTTCATCCCTTTTCCGGTATACATTGTATTACATCCTATAACAAAACCAAAATCTGCAACAATATTACTTCCATCTATTTCAATTCGTGCGAGACGAGTTTTAAATTTTAAAACTTCCAATATCGATGCGATATTATAGCGTTGCCCTCCAAGCCATCGCATTTTTTCAGCCAAAATATTGATGTCTGTTGGCATTCCCCAGCCTACAATATTAAATCCAAAATATAAATTTCCTTTAGCTTCAGCTTTAAATAGGTCTATCTTTCTCGTTCGGTTTGTGAGTATTCTCTGTACAGCTTCAACTGGGTCCAAACAATCCAAGTCATGCATAAAGGAATTTCCAGTACCTCCTGTAATTAGCCCTATAGGAACTCGCATTCCATCTTTCCGACTCATCATCCCATTTACAATTTCATGCATTGTTCCATCACCTCCAATAGCACAAAACCCTGTAATACTATCTAATGGCAGCTCAGCGGCAATATCACGGGCGTGACCTGCGTACTCTGTCTCAATAATATTTAGCTCAGCATTTGCCTCATCAAAATATGGTTTGACCTTTTCCAGTATTTTAAATCCGGATTTTACTCCGCCATGTGGATTTACAATTAGAGAATATTTCATAAATATTTATTTGTGTTTCATATATTTATTATCTCCCCATTCAATTACCTCAATTTTTACCTCTGCTGTTCCCTGTATAAGAAAGTCAAGTTTTAGTGCTGCCCCATAAGAGCAATCTAATATTCTATTTCCAACATAAGGTCCCCTGTCGTTAACCCTAAGAATAAGAGATTTTTTATTAGATTGATTGGTAACTCTGATAATCGTGTTTAACGGAAGAGTTTTATGTGCTGCAGTAAGACCATACATATCGAATATTTCTCCGTTGGCCGTCAGTTTACCGTGAAAATCTTGGCCATAATATGAGCTCATACCATAAAATACCTTTTGACTTTTTTGAATTTTTGAGTTGGATTTATATTTCTGTGGTTTTGGTTTATGTCTATTATAACGTGGAGAATTTGAACAAGATTGAGTAAAAATAAATAATATAAGGATAGACCACAATATTCTATATAAATATCTTATCATATTTTTCACAATACCCCACCCACAAGGTTACCTAAAGTACTGTAGTTATTTTGTTCTAGATATGATACTAAATCTTCAAGTATAGATACCGATATCCCAGGGTCTCTAAAATTAGATGTACCGATTTGAACCGCTAGCGATCCCGCGAGGATATATTCAATTATATCTTCACTGTTTGTTATTCCACCTATACCGATGACAGGGATATTTACGGATTTAAATATTTTATAGACAGATGCAATTCCAATGGGACGAATAGCGGGCCCGGATAAACCGGAATATTTAGTTGAAATATGGCTTTTTCGAGTATGAATATCTATACTCATTCCCACAACAGTATTTATAGCGGAAATTGCATCGGCACCTCCTTCCTCAGCTGATTGAGCTATTGCAGCAATATCAGTTACATTGGGAGTCAATTTAATTATCAGGGGTCGCTCTGTAATGGACCTAAGTTTTTCGGTTAATTTATATGTTAGCTCACAGTCAACACCAAATTGCATTCCTCCTCTGCTTACATTAGGACATGATATGTTTACCTCATAAGCTACAATATCAGAAGATACAGATTCTACCCTTTTCACTATTTCTACATATTCATTGATACTGCTACCAGCGATATTCATGATAATGGATGTACCAATTTTTGAATATAAAGGTATCTTTTCTTTTATATATTTATCTACACCTATGTTCGCTAATCCAATGGAGTTTAACATTCCTGATGGAGTCTCAACAATTCTAGGAGGTGGATTTCCCTCTCGAGGATTAAGTGAAATTGATTTTGTAACGATACCACCTAATTTTGAGACATCTATAATATTGTCGACCTCTGTTCCATAACCAAAAGTCCCTGAAGCGGTTAAAATAGGATTTTTTAATGTAATATTTCCTATTTGTACAGATAGATCAATCAAATGTTATCTCTCCAACGTTATAAACAGGTCCGTCAATACAGACTAGGGAGTATTTTTCATGATAGCTATGCGTTTTTTCTTTGTTATTTTTCCTGGAAATGACGCAGCCTTGACAAATACCAACTCCACAACCCATATAACTTTCGACGGCCATTTGTGTAGGAATTGATTTATTTGATACATAAGACTGTATTGAGGTTAACATGGGTTTTGGTCCGCAGGCAATGACTGCTGGATTATCTACACTATTACATAGCTCTTTCAGAGTTTTCATAACCGTTCCTAGTGTCCCAATAGAACCGTCATTAGTAGTTAAATATATATGGTTTTGGGGATCATGGGAAAGTATGTGCTCTCCTCGAGTTTTTGCACCAATGAGCAGATAATTATTTTTATTATTTTCATTAAATTGATTCCACTGATTTATAATGGGCGCCAATCCTGCTCCTCCACCAACAAGGATGTGAGAGTGATTAGGGTATAATTTAAATATATTACCCAATGGTCCGAGAATATTGATTTTATCTCCGGGAACCTTTTGAGATAAAACGGTAGTACCAGAGCCAAATATTTTATAAATAATGGACAGAGTATTATTAGTAACACCCGCAATGCTCATTGGACGGCGCAAGGGATGTCTCCAATTTTTATTCAACTGTATTTGAATAAATTGCCCCGCTCCTTTATACATAGATGCAATTAGAGGAGCATGAATTTTCATTTTCCAGAGACCAGACGCGATTTTATCATTATTTTCTATAGTTACATCTTCAAAAGTCATATGTTGATGGCTGTCACTTGAAATTATTTTTCGGATTCTTCTTTAAGTATAACAGAATATTTTCTATTTTGCCAAGAAAATTCTGCTTCTCCAGCGTTTCGTGCATTTGAAAAAGATTTTCTAAATGATTGAGCAGATCTACTATTTTTATCATAAATAGGATATACACCAACCATATCCAAAGATTTATCATCAAGATAATTATTTTCAGACATTTGTATAGTATCTAGATGAACAACTGAGGTATCTACAAGTGATGAGAAATTATAGATAGAATCTTCTCCAAATTTTAGAGAGTCAGATACTGACATATATAGCGAATCTAAATGAATATCTTTGGTATCTAAAACAGATGAAAAAATAAAAATAGAATCTTCTTCAAATTTTGGAGAGTCAGATACAGACATATGTAGTGAATCTGGAGACAGCCTAGTAGAATCTGAGAGAGCTAATAATTCTCTAATCTGATTAACTCTTGTCTTTGACCGCTCAGCCTGCTCACTCTCTGGGAAATAGGACTCTACCCATGTATAGTATTTTAAAGCGCTGTCAGGATTAATAAGTGTGTGATCATATTGATATCCAAGGAAGTATCCTGATTTTAATGAAAAGTCACTGGTTGTGTCTGTTCTGACGATAAAACCTAGAGTGTCCAAGGCATTTTCCTGATTATGAAAGTACCATAATTTTTCTGCTACAGAAAATAAATGTTCAGATTTTGTTTTGTTATTATTCATCCCTAAATCTTTTCTTACAGTTTCAGCGAATTCTGTATCAGGAAATTGTGATATTAGAATACTCCCCAATGAATCTGCGAGTGAGGTATCCCCTCTTGTAGTGTGTAGATAATAAAGCATATACACTGCTTTTGGATAAAGCTCATGTTCAGAAAACATTTTAACAAAAATATTCAAATGTACTACAGCTGAATCTAGATTATTTAACTGAAAGGCTTCCAACTCAGACATTACCATCAAACTATTTCCTGATTTATCGTTTTTTAAGATATTTATCGAAGATGAATCTGCTTTTTGGTCTGATGTTATTTTCAAAGTATCCTGGAGAGAAATAGTTAGGGTATCCTTTTCACCATAGATGATATCTTCTGCTTCAAGATATTGATCAATATATTTTATTATTTCTTGTGATTCCCTTATAAAGACCGATTTTCGACTCTCTTTATTGGATTTTTCAAAATAATCTTTTGCTCCTTTCAAATTCCAAGATTCTTTGATTGATTTTTTCCCCAATATGAAATAGGCTTCTGACGATATTTCTGTAGAAGGATAGTCTTTGATAATTGAGTGAAGCCGCTCTTGGGAGGCTTCTGTTTCATTCTTTAAATCATAAATTTTAACTAGTTCCAACTCCAGGGCACCAAAAAGATCCTTGAACTCCTCATCAACAAGAAGACTTTTTATCTTTTTGACAGCTGTTTCATAATTACCTGTCAATCTATGTATTTTAGCTATCTGTAAATGTGCATCCTGTTTTAGTTTTTTTACAAGAGAGTTTTTTATAACCTGTTCATAGGCATTTAGGGCCCTGTCATACTCTTCTCTGTTAAACGCTAATTCAGACAAACGTTGATAAATGCGTCCTTTTTCTGTTCGTTCACTTGTGTTTTCAGCTGCTGATTCTAAATGAAATAATGCTGTCTCCACCTTTTTTAGTTCAATGTGGATATCCGCTAAGTACAAATGAATTATTGTTGATGTGATTGAAAATAACTTGTCATTTAAAAGGTCGTTCAATTCATCAATAGATGGCTGTATTTTTCCTTTTTTCCATTTAATTAGAGCAATCCAAAATTTCGCTTGTTGAATAAAATCTGGGTCTCCTGATTCTTGTAACTGTTTTAATTTTTGATTAGCGGAACCATATTCTTCTTTATGGTAGTGGGCCTGTCCAGACAATAATAAAGCAGAGTTTACATAATCGCTATCTGGATATTTTTCCAAAACAATATCACATTTTTCAATTACCTTAGTATAAGCAGTCTGTGCATTTACGGGGAGAGATTTGTTTTCATTTTCTAGCCTAATATTTTCCGCATCTTTGAAATATTTTTTTGCGTTATAAAAAGTGTTATAATAAACGCATGATGTGTTAACGACAAAAATGAAAACAAAAAGGATCCACAACCCTGAAAAGTGTTGAAAAGAGGTTCTCATGTTGGATAGAATTTAAAGGATTATCAGTTGTACTTTTATTGGATTTTCTCTCTAAATTTATTTATGGATGAACATCATAAATTGGATAATCCAATAAAATTTAAACCTGACTATGTGTGGCCCGAGGATAGCTCGGAAAGAGAATGTCCCCGCTGTGAGGCCTCCCTTCAGCTAAATGAAGATCGTAAAGACTATTATGGAAAACCGTGGTGGTGTGGACCCTGTCAGTGGCAATTTTCTGAGGATGATTTCTCCTGATTAAATAATTTATATCTGTTCAGGAAAGCACTTTTTTCTGGCGTGTACCTTTCAGTCCGTTCACGATCCATTTAACCACTGCTAAATCATCCAATAACCCAAACACCGGTATAGAGTCCGGTATCTCGTCATCAACGTTGGAAAAATAATCCAAAGCAAATAATATCTTTTTTTGGATATCTTCGTCCATGTTTGGGTTGTCCTCCAATAAATTATAAAGCTGAACCAGGTCATTGATTAATTGAACCTGTATAGAGTTTAAAGTATCCTTTTGAATCAGGTCGTTTAGTTTTTCAGGTATTGATTTCATTAATTCCGTTTTCTTGGATAGATCAAACTCATGAATTTGATTCAGATATTTCACTTTATCTTCTTGAGTAAGTGTAACAATATTTTCTTTAGTATTCATTTATTTAACCAATATCAATTTTTCAACCTTAGAAAATCCAGATGATTTCACCATAAGAAAATAAATTCCAGACGGATATGAGTTCCCATTCCAAACGATATTATGTTTTCCAGAACGAAGGCTTTCATTAATAAGTGTTTCAATCAATTGACCTCGAATATTATGTATGGGGATATCCACTATGGATAATTCAGGAATAAAAATTTCAATATTTGTCACTGGATTGAAGGGATTGGGAAAGGCCGGTGATACAGAAAAAGTTTCAGGCGTAAAGTTATTGCTTTTCCTTAGAGTTAAATACTCCAAATTACAAGAAACCCCTGACACCGGAAGATTTGAACAACTAAATATTTCCCCCTTATCATCAATAACTTCCCAAGTCTCACCATCGATAACATTACATTCAACATATATAGGTTCATTATAATTCGTCAATTCAACTGTGCATTCATCCGTCAAACAGAGTCTTGAACTGTTAGAAAATCGAATATCTTTTGCTGTTGCCGGAGGTTTGGGAGGGAGACTGTAGCTCAATCTATCCTTTGAAGATATGGAAGAAGAACCAAAAAAGAGCTTTTTTCCATTTATGGTAATTGAATTCATGTCCAATTTTCTCTTATCTAAAAGAGAAGATGTAGAATGACCACCACTCCATGCAATGGACAAAGATACTTCCCCCTCGCCGAAGGAACGTATCCAGTATCCATATCCGGGTGAGAGAACATCTGTTTCTGTATATCCGGTCGTGTTGTAACCAAACATGGTATTGGGAACGATTAATGATTCCGGATCATAGGCCGAACCTATTGACACATCTTCGGAAGGACCGGCAATAAGATTCCATCCTTCTGTTAGTGAGATCGCCACTTCATTAATAACATTTCCTGATACCGTAACTGAATCACCTTCATCAAATCGCAACCAGTAACCGAAACCGGGAACTAATGCATCTGTTAAAAAATAACTATCTGAATATCCATATAGAGTTTCATCAACACTTGAAGGAAAAACTGATAGCTGACCAGGCAGCTCCATATTAACAGATAGTCCTACTAAATTCCATCCTGAAATTATTGAAACATCATAGTCAAAATTTCCGCCTCCGATATTAATAGTAGTAGAATTTTCTACTGAATCCATCCCATCATTAAAAAATGTAACTACTTCATATGTTCCTGAATCTAAGGGAAGAATAATTTCAAAATTTGAACCATCACTATATGAGTGGTCATAAGAGATCAAATTTCCTGAATAAAGCAAATCCCAATCCTGGTAGATGGAAAATTCGGAGTTTATTGGAAAATGATTATCCTCATCGGTGTAAGCGGTTTGAAGGGATACTAAAGATAGCCCTGAGGTATCACCAACGACTTCGTAAGTTAGCTCAGATAGAAATGGCGCTGTATTTTGACCTATTTCATAGGATTGAAAACCTGGATTCATGAAAGCGGGATCGGTCGCGTCCCCTATGATCATTTCATCAAAGCTTGCCGATACAGTGAGGCCTGTTACAACTACAGCCTCAAACTCATTGGGCCACTCACCGAAATCTGAATCATTAAAAATATCGGACATATTTGCTGCCATGTATAAATTATTTCCTGTAATGGTATAGTCAATATCACCAACAAATACAGGTAAATCCGCATCCAATTGAAATTTCCATACTCCCGGATAAAGTAGTCCAAATCCACCATCCCCATATGCAATTCCGTACAGGCTTGAATCGGGGTCTTCAGGATTCAAGAAACCCACTACATATAAATTCCACGGACCCCAAAATCCCCCTGTTGGAAATCCACCTCCTGCATTGGTCAAATGAACGTGAATTCTATTATCGCTCACAGCAACACTTATATCTTGAATGTCGAGGCTTTGATTTCCAGTTTCTTCATCACCGGTTTCATCTTCACAGGCGTTTAAGTACCAAGGTGCAGGGACATTATCACTGGCATTGTAGGGGCTCTGTGTTGCAGTTACCTCTATCCCCTCAAACGTCAAATTTGCTTGCACACCGATATGTAAATCTCCGGACGAAGGAGTTTGGGCCACTGCCTCAAAAGTGTTCTCGTAACCAGGAGTTCCGAGATAGTAGGCATCTTCTTCACTCCAATCACTGTTTTGTCCATTGCCATAAAATATAAAAGCTTCTACCGGTCCTGCATCTAGAATTGAATCAGGTATATCTGCATGGAAATACATTGTTCCATCTGAAACAGGCGCTGTGGTTGAGATACCAAGCAGTTCTGTAAAATCCCTGGTCTGGAATATATCTAACGGTGGCAGGGTTATTTGACGAGCATCCAATGGAAATGAGATTTGGGGAGTGATATTATTTTCCTTTGCAAAAATGATGATTGATGTTAAGAGAATAATGGGTATTCGTTTTTTCATATTAAAACTCGTTCTAATAAAAAGATTATAAATTATGTGAAGTTTAATGCGATTATTTTCGCCCGCAATCTAACCCGTGCTGCCCTATTTTAAAAAGATACATTTTCTGGTTAGGCTATGGTCATCTGTAGAAAATTTATAAATATAAACTCCCGATGATACAGTATTGGCATTCAGGTCCATCCCATTCCACTCGACATGGTGAAACCCACTTATTTGACTTTTATTTATCAATGTGTTGATAAGTGTTCCTGTTAAGCTAATTATCTGAATTCTGACATGAGCATTAACCGGCAAATAATAATGGATTGATGTATTATTATTAAATGGGTTGGGGAAATTCTGATTTAATGAAAATGTTTTCGGCAGCTGAGACACTCGGTCAAGAGTGTAGCTATCCTCAGACGGAATAGTAATTTCACCTGTGTCTTCAAGAACAAACTGATATCCGCTCTCAGAGGTGAGTACCCAACTCATATGCTCTCCAGATTCTATTTTTATATCGTACGCTACTGTAAGGGTTTCAAATTGGTTTAAAATCACTATTTCACCTGATTCCGCTATAACCTTCATGTCATCTGTAAAACGAGCGTCAAAGGCCATTTGCGGGAATGTGGGGGGAAGACTATAGCTAAACTTCTCTCCTTGCGGTATCTCCATACCGAAAAACAGTTTGGTGGAATAAGGTCCACTTGAGAGTACCAGTGTATTTGCATTTGAAAGGGGGTTTATCGGTTCCAACGATTTAATGGAAAGAGAATTAGAAAACAATGTTATCTCTCCATCCTGTATTGCTCTGATCCAGTAGCCCATACCAGGGTCAATGGATTCAGGACTATAATAAACTATGTCCAGACCATAGATCGTACCATTCTGGATAATATCTTCTGAGTATAATTCTCCCGGTGAAAAAGAAGTAGTTAAACCAGAGAAAAGGTTCCACCCTTCTGATAAACTAATGGTCAATTCATTAATGGGAGCTCCCGTAAATGAAACCAGGTCATCTGATGTAAATTTCAATAGATAGCCTGTTCCCAACTCAAGATACTGTTCGCTCTGGTAAGTACCATCAAAAGAATAGAGGGTTCCACTCTGTGCATTCGGAAAGAGAGACTGATAATTTGCATTTTCTACCTCTAATGGTAGGCCCAGTATGTTCCATCCCGATTGATAATACGCTGAAATACTACCCTGTTCACAATTAGCAGTATCCTGATCACCAATATACTCTTCTATACATTCTGGGTAAGGTGGACAGAGTTGGTTG